>PVBE010203543.1_pt1 | contig 18052 bp, 13 predicted proteins | sample 1631181 | NCBI WGS metagenome assembly PVBE01 (sample SAMN08397723, study PRJNA350692) | Marine metagenome, whole genome shotgun sequencing project. | isolation source: water | place: Pacific Ocean | collected 2012-04
CCTTTGCTATGCTTTTGGCTGTATCAACCATTTCTTGTATAAAATCATCTGCATCTACTACAGTCCCTTCACGAGATTTCATTCTTCCAGAAGGTAAATCTACCATCCCATAGGATAAGTGATAACAGGTTTTTGCCCACTCATATCCCAACTTATCTAATATTAAGAACAATACCTTAAAATGATAATCTTGCTCATTAGCAACTATATATGCCATATGAGAAAAACCAAAATCCTCATATCTTTGTATAGCTGTACCAATATCTTGTGTCATATAAACAGCGGTACCATCCGAACGCAAAATAATTTTCTCATCTAATCCTTCATCTGATAAATCTATCCATACCGAACCGTCTTCTTTTTTATAAAAAACTCCTTTTTCAAGACCAATCTTTACAACTTTCTTCCCTAAAAGATAAGTATCACTTTCATAATAATTTTTATCAAAGTTTACACCTAATCTTTTATAAGTAGTAGCAAACCCATCAAATACCCATTTGTTCATTTTTTTCCAGAGTGCTCTTACTTCAACATCTTTTGCTTCCCACTTTAAGAGCATCTCTTTTGCTTTTATCAGGATAGGAGCTTCTTTTTCAGCTTGCTTTATTTCTATTCCAGAATCAACCAAATCGGCAATCTCTTTTTTGTAGTGCTTATCAAATTCTATATAATATTTTCCAACCAAATGATCCCCTTTCTTTCCAGAAGATTCAGGTGTTTCATTATTTCCAAATTCCAGCCAAGCCACCATAGATTTACAAATATGTATTCCTCTGTCATTAATAACCTGTACTTTCTTTACGTTCTTACCACTTGCCTTTATTATCTCAGCAACAGAATAGCCCAAAAAATTATTTCGTAAATGCCCCAAGTGAATTGGTTTATTGGTATTAGGTGATGAGTACTCCACTAAATAAATAGGAGCATTATCATCAATTATTGCCAAACCATAATCAGCAATATTGTAAATATTAAAAAACTGATTAAACCAGAATCTTTTAGCAATCTCAAGATTTAAGAAACCTTTTACCACATTGAAATTTATAACCTCAGCAACGTTTTCTTTTAAATAACTCCCTATCTCATCAGCAGTTTGTTCTGGCCCCTTTTTGGAAACCCTCAACAATGGAAATACGACCAAGGTAATATCTCCCTCAAAATCCTTTCTGGTTTTTTGAAATTGAATACTCTGGTCAGTTGCCAAGTACGATTCCGCTAAACATTTTTCTATTTCCAGTTTTAAAATTTCTTCTATCATTATTTTTGTTTTGGTAAAAATATTTCTGCCATCATACATCTTGCACTTCCTCCACCACAGGCTTCAATAGTATCTAGTGAACTGTATAAAATAGAACAATGTTTTTCAATAACCGTTTTTTGTTCATCCGTTAAACTACTATAAGCCGAGTTGGACATCACAAGGTAAGGTTTATCGCCCATTACTTGCAACATATTTCCTGCAAACCTTTGGTTCTGTTCTTCTGTTATTTCAATAATTTCCTTTGCTGTTTCTTTCAAGTTTTCTGCTACATTTTTTCTTTCCATCTCATCATCAATGGTATCCAAGCAGATAACCGCAAAAGTATCCGCTACACACATCATAACATTAGTATGGTAAATTGCCATACGCTCCCCATCAACATCCTGGTTGGCGGTAAAGCAAACTGGTCGGTAACCAAACTCCCCACAGAATTGCATCACAGCAATCTCATCCGTACGGATAGAAATAGCCGCATAACAAATCTTATTCTCTCTATCAAGCACCACACTTCCTGTTCCTTCCAAAAATTTATCATGTTCCTCAGATTCTGTAAAATCTTTTATTTCTTCAATAGAAAAACCATGCTCATCCACCAAAGTATCAAAAATATCTTCTCGTCTTTCATCCCTTCTGTTTTCTGCATACATAGGGTAAAGCCCTACAATTCCATTTTCATGAAAAGAAACCCAATTGTTAGGAAATATTGAATCAGGGGTATCAGGATATTCTGTATCCTCAACCACTACAACATTTACTCCTGCATTTCTTAATTTATCTACAAATGCATTGAACTCACTTAAGGCATTTTCTTGCGTTTGCTCAGCAGTTAAATTAGCCAATACCTTTTGGTAATAATTATTGACAGCCGTTTGTTCATTGTACCTAAAACCCACTGGCTTTATCATCATTATTGTATTTGTAATCTGTTTCATCTATCTAATATCTATTATCTCAAATCTAACCTCTAATTAACGGCATTGTTGAACATCTTAAAAGCCCTTCCATTTTTGCTATTTCAGCATAAGGAACTTCCTCTACTGTAAATCCTCTTTTCCTTAGCTCTGTATTTAACCTTGTAAATCCTTTTTCTGAAATAATAACGCTTTCTGAAATTGAAAATACATTACAGTTCATATTGTACATTTCTTCTTTGCTTACTTTAATTATGTTTTTATTACCAAAATAATTCACTAAAAACTCAACATCTGCTGAATGCTTAAAACCATCCTTGTACATAATAGCGATATTTTTTCCTATCGGCTGAAAACAACAGTCCAAGTGCAAGGCATTTTCTCTTGGGTCATCATCCGATTTATTGAGTTCGAAACCTTTTACTTTTTTAGTAGGAAAAGTTTCAGTTAAAAATTCAACTCCTGCTTTGTTGGTTCTGGCAACTGTATATTTTTCAAAATCTTTTTTTTCAGAATACCCAACAAATACATAGTCATTCCATGGCATTACATCACCACCTTCAACCCTTGCAATCAGTGGCATTTTTATAATATCCTTTTTAGGAATTTGACACAACACATCAGCCACAGCATTAATTTCTTTTTTTCTCTCTTCAATAGTATTTGAAATTACCAATTTATCATCTACCACAAAAGTAATATCACGCATGAAAATCTGATTCAATCCTTTGATATTTTTTGGTCTATATACTTTAATACCATACTTTTCAAAAACAGCAATAAATGCATCCATCTCTCTTCTAATATCTTCTTCAATAGGATAAGTTCCTGTCAATATATGTGCTCTTGATTTAGGGTCAATGCATTTGGAAAGTGTTGGCACACCACCAAAATCCTTTACTATTCCGACAATTACCATTGATAAAAAAGCCGTTTCATTATTTATTTTCAGATGAATCATTTCTGTTTGCAAATTTAATTTTTTAATTCTGCTTTTTACTAAAATTCATAATAGGATATTAAGGTATAATTATTAACAATTTATTGCTCATATAATAGTTGTATTATCAGTACAATACATCTTAGTATTTGTATTTTTGAAGTTCTATGAATGTACGATTGAAAAAATCAAAAAAGAAAAGCAGTTTCAGATTCTCTAAAATTACTGCCCCTTTTAAAAACGAAAAGAATCATAAAAAAGTGGGGTACCTCTTTTTATTGGCTACTGCTTATCTCCTAATTGCTTTTATTTCCTTTCTTTTTACTTGGAAAGCAGATTATAGTATCGTTTCTGGAAAAAATCTTTGTGAAATAATAACTGCTTCTGAAGCTTTGGCGGAGAACAGTTTAGGAAACTTAGGAGCCCTAATCTCTCATTGGTTTATTTCTCAAGGATTTGGAATTTCTTCATTCATAGTAGTTTGCTTACTTTTTATTATTGGATTAAAACTGATAAAAATTAATACACTTCCTGTTAGAAAATCAATAAAGCATGGGCTAACAGCAATGATTTGGCTCTCATTATTTTTTGGGCATTTCTTTATAAAGGAAGAATATCCGATTTTAGGTGGCAGTGTTGGTCATTTTTGTAACGAATGGCTCAATGCAATGTTAGGAGCAATAGGTACAAAGTTATTACTTTTTGTTGCACTTATTGTAATTTGGTTTCCAGCAATTAAAATAAATCTCACATTTGTGAAAGATTTTCTCTCAAAACTAAAACCAACCCCAAAAGCGCAAGAAAAAAAAGTAGAAAAAAAGGAGGAAAATATTATTGATACTCCACCAAAAGTAAAAGTTGTGGAAGAGATAGAAACCCCAAGTGAAGCCGACTTAATTACTGAGAAAAAACCAGAAAAGAAAACTGATGATTTGGATATTGAAGTAGCCGAGTGTGAAAAAGAAGAAACCCTATCAGAGAAAGAAATAAAAGATAAATTGAAAGAATTGGGAGATTACGATCCTACTTTGGAACTATCTGAATATAAGATGCCGGAAATTGGTTTACTGAAAGACTATGGAGAAAGTGAAATAAAAATAGACAAAGAGGAGTTGGAAGCAAATAAGGGAAGAATTGTGGAAACGCTTGGAAATTATAGCATAGGCATTGACTCTATAAAAGCCACCATTGGGCCAACTATCACTCTTTATGAAATTGTGCCAGAAGCAGGAATTAGAATTTCGAAAATTAAAAACCTAGAAGATGATATAGCCCTTAGCTTGGCAGCAGAAGGAATTAGAATTATAGCCCCAATTCCTGGAAGAGGAACCATTGGTATTGAAGTACCTAATAAAAACAAGAATATAGTCTCCATGTTTGATGTGCTATCCTCTGAAAAGTTTCAGAATAGTAAAATGGAATTACCAATTGCTTTTGGGAAAACCATATCTAACGAAACCTATGTAGTGGATTTAGCAAAAATGCCTCACCTGCTTATGGCGGGTGCAACTGGGCAAGGGAAATCAGTTGGACTGAATGTAGTCTTGGCATCCTTATTGTATATAAAGCACCCATCACAAATTAAGTTTGTATTGGTTGACCCAAAGAAAGTAGAACTATCACTTTTTAATAAAATTGAAAGACATTATTTGGCAAAACTTCCTGATTCGGAAGATGCAATAATTACCGATACCAAAAAGGTGGTGAATACCATAAATTCCCTTTGCATTGAGATGGATGAAAGATACGACTTGTGCAAGCAAGCACATTGTAGAAATATTGTGGAATACAATAAAAAGTTTATCGCACGAAAGCTAAATCCAAATGATGGACATAGATTTTTACCATACATAGTTTTGATTATTGATGAGTTTTCTGATTTAATAATGACAGCAGGAAAAGAAATTGAAACCCCTATTGCCCGCCTTGCACAATTGGCTCGTGCTATTGGTATTCATTTGATTGTAGCTACACAAAGACCATCTGTAAATGTAATTACAGGACTTATAAAAGCCAACTTCCCAGCAAGGGTTGCTTTTAGGGTAACCTCATCCACTGATTCCAGAACAATCATGGATAGTAAAGGAGCCGAACAATTAATAGGAATGGGCGATATGCTAATTTCAACTGGCAGTGATTTATCACGTTTGCAATGCGCTTTTATTGACACTCCTGAAGTAGATGCTATTTGTGATTATATTGGTGCGCAAAGGGCTTACCCTGAGGTGCATATGCTTCCAGAATTTGTTGGAGAATCAAAAACAGCTAATGGCGATATTAATTTAGATGAAAGAGATGCCTTGTTTGATGATGCGGCAAGAGTAGTTGTAAAGCACCAACAGGGCTCCACCTCTATGATACAAAGAAGATTAAAACTTGGATACAACCGAGCAGGAAGAATAATAGATGAACTGGAATCAGCCGGAATTGTTGGTCCTTTTGAAGGAAGTAAAGCAAGGCAAGTATTGGTTCGTGATGAAATGGCTTTGGAGGAATTACTAAATACATTATACAATTAAGATGAGAAAGATAATTACTTCATTTTTAAGTATTTGTATAATCTTAACTAATGCAATAGGGCAAGATAAATTAGCTACTGATATATTAGCAAAATTAAGTGAAACCACAAAAATATATAGTTCTATTAGTATAGAATTTGACCACATTTTCACTAACAAAAGTGCTGGAATAAATGAGAAAAGTAGAGGAAAATTAGATTTGAAAGGTGAAAACTTTAGGATTGATATGCCTCAGCAACTCATAATAAATAACGGCACTACGCATTGGATTTATTTGAAAGGAATGAATGAGGTGCAAATTATGGATTATGACTTGGAAGATGACATAAGCCCCAACAAACTTTTTACCGTTTATGATGAAGACTATAGAAGCGCTTATGTAGAGGTAAAATCAGTTAATGGAGCGCGAATGCATATCATTGACCTTTTTCCAAAGGAAAGTGGCCCAATTATGAAAATACGATTAACGATAAACGCACTAAAAAGCCAAATAAGTATTTTAGCACTTTACGATAAAAATGGAGGAATTTACACCTACAATATTAAAAGTTTTAAAACCAATCAAGAACTCCCTCCTTTTTACTTTAATACTACCAACTATCCAGATGTTGAGGTAATTGATTTGAGGTAAAAAGACAGAAGTCAGTAGATAGACAATAGTCTTTAGAATAATATGTCATAGCAGATTTTTGAACAAAATGTAGCTACCTTAGCAAAATCATTATAATCATGAAAAATAAAAGTCAAAAAAATATTTTAATAGTAGTAGTAACTCACAGATGAAGTTTCATGGACAATCTTAGATTTTATAGTAATGGGTATCCTATTGCTAAGCATAGGGCTCATCTGTAAGCTTACTATCAGGAAAGTAAGTAAAATAAAAGCATATGATTGCAATATGCATAACAATTCTTGTAGTATTTCTACTCATTTAGACAGAACTTGCAGTTGGAATTTTCAGGACACCATTTACCGGAAACTGAAAGTAAATCAAAAACTATGCAACTAATGAAGTGGCTATCTCTTTTAGATTGCTTCTTCATTCGTAATTACAAAAAGGAAAAGAGAGATCCTTCACATGAGTTCAGGATGAAAATTGTATTCTATTTTGTATCCAAATAGCTCTGTAAAATAATAGCAGAACTCACTTTATCAACAAGGAATTTATCCCTTCTTTTCATTTTTTTTATTCCGGCATCTAATATGCTTTGTTTAGCAATTCTTGAAGTAAAGCGTTCGTCTATTCTTTTAATAGAAGTTTGAGGGTGTTTTTTAGCTAATTTCTCTACAAACTTTTCGGTTATTGCTGTGCTATCGGTTGGGGTTCCATCAAGGTTTTTTGGCTCCCCCACCACGAAACAATCTATTTCCTCTTTCTTTAATAGATCATCTAAAAAAATAAAAATATCAGGAGTATTTATTGTGCAAAATGCAGATGCAATTATTTGTAAAGAGTCGGAAATTGCAATTCCGACTCTCTTTTTTCCGTAATCAATTCCTATGGCTTTTGCCACTATTGTTTGATTATTTGGTAAGTAATATTTTCTGGTAATACTTTTATCAAATAAGTTCCAGAACTAAATTCAGAAATATCAAAATTCCATTCATTAGCACTGATATCTTTAGCAGATTTTATCACTTTCCCATTTACATTCAAGATATTAATTTGGTGGTTTTGATTATTATTAAAAGTGATAGTAAATATTCCCATTGTAGGATTTGGAAATAATTTTATATCTGCATAATTTTCAGCAACCAACAAAGTATTCAAATCAATTGGCGGAAAAACGATATAATCAATCCAAGCGCAATCCTGTCCGCTTGACCAATTTCCATCTTTTTCATACTCCCATTTGAAAATATTTAGCCCTACCCCTACCGGATAAGTAACCAAAGTCCATGGCTTATTGCCTGACCATTCTGCTATTTTTGCACCATTTATTTTAAATTTCAAATAATCGTAATCTTCCTCTGATGAAACAGAATAATAGAAGGAAATATCACCAGCAGTAAGAACATCTACAATTATGGAAAGTTCAGATTCGTCTCCATCTGGCAAACCATCAAAAGACCTACTACAATAAGCCCCCTCATAAGGAGATACACTATCGATACTCCAGGGAAAAGTACCTTGGATCCATGCATAATTAGTGAAATTCCCAATTTCATAATCTTCATCAATAATACCAATCACGTCAGAGAAAGTAAAGTTATATGTATACGGTCCGTTTCCAAAATCAAAAGGAAAATTAGCCAATGTCCCAACAGGAGTAAGCGGATCAATATTAATAGTAAACACTGCATTTGAAGATTGGTTAATAATTAGATTATTAATATTAACTGCAGGAGAGGTTACAGTTACGAAACTACTTAAACAAGATAAGTTTGCAATCAGATTACTAACATCTGCATGACCTGAATTTATTGTTTCCACAATCAATTCCACAGTTTCCCCAGCATCTAACTTTCCATTCCCATTTCCTGTTGTAGCATCATCAATCGCAAAGCTCACATGTCCTAAAAGTGGAGCATTTAATATAAGTTGGATATAAGAAGTCCATGTGTTCCCAATTGCATCCGACACATCTAGCTGAAATTGTACTTGATGCTGATCCGAAATTAAATTATCAACAGTAAAAGTAAAAGCATTCATGATGTTTGCAGTTTGATTAGCGTTTACTCCAGAGGTAAAATTCAAACTATCGGTAATAGTTATATACTGATCATTTGTGCTAAGTTTAACGCTTACATTATTAGCATTTATCGAACCTAAATTTTGCAAGTCTACATCCAGATGAATAACTTCTCCATAATCTACAAGACCATTATTATTTCCAAAACTATCATCAATTAGATAATTAGAACAAATCACAAATGGTGCATTAGAAGAAATAACAGAAATTGAACCAATATATGGTTCACGGAATTGTTTAGTAACCACAATATCAGCTATACCTAAATTAGTAAAGGGCGGAAAACTTAAAGTTACAATTCCACTTGATCCAACAAGTTGTGCATCTAATAAGATGCCATTCATTGAAATTGCAACATAGGCATGTTCTTCTGTGGTTACATTTAACGTTGATGTTCCTAAAGGAACAGCTGTTTGATGGGTAACATTCATTACGGTTGGAACTCCAAAATAAGGCATCACAGAAGGATCACCCATCAAATGGTAGATCTCCCAATAGTATTCTTCAGAACCTCCAGCTTGAGTAACTGCCAAATTCCCCGAATGTAACATTTGTCCTTGCGTAATAAACCAATCGGCTTGTAGTTCGCCATTCTCATGCCAAGCACAGTCATATACACCCAAACCCGTTTGAGTATATGTAGGATTTGTAGGAGGAGGTGTTGTGCCATTCCCTACTCCCCACCAATAATCCTCATCCCAGTAAGTATTATTACTTCCTCCAATGTAACCAACCGCTCCTTTACTATTGGCGCGTAAAAGTGCTTCTCCGAAACATTCTGGAACATCAAATTTATTAGACTGACAACAATTACCAATCATTAATCCATACTCATTTGCATTTTGTAAAGATGGAACATCAGAAGTTGAAAAACTTGGATCGGACCATCCAGAAGAACCACAATGTGCAGTATAATTAGCAAAACCAACTCCTCCACTTACATCTGCAATAATTGCTGCTGATGCTCCAGGCATATCAGATGTAATAGGACTCCCAGAACCATATAAATAAGTATAGGAGGTCAAACCATGAGCAAGATTGAAATAATGATCTGTTCCATAATTAATTTGTCCATTTCCATAGGTTGGTGCCATTGATGCATCAACACCTGCCACCATAACTACTTCATCTAGATAAGAAGGATCCGGCATAGTATATTTTTCATACTCAAGTGTTTTTAAAATCTGTGGAGTTAATTCTTCAGGCATAGTAGCTGAGAACCTTCCATAATACATTTCTGGGTAAAAATCCCCTCCACCATCCATTTCGCAATAATACATATCAGAAATATGCGTTCCAGAATTACCATTGAAAGATGGAACTTGCGCTTCATCTCCTACAATTAAAAGATATGTCGGTGCTGGATCATTTACTGTTGCATTATCATACATAGTTTTAATAAAAGATCTTATTGAGGTTGTTGTATTGCCAACCACAGGATCGTTTGTATAACCTTCAATTACTTCAAATCCTTTCTTTACCTTCCACTCTACAAATGGTTGCAAAATAGATTGAAACATAGGATCGGAAATGATTACATATTTTACAGGGTAAGTGGTGATTACATCTTTAGTGGGAAGGGGTAAATAATTCGCAAATTGTTTATATTGATGCTCAAAATTTGGATTAAAATATTTCTTTCTTATAGACAGATCTTCTGCTAAATCAACATTCTTAAATACCACTTTTGCTTCAATTTTTGTAATAATCTTTAGTTCATTTGTAACGGGATTGTAACTAAAAGGAGAAATATTTAATCGAGCAATTTCTTGTCCTCTCATTTTTCCTAATACATCAATTTTTACAATTGGATTCTCGTTAAATTGATTGATCTTATAAAAATCTCTATCGTAAACAAAAGGAACTTGTTCTGCATTATCTCCTTTTGATATAGATGGCTGATTAGGAAAAAGAGGTAATGTAATGTTGTAGTCATCTAAAGAAATAAGCTCTTCCTCTTTATTTACAATCTTAAGTACTACCTGTGCACCAAAAGGAATACGAAATATCTTTTTTAATTCTGGTAATTCTGCTTTTCCGTAATCAGAATTAGCAGCATATCCACTCACAAAAAGTTTTATAAAGTCACCTTCTTTTGTCTTAATTAGTTTTGCATCTAAGCCTGAAAAATTATTTACAAATGAAAACTCAGTCAGCGATTTATTGGTGATTTCAAAATAATTATGCTCCTCATTCAGCTTAATTTCTTCAGAAAAAGAAAGAAAAAAAGTAACCGAAAGAGTCGTTAGAAGTAAGCTTAGTTTTTTCATATTAGTTTGCTTAATGCAAATTTAAGAAAATTACATAGAGAAAGATTAATTCTCAAAACAATATCTTATATGTTTAAAAAAGAATCAATAATTGAAACTTTTTAAATTTATTAGCGTAAAAGACAGAAATTTGCGGATTTATTCCGCTTTTTTTATGTCTTTTTTTAAACCTTCCTTTTATATTATTGCATTCTATATCTTCAAATTGTTACATTAAACTTTTATCTTTGCAATTATGAATTCACAATGGAAACAAATAATTGAAACCGCTTGGAAAAATAGGGATTTACTAAAAAAATCTGCCACCAAGGAGTGTATTCGAACAATAATTGAGGAAATAGATAAAGGAAGGTTGCGTACTGCACAGCCAACAGAAAATGGATGGCAAGTAAACGATTGGGTTAAAAAAGCTGTTATTCTTTATTTTCCTATTCGTAAAATGGAAACAATTGAATTAGGCCCATTGGAATTTCACGATAAAATGAAACTTAAAAGCGGATATGCTGATCTTGGTGTTCGTATTGTACCTCATGCAATTGCTCGCTATGGTGCTTATTTAGCTCCTGGCGTTATCATGATGCCCTCTTATGTAAATATTGGTGCTTATGTCGACAGTGGTACTATGGTAGATACCTGGGCAACTGTTGGTTCTTGTGCTCAAATTGGAAAGAATGTACATCTATCAGGTGGTGTTGGAATCGGTGGTGTCTTAGAACCTATACAAGCTACTCCCGTTATTATTGAAGATGACGCTTTTATTGGTTCGCGCTCCGTTGTGGTGGAAGGCGTTAAAGTTGAAAAAGAAGCTGTTCTTGGTGCTAATGTAGTACTTACTGCCTCTACTAAAATAATTGATGTAAGTGATAATAGACCGATAGAACACAAAGGAATTATTCCTAGCAGATCGGTAGTAATTCCAGGAAATTTTGCTAAAGAATTTCCTGCTGGCGAATATGGTGTACCTTGTGTCCTTATCATTGGTAAGCGTAAAGAAAGTACGGATAAAAAAACATCCTTAAATGATGCACTTAGGGATTATAATGTTGCTGTTTAGTAATAGTGAAGATTCTAATTATACAAACCGCTTTTATTGGAGATGTGATTTTAGCTACCCCAATTATTGAAAAACTTCACAAATTTTTTCCTAATGCTAAAATTAATTTTTTACTAAGAAAAGGCAATCAAGGGCTTTTAGAAAATCATCCTTATATTACCAAAGTTCTAATATGGGATAAGAAAAAAAACAAGCAGAAAAATCTAATAAAAATCTTACAATCAGTAAGAAATGAAAAGTACGATTATGTAATTAATTTACAGAGATTCTTTTCAACTGGTTTTATTACCACCTTTTCAAAAGGGAAAACAACAATTGGTTTTGATAAAAATCCGTTTTCTTTCTTATTTACAAATAGTATAAAGCATAAGGTTGAAAACGGAGTACATGAGACAGAAAGAAACCTAAGTCTGATAGAAAAAATAACCGATAATAAATTAGTAAATCCTAAACTTTATCCATCAAAAGAGGATTTAAAAGTAGTTGATAATTACCTATCTCAACCTTATATTTGCATTGCACCAATTTCGGTTTGGTTTACCAAACAATTTCCTGCTGAAAAATGGATAAAACTGATAAATAAAATAAATAAAAAGATATATCTGATTGGAGGAAATAAAGATTTTGAGAAATGTAAAAATATTATAAAGAATTGTCAACATAATAATATAATGAATCTATGCGGAAAATTAAGTCTTTTGCAATCGGCAGCACTTATAAAAAATGCAAAAATGAATTACGTAAACGATTCAGCACCAATGCACTTAGCTTCCGCAATGAATGCCTCAACTACAACAATATTTTGCTCTACAATTCCTGATTTTGGTTTCGGACCATTAGCCAGTAATTCTAAAGTAGTAGAAACAAAAGAAAATCTAAATTGTCGCCCTTGTGGATTACATGGGCTTAACGAATGTCCAGAAAAACATTTTAAATGTGCAAATAACATCTTAATTCAAGATATTATTTAATGAAAAAAATTACCGCTATCATACCGACTCTTAATGAACAATACAACATTGTTAACGCAATAAAATCTGTTGATTTTGCTGATGAAATTATGGTTGTAGATTCTTTCAGTACGGATAAAACAATTGAATTAGCAACTCCACTTGCTGATACTATCTTACAAAGAGAATATGAAAACTCTGCATCACAAAAGAATTGGTCAATTCCTCAAGCAAAGCACCAGTGGATTTTACTTTTGGATGCAGATGAGAGAGTAAAAGAAGAATTAAAAAAAGAAGTATTGTCGGTTTTAGAATCAAAAATAAATTATGATGGTTTTTGGATAAAGCGAGAAAATTACTTTATGGGAAAAAGAGTTTGTTTTAGCGGTTGGAGAGGAGATAGAGTTATACGCCTTTTCAAGCGAGATGAGTGTAAATATGAAGAAAAACATGTTCATGCTGAGATAGTTAGTGAGGGAAAAATTGGAATTTTGAAAAACAAACTCACTCATAATACTTTTAAAAGTAAAAAGGATTATTTGAAGAAATTACAAAAATACGCAAAATGGCAAGCGAAAGATTATGATAAAAAAACAGGAAATATCACAATCTTCCACACACTTATAAAACCAATATTTCGCTTTATAAAACATTATTTTATTCAATTAGGAATATTGGATGGTTATGTTGGGTTTATCATTTCCTCTTACCAGGCAAAAGCAGTAAAAATGCGTTATAAATACTTGAAAACGTTGCGTAATGCAGAATGAAATAAATAAAGCATTAGAAGTTTTAAAAAATGGAGGAACAATCCTCTACCCCACTGATACTATTTGGGGCATTGGATGTGATGCTACAAATGAAAGTGCGATTGCAAGAATTTTTGATATTAAAAAAAGGGTTGAAAGCAAAGCTATGATTTCTTTAGTTTGTAATACTGCAATGATTGATGACTATACTAATTCAAATCAACTTCAAATTTCACTTTCAGATAAACCTACATCAGTTATTTATCAAAATGTTAATAGGTTAGCAAGCAACTTAATTGCTAAAGATAAAACAGCTGCTTTCAGAATTAGTAGTGATGAATTTTGCCATAGATTAGTTTCAGAATTTGGGTTTCCTATTGTATCTACTTCTGCAAATATTAGTGGAAAAGATCTTCCTAAACAATTCTCAGAAATATCTGATGAAATAAAAGATAATGTTGATTATGTAGTAAATTTGCGGAAAAAGAGAATTATGGATAAAGCATCTGAGATTTTATTTATTAATAAAGATGGTAGCATAAAAAAATTACGCTAAGGATGAATCTAAAATCTTCATTAAAGAGCCCTATTTTTAGAACCGTCTCTGAAATTGCTGATGAGTTAAACTATCCAACATTTGTGGTTGGTGGTTGGGTGAGGGATTTGCTCATCAACCGCAAGCAAATAAAGCCAGATATAGATTTTGTATGTGTTGGAAGTGGAATAACACTCGCAAAGAAAGTAGGAGAGAAATTAGGAGAAAAAGCCAATTATAAGGTTTTTAAAAATTTCGGCACAGCCATGATTAATTTTGAAGGAGAAACTTATGAATTTGTAGGTGCAAGAAAAGAATCTTATAGGGCAAATTCTAGAAAGCCTATAGTGGAAGATGGCACATTGCAGGATGACCAAAACAGAAGAGATTTTACTATTAATGCAATAGCAATTCAATTAAATAAATCTGATTTCGGCAAACTAATTGATCCTTTTTCAGGACAAAAAGATTTAGAAAAAAAAATTATTCGCACTCCTCTTAGTCCTGAAATTACTTACTCGGACGATCCTCTAAGGATGATGCGTGCCATTCGTTTTGCCACCCAGTTAGATTATAGTATTGAGAAAAAATCTTACGAATCGATAAAGCACAATGCTAATCGGATCAATATTGTTTCAAAGGAAAGAATTATGGATGAGTTTAATAAAATTATGCTCTGCAGAACACCATCCATTGGAATTAATCTTTTGTTTGAAACAGGGCTTTTGCAACAGTTTTTCCCTGAAGTTTGCAATCTGCAAGGAGTAGATATTAAAAACGGGCATGCCCACAAAGATAATTTTTACCACACCTTAAAAGTATTGGATAATATCTCGAGAAATACAGAAAATTTATGGCTCAGATGGGCTGCACTTTTGCACGATATTGCAAAACCTCAAACCAAAAAATACTACAAAAATCAAGGTTGGACTTTCCATGGACATGAGTTTTTTGGCTCAAAAATGGTACCGAAAATTTTCAAAATGTTGAAGTTACCTTTAAACGAGAAAATGAAGTATGTAAAAAAAATGGTTTTATTGCATTTACGACCTATTGTTCTGGCAAAAGATATTGTAACGGATTCGGCAGTGAGGCGATTGCTTTTTGATGCTGGAGATGATATTGATGATTTAATGATGCTTTGTGATGCCGATATTACATCCAAAAATCCAAATAAAGTAAAAAAGTATCTTGATAATTTTCAATTGGTAAGAAGGAAGTTAAAAGAAGTGGAAGAAAAAGACCATATCCGAAATTGGCAACCACCAATTAATGGAGAAGAAATAATGGATTTTTTTGGCATAAAAGCTAGCAGAGAAATTGGAATTATCAAAAATGCAATAAAAGAAGCAATACTAGATGGGGAGATTAAAAATGATAAAAAAGAAGCCTTGGGATTTATGATAAAAAAAGGAGCAGAAATCAATCTTTCTCCAAAAGCAAAAAAATAATCTTTTGGATGAGTGTTGCTAATAAGAATAAACGCTTAATCGTAATTTCTGGGGCTACCGCAATTGGAAAAACTGCATTGAGCATACAACTTGCTCTGCACTTTAATTCTGAAATAATTTCAGCTGATTCCAGGCAATTTTATAAAGAACTGAAAATAGGTGCCGCTCCTCCATCTGAAAAAGAATTAGCAAAAGTCAAACATCATTTTATACAGCATTTATCGGTAAAGGATGATTATAATGTTGGGCTTTTTGAAAAAGATGCAATAGCAGTTTTGTATACTTTATTTAAAAAAACCGATACGCTAATTATGGCTGGCGGTTCAGGATTGTACATAGATGCTGTTTGTAATGGATTGGATACATTCCCGAAAGTGAATGAGAAAATTAAGAAGGAACTTATTGCAGAATATAAAAATAAAGGAATTACATTTTTGCAAGATGAACTTAAACAACGAGACCCTGTTTATTTTGATATTGTTGATATAAATAATCCCCAAAGATTGATAAGGGCATTGGTTGTAATAAGAGAAAGTAGAAAACCGTTTTCCTCTTTCAGAAATAAAACATCTGCAAAAAGGGATTTCAAAATCTCTCATTTTTCATTGGAAATGGAAAGAGAAAAATTATATGAAAGAATAAACAGGAGAGTCGATTTGATGATGGAAGAAGGATTAGTAAATGAAGTAGAAAATTTAATCACCTACAGAAATAAAAATGCTTTACAAACTGTGGGATACAAAGAATTATTTGCATTTTTTGATGGAGAAATGAATTTGGAAGAAGCCATTGAAAAGATAAAACAAAACACAAGGCGTTTTGCAAAGAGACAAATATCTTGGTTTAAAAGAGATGAGAGTATTCAGCATTTAAAAATGGAAAATGCTTTCCAAAAAATTATTGGAAGTTTAACCTAAAATATTTACCAAAAAATATGGTTTCCTCTAAAATTAAAGAAATGGCGAAAATGGTCAGATAATTTCAAAAAGTTTGCTGAAGAGCAATAAAAAACATCCAACAAATGGCAGGGATTTCATTATCTAATATCTAAGCAAGTACTTCCGCAACCTTATCAGCTGCTTCTTGTAATAAAATAACAGATTCTACTTTAAGTCCACTTTCATCAATAAGTTTTTTAGCTTCTTTAGCATTTGTACCTTCTAATCTTACAATTAACGGAATATTAATATCTCCTATATTATTGTAAGCATCTACAATTCCTTGAGCTACTCTATCACATCTTACTATTCCACCAAAAATATTTACTAAAATTGCCTTCACATTTTCATCTTTCAGAATAATACGAAATGCTTGTTCTACTCTTTTGGCATCTGCAGTACCACCAACATCCAAGAAATTCGCTGGATTACCACCCGCCATTTTAATAATATCCATAGTAGCCATAGCAAGTCCTGCTCCATTTACCATACAACCAACATTCCCATCAAGTTTAACAAAGCTAAGACCGTATTCACCCGCCTCTACTTCTGTTGGATCTTCTTCTCTTTTATCTCTTAATTCCTCATAATCTTTATGTCTGAATAAAGAATTATCATCAATACTTACTTTTGAATCTACTGCTAATATTTTATTGTCAGAAGTTTTAAGCACTGGGTTTATCTCAAATAAAGAAGAATCTGTTTTATCGTATGCTGTATACAGTGCATGAACAAATTTTGTCATTTCTTTAAATGCATTTCCACTCAAACATAAGTTAAAAGCAACTTTTCTGCACTGAAATCCTGTTAATCCGACTTTCGGATCAATTTCTTCCGTAAAAATTAAATGTGGAGTCTCTTCTGCAACTTTCTCAATATCCATACCTCCTTCTGTAGAGTACATAATCATATTTCTTCCTGTAACCCTATTTAAAAGTACCGACATATAAAATTCAGATGTATCACTTTCTCCAGGATAATAAACATCCTCCGCAATTAAAACTTGATTTACTAATTTACCTTCTGCAGAAGTTTGTGGTGTTATTAAATGCATTCCTAAAATGTCATCTGAAATAGATCTTACTTCATCAATTGATTTAGCCAATTTTACTCCACCTCCTTTACCTCTTCCACCTGCATGTATTTGTGCTTTTATTACCCACCAGCTAGTTCCTGTTTCCTGATTAAGTTTATTTGCAGCTGTTACCGCCTCTTCAGAAGTAGAGGCAACTATACCTCTTTGTATTCTTACTCCAAAACTATTTAAAAGCTCTTTTCCTTGATATTCGTGTAAGTTCATTATCTAATTTTTAGTTCCGCAAAAATATAGGATTGATTTGAAATACAAACTTCTATTGACATTAAATTATATATTTGCGCTTCAAATTTTTAAGCTGATGAATATTAAGCGTCTTTTATTTTTATTTATACTATTACCACTTCTAACTTTAGGACAATTTTCAGAAAAAAAAGCATATAATATAGAAAGAGTATTTAGTCGCCCTTTAATAGATGGAGAGCTAAATGACAAGGTTTGGTCTAAGCTAAATATTGCTCAGAATTTTTCTCAAATACAACCAAATAACGGAGAGCCTGAGAGAAACCACCAAAGAACTGAAGTAAAGATCTGTTATGATAGTAAGAATATCTATTTTGGGGTAATGATGTATGATAATGCACCTGACAGTATATTAAAAGAACTCTCTAGGCGTGATGATGAGAATAAGAATTTTGATTCATTTGGTATATTTATAGATCCATTTAATAATGCTCAAGTTGAG
>PVBE012442259.1_pt1 | contig 18052 bp, 18 predicted proteins | sample 1631181 | NCBI WGS metagenome assembly PVBE01 (sample SAMN08397723, study PRJNA350692) | Marine metagenome, whole genome shotgun sequencing project. | isolation source: water | place: Pacific Ocean | collected 2012-04
AATTTTCAGGCAAAGAAATGTTTTTTTGGATATAGCTATGATTGCTTTAAGCGTGGTTTTTTTGGCTTTAATAGCTAAAATCAGGATTCCTTTATGGCCGGTTCCTATAACCATGCAGACTTTTGGTGTTTTCACAATAGCCTTTTTCTTTGGCTCATTTAGAGGAGCTGTATCGCTGTTAGCCTATGCTTTGGCAGGATTACTTGGTTTAGCTGTTTTTGCAGGCTATAATGCAGGCTTGCCGGTATTTCTCGGCCCTAGTGGAGGCTATATTGTTGGCTTTATTTTTGCTGCTTTTGCAGTTGGTTATCTGATAGAGAAAGGCTATGGAAGGACATGGAAATCAGTTTTATTGGTTATCTTGGCTGGAGAAGTAATAATCTATGCTTTTGGATTGCCATGGCTCGCAGCTGCTTTGCCAAGCCTTACATTTTTTGGTGTTTTAAAAGCAGGACTTATTCCATTTATTATTGGAGATACTATTAAAGCATTAGGAGCAGTTGCTTTATTCCCTTACTTATGGAAAGGCGCAGAAAAAATAAAGGGTTAATCAATAATAACCAGAATATCATCTTTACTAACACTCTCATCCTTTTTAACTTTTACTTCTTTTACTGTTCCTGATCTTGGAGCAGTTATGTCATTTTCCATCTTCATTGCTATGAGCTTAATTAATGATTGCCCGGTTTTGACCTTGTCGCCTTTTTTTACATTTATTTCGTAAATTCTTCCCGGCAATGGCGATATAACAACTATGTGACCTGTTTCCTCAATTTTTTGTTTTTTAACTCTGTTGAAAATAGCTGCTCTTTTGTCCTGGCCAGGCTCTACTTCATAAACATCTCCATTGCAATGGACTAATATTTTTCCATCATCGGTTTCTTCAACCCGGACATCATAATCTTTGCCATTAACCTTTATGGTTATCTCTTCCATTTTATACAGGCATGTTTCCGTGCTTTTTTGCAGGCCTTCTTTCTCTCTTTGTCATAAGCATTTCCAGGCAGCTGATTAATGTCTTTCTTGTGTTCTTTTTCTCTGTTATTATGTCTACTTTTCCATGCTTTGCTGCTTCGTAAGGGTTAAGGAATTTCTCCTTGTATTCTTTTACCCTCTGTTTTTTTATATTATCTTTATCTTTTCTGTGGATTATGTTTACAGCCTGTTCTGCGCCCATGACTGCTATTTCTGCATCAGGCCAGGCAATTACCTTGTCAAAGCCCATATCTTTGCTTACAAGGGCTATATATGCCCCTCCATAGGCTTTTCTCATTACCAGGCTTATTTTTGGGACGGTTGCTTCAGAATAAGCGTAGAGTATTTTTGCTCCATGCCTTATTATCCCACCATGCTCCTGGTTGATTCCAGGAAGATATCCTGTAACGTCTACAAGGTTTATTATCGGTATGTTGAAAGCGTCGCAAAACCTTACGAATCTTGCTATTTTATCTGAGGAATTTATGTCTAAGCATCCTGCTAATATTTTCGGCTGGTTTGCTACTATTCCTATTGAGCTATTGTTTAATCTTGCTAAGCCGGTGATTGCATTTTGAGCGTATAATGGCTGTACTTCTAAGAAAGTGTTTTTGTCTACAATATCTTCAATTACACTCTTTACGTCATATGCCTTTTTTGTGTCTTTTGGGATGATGTTAGTTAGTTTTGTGTTTGCCCTTTTTGGATCATCATTTGTGCTTATTGTTTGAGGATTTTCCATGTTGTTTTGAGGGAGGTAACTTAGTAACAGTTTAATTGTTTCAAAACATTCTTTTTCATTTTCTGATATGAAATGAGCTACACCTGATTTTTCATTATGCGCTAAAGAGCCTCCTAAGCTGTTGGTGTCAATGTTCTCTCCGGTTATTGTTTTGATTACTTCTGGACCTGTTATGAACATGCTGCTTATTTTTTTGGTCATCAATACAAAGTCAGTTAAGGCTGGTGAGTAGGCTGCAATTCCTGCGCATGGCCCTAAAATTACTGAGATTTGTGGTATTACACCGGAAGCTAAAGTGTTGTTTTTGAATATTTTACCTCCAATGTCTAAAGAATTAATTCCTTCCTGGATTCTTGCTCCTCCACTGTCGAAAAGACCAATGATAGGTATTCCTGTTTGCAAAGCGTGCTCTTGTATTAGGGTTATTTTTTTATTATGGGCTTCTCCCATTGAACCTCCCATAAAGGTAAAATCCTGCGCGAAAATTGCTACTGGTTTTCCGTTTATTTTACCATAACCTGTTATTACCCCGTCACCTTCTTGCTTCTTTTCTTGTAAATTATAGTTATGGCTTGTTAGTTCTACTAATTTGTTTAGTTCTGTAAAAGAATCTTTGTCTAATAAAGCGTCTATTCTTTCTCTTGCTGTTAATTTTCCTTTTTGATGTTGTTTTTTAATTGCTTCTTTGTTCATTTTATAGTACACTCTTAGGACTTCTCCAAACAACTGGCATACGCTTAATTCGTTCAATCATATCTGGCCCAGTACCCTGATATTCTGCTCCAATACTCAAATGATCCTTAATATAGCCTAGTATGTTTTTTGTAACCCGCTCTGCTTCATCTGACAAGTCTCCATTGTTCATTCCTTCTATTATATTTCCGGCAGCTTCATTACCTAAATAGAATATGCCTTGAACTGCTTTATCTAACTTAGCAGATGTTGTTGGATCAAGCCTGGCAATGTCAATTCCAGCGAATTCCGTCATTTGGACACTTCTATCGTTTACGAATCCACGACGATAAATAGCTATTGCTTCATCGCAATGGTCTCTCATTAAATTTGTAAGTGCTGGATCTACTACTTCATCTAATACTCTGTCAATATGATGCGATGTTTCATATATTCTAAAGTAGTCCATCCAAATACCTCAATACCACCCTTAACGACTAATAAGTTAGCTATATCGCTTTAAAAATGTTGTGGAAATGGTGTGTTTGGATGAACAGAAGGGCAGTTTTTCGCGCCGAGACTTTAGCAAAACCGTTATTTTTTTTAGATTATGCTGAATTTTTAAATGAATTGCCTAAAAAAAATGAACTTAATTTGCTAATATTCGAAAATTTAAGATTGTACAATGAAGGAATCACTTCGATAGAAGTAGCAGAGGGATGCTTGAAATTTTGGAATTCACTGGAAGGTGTTACTAAGATTAATAAAAAAGATCATGTACCTGAAAGGGTTAACTCTATTTTAAGAACTCCTTCCCCAAATTGGATTCTTAAAATGGAGATTCTTCGCGATAAACGGAATCTCTATGCACATAAAAATATTTCCGAGTTTCATATAGAAGACCGAAATTTTTTGCAAAAAGTTTCAGAAGAAATGTTTATATTCTTAATTAATCATTCGAAAATGTTAAAATCAATTGAGGACTTAGACATACTTTTTTCAGTTGCATCAAAAAGTACCAAAAAATTAAAATTAAACTTAATTATTCTCAACGAGAATTAAAATTTATTAAATACATGTTAAAAGAAAAGAGGTCTAGCATTCCAAGATGGCTAAGTAGGGCAATCTAACCTCATTATCCGTTAAGTCTAATTCTCTCGCAAGGGAATAATATACAAGGCACAGAAAAAGTGCATCTAACAGCTGTTACACAACCTTTCCTAAAATAACCTAAAACCCTTATTCTCTTTTGTTCCGATGATGCCGCCTTCGACTATTTTGAATGTGATGTTGCGTTCTGATGGTATTGATCTGTGTTTTTTGACTATTGCGAGTCGGTTGTTGGAAGGTGTTATTTGCAGCTCAATTAAGCACTTGCTTCCGTACTTTAATAAATCACCGCCAACTAAATTAACTTTATCTTTTTCTTCAAAATCAGAATAAACTTGGTTGGTTATTAAAACAGGAATGCGTTTTTTAGAAGCAATTTGCTTAAGGTAAGCTAATTGCATTCCTAAATTCTTGTTTACATCATAGACATCATCTGTTTTTCCCAGTTCTAAACGATAAAGCATTGCAACTGAATCAAATATTACAAGGCCAACTTTATCAGTAATAACTTCCTTAAGCTTTTCAAAAGTATTTTTTTGCTCTTCAAAGGTTGATGGACGCAAAAAAACAATGCAATTAAGCAGTTTAGCATAATTTTGATTTATAGAAGAACAAATTTGCTTAAACCTTTCCACAGAAAAATTATTCTCAGTATCAATGTAAATTACTTTTTTTCTTTCACGTGCTGTATTTATTGCGCAAAGAATGCACAAACCAGTCTTTCCAGAACCAGCAGGACCATACATGGTTGTTATAATATCCTTTTCATAGCCTCCATCAAGCATCTTATCTAAAATCTTGCTGCCAGTAGTTAATTTGTCCATACAAGAAGGGTAATGGAAATCAGTTCTTAAGCTTTTCTCAATACGTAATATTTATATAATAACAAGATAATTATTTCTACATGGCAGAACTGATAAAAATAATACTCTGGATTGCTTATTTTGTATCTTTGTACTTTGCAATTTTCTGGTTTATGGTGCTGCTGGAAGACAAACCCAAAAAAAGAGCAAGAGAGCTAAAGAAACTGCCTTTTGTAAGCATCATAATACCAGCATTTAATGAAGGGAAAAGAATAAGGCCGACAATAGGGTCAGTGCTGAAGCTAAACTATCCAAAAAATAAATATGAACTTTTAATAATCAATGATGGGAGCACAGACAACACATCCAAAGTAACAAAAGAAATAATAAACAACAATAAAGGCTTTAATATAAGATTAATCGAGCAAAAAAACAAGGGAAAAGGAGCTGCATTGAACAATGCATTAAGGCAAAGCAAAGGAGAGTTTTTTGTCTGCTTGGATGCTGATTCTTATGTCACAAAAGATGCTTTGCACAAACTTCTGCCGGAATTTGCTGATGAGAATGTGGCTTCAGTACTTCCATTGCTGAAAGTAAGGAAACCAAAGAACGTTCTGCAGAAGATGCAATGGCTGGAATACCTTGTAAATATATTCTATAAGGAGCTTATGGGCAAACTGGACTGCATTCATGTTGCTCCAGGGCCGTTCAGCATCTATAGGAAATCCATCCTGGAAGAAGTAGGAGGATTTGATGAGAATAATCTTACAGAAGACCTGGAAATATCCTTAAGGCTGCAGCAGCACAATTACAGGATAATACAATTGCTCAACGCAGATGTATATACAATTGCCCCATCATCTTTTAAGGAGCTTTCCAAGCAGAGAAACAGGTGGTATAAAGGTTCTCTGATAAACGCATTCAAATACAGGAAAATGATGTTCAATAAGGATTACGGGGATTTTGGGCTGATACAGATGCCTACAATTATAATATATGGATTAGTGGCAATAATAATCATCTCAGCCACAGCATATTATATATTCAAACCGTATATCCAGTATGTGTACAACCTGAGCATGATAGAATTTGATATAATGACATTGATAAGGACTTTTTCATTAAATTTCCATTATCTGGACCTAAATTACATGACCCTGTTGCTGATGCTTATAATGGTAGGAATAGCCCTGACTATAATAAGAAAATCAATGATAAGGACAAATGAAAAGAAAGCCACTAAATACGGTGTTTTCTCATTCTTAAGCTACCTGATACTCTATTTTTTCGTTCTTGGCTTAATATGGATAAGGGTAGCATTTGACCTACTGAGAGGAAAAAAACAAAGATGGTGACAAGGCATATCAGCAAGGAAAAATACATAATTGTAGCAATTATAACCGGAGGCATATTCCTTCTGGGAGTGTTATTCGGCCTGGTAATAGAGGGGAAGAGATTAAGCTATGTAAGTGAGATAAGCAAAGGACAAAACCTCGATTTCAGTAGCCTGCAGCTGCAGTACGCATTTATAGACCAGCTAAGCCAGGAAAACAATTGTGATGCTGTCTCAAAAACTTTTGAAAAAAACATAGAAAGCCTGGAAAACACAAGAGAAAGACTGGAAACTTTTGATGAGGATGCTAAGATAAACAAAGGAGAGTTTGATATGCTGAAAAGAGAGTATGTTTTAGCACAAATAAAGTACTGGCTTTTAGCAAAAAAAACAAAGGAGTTATGTCATGAGGATATAGTCACTATACTTTATTTCTTCTCTGATGATAAAGAATGTCCTGACTGCAACAACCAGGCTTTTGTGCTTACATACCTTAAGAAAAGATTCAAAGAGAAATTGCTGATATTTTCATTTGACTCTAAACTTAATGAGGAACCAATGATAAGCACTCTCCAAAGCACATATGATATATCCAACTATCCATCTATAGTCATAGAGAGTGAGAAATATGAAGGCCTTACAAAAAAAGAGGATATTCTGAAAATTATATGCCCACATTATTTAACTAAAATAGATGAATGTGTAGATCTTAAATAATATGGGCAAATACAAATCTCATTATACGGAATATTCATTGTTAATTATTATTGCGCTATTTTTTATTTCCAATCTTATCATTATCTTTTTTCAGAAAAATGTATGGTGGGATGCTGCTGTTTATGTGGGGATGGGGAAATATATCTTCTCTTTAGGAAATGCGGGATTGTGGGAAGCATCCAGGCCCATAATCTGGCCATTAATTCTGGGGTTTTTCTGGAAACTCAATCTTGATGTTATTTTATTCGGAAAAATTATCTCTTTAATCTTTTCCGTTGGAGTTTTATTGATGACATACTTGATTGCTAAAGTAATATTTGATAAAAAAATAGCCTTATTATCAACATTATTACTAGCTTTTACTTCAACTTTCTTTTTCTTCAGTAAGCTGATGCTTTCTGGAATTGTCTCTACATTTTTTATCTTGGTTGCAATTTATTTTTTCATCAAAAAGAGATATTTTTTATTCGGGATATTCTTTGGAATTGGATTTATGACTAGATTCTTACATCTCATCCCATTTTTAGTGATAATTGTTATATTGTTTTTATATTCTAAAAAAAATAAAACTCTTGCCAAAAATCTTGTCAAAATTGGCTTAGGATTTATCATTCCAATCTTTCCCTATCTGCTATTAAATTTTTTATTGTACCAAAATATTTTTTATCCTTTCTTATTGCAAGTATTTCTTACAAAAACTACTGGATTGTCTAATTACCAGTCATTATTGTTTTATCCTTTAAGGCTTTTTATAAATAATTTCCTTTATCTGTTTTTTATTCCTGGTGCATATTATTTATTCAAGAAAAAATTAAGCATGGAAAAAAGCCTTTTGCTTTACTTATCTTTAATACCCTTCATGTTTTTTATCTCTATCAAACATAAAGAAATGAGATTTTTAATTATGTTCCTCCCGTTTTTGTATATTATTGCTGCGTACGGAATAATAAAGTTTTTCGGGCTTATTAAAAGTAGGGATTTAAAGATAACTCTATTTGCTGTTTTCTCAGGGCTATTTATTTTCAATGCATTTTCCATAATCTCTGTTAACGAAAGTATAGAGATCCGAAAGGAAAATAACTTTTTTGTGTTTCAAAACTATATAGCCATTAATAACCTTGGAAAGGTATGGACATCAAGTCCTTTATACACAGTTTATTTTGACAAAAAAGTAGAAATTATCTACTATCCTACGTTTGATAATGAGAAAATGGCCAGTCTATTGTCAAATAAAGGAGTTGTACTCCTAGATACATGTAATATCTGGTGTGATCCTAATAGCAATGAATGTTCCACCTATAAAGAGGATTTTATGACTAGAGTAAAAAATAACTTTGAAACAAAATATTACAATAAAGATAAGAATTGCGAGCAGTATATTCTTGTAAGAAAGTAATTATTTCTGCTTTACCTTAATAAAATCACCTATGGTGAAAGAATTAGTCTTTGATTTTGGCTGTTGCTCATGTTCTTCTTTATATTCTTCTATGAGACTTATATTGAGGAATTTCCCAATCCGTTCTGCAAACTCTATAGAAGGCTCAAAATTACCGGATTCTATTTTCTGCATTAGAGATTCCTTTTCATTTATTTTTTTTGCAAAATCCCTTTGTTTTAATCCCAATGCTTCTCTTTTTTCTCTTATTTTTTCTGCATAGCCCTCAACCAATACGTCTTTTACTTCTGGTTGCACCTCTACATTGAGAGTTTTTGGAGCAATTTTCCTGTCTTGCTGTACAACACTAATCACTTTTCCAAATTTGGTGCATATCTGGCATACATTCAACTGCGCATCTTCTATTACTGCTTTGAATAATTTCCCTTCAGAGCCACACATATCACATATCATTTAATCACCTATAACTTGTACAATAATTTCCCTGCTACTTCTTGGTCCGTCTAACTCTACAAACATTGGACTTTGCCATGTACCCAGCTGCAATTTACTGTCTTTAACAGGTATTGTTTCAGAAGGCCCTAAAATTGTAGCTTTTATATGGGAAGCTGCATTTCCATCTATATTATCATGGCGCCAAGCACCTTCTTCAACTAACTTATCTAAGGCATCCAATAAATCAAGGCAAATATTAGGGTCAGCATTCTCATTTATTATTATTGCTGCGGTTGCGTGCATTGCAAAAACACTACACAAACCTTCTTTTACTTCTGATTTCTTAACTATAGAAGCAACTTCATTATGTATATCTATTAATTCCTGCTTTTTTGCTGTTGAAATAGTAATTATTTCCTGCATTAATTAGTATTAAGAATATCGGATTTAAAATATTTTTTGTTTTTATTGCAATAATAGATAATATTTAATAAATAAAGATTTTGCCAATACCTGATGAAAGTAATCATTGTAACTGGAACACCCGGAACAGGGAAAACAACACTATCAAAGAAGTTAGCTAAAAAACTAAATTTCAATTATATTGATGTAAATGAAATTGTAAAGCAATATGATATTTCTGAAGGTTATGATAAAAAAAGGAAGACGAAGATTATTGATGTCAAGAAATTGAATAAAGCTCTAATCAAAGAAATAAAAACTTGCAATGGGAAAAATTCAATGATTAGTTCCAATAAAACTAAATTAATTAAAAATAAAAACAAGAAAATAAAGAATGGAATAATTATTGATTCTCACTTATCTCATCATCTTCCAAAGAAATATGTTGATATGTGCATAGTTGTTAAATGTGATCTAAAAGAACTGGAAAAAAGATTAAAGAAGAAAAAATATTCAAAAAGCAAAGTCAGGGAGAATTTAGATGTCGAGATATTTGATGTGTGCCTGAATGAAGCCAAGGAAAATAAGCATAAGATAATTGTTATAGATGCAACAAAAGATTTTAGTACTAATTATATTTCCAGGAAAATTGGTGGTACAGTTGATATCAGGTAAGGTAAAAAATATTGCTCCAAGTGCAACTCTTGCAGTTGATGCAAAGGCAAAACAACTAAAAAAAGAAGGAAAAGATATTCTAATATTTGGAGCCGGAGAGCCGGACTTTAATACTCCGGAAAATATTAAAGAAGCTGCGAGAAAGGCAATAGATGATAATATTACGAGATATACTCCGGTTGGAGGCATTAAAGAACTTAAGGAAGCGGTAATTAACAAGTTTAAGAATGACAATAAAATTAATTATGATGCTTCTGAGGTTATGATAAGCTGCGGCGGAAAACAGGCCCTGTATAATGCAGCACTTTCAATTTTAGATAAGGGAGACGAATGCATATTGCCAGTCCCTTATTGGGTAAGCTATGAAGAAATGATCAAATTAGCAGATGCACGATCTGTTTTTTGCAAAACTAATGGCAGATTTAAGTTAACTGCTAAAGATGTTGAGAAGAATATAAGCGATAAGACAAAACTGCTTATTTTAAACAGCCCAAACAATCCCAGCGGGGCTGTTGTGGATTTGGAGGAAATCAAGAAGATAGCGAAGCTTGCAGTTGAGAATAATTTCTATGTCCTGTCTGATGAGGTTTATGAGTTTTTTACCTATGGAAATAAAAAATATGTAAGTATTGCATCTTTGAATGAGGAGATAAAGAATTTAACTATAACTGTAAATTCTGTCTCAAAGACATATGCGATGACTGGATGGAGAGTGGGATATTGCGGTGGAAATAAGGAAGTGATAGATGTGATGTCAAACCTACAAAGCCATTCTACAGGAAACGTATCAAATATTGCCCAGATGGCTGCTTTAGAAGCTTTAAATGGTTCACAAGATAGTGTAAAGAAGATGGTAAAAGCTTTTGATGAAAGAAGGAAATTTATGCATAAAAGATTGAATGAAATTTCTGGAATAAGCTGTATAGAGCCCGAGGGTGCTTTTTATGCTTTTCCGGATATCAGCAAGATAGGATCGAATTCAATGGACTTTGCTTCTAAATTGCTTGATGAGGCTTTAGTTGCTGTTGTTCCTGGAAGCGCATTCGGCTCTGATGATCATGTAAGGCTTAGCTATGCAGCATCAATGGATGAAATTGAAAAAGGTCTGGACAGGATTGAGAAATGGACAACTAAATTGTTATCTATTTAACGGCTGTGCCAGAGCAGACTTAAGTCAAAATTGGCTACCGAGATATCATTTTATCAAATCATTTGGTTAACAACACGCACCATTTTGATTGTAGATTTAACATTATTCTTCCCACCCACTTCCCCTGATTTGGACACAGCCATATTTACCATAATATATTTAACTTTGAGCTCGCTTCTGGTTTTATGACCCAACATAATGTCTCTAGGACTATGTCTACACAGCATCCTGATAATGTGCATGTGCCTTTTTTCTCGGATAATACTGAACTTGGGGGAGATGATGAAATCAAAGAGGCATTCTATGCTTATTCTCATATGAACTGCCTTGAACAATTGTGGGATTGTGAAGGGAAGGAGGTAGATGCCTATGTTGTTAAGAAGCTATTAAGCAAATACGGACCTTATTTTAACAAGAATAAGTTGGGCAAGGATATTTTTCTTACCTTAAGAGTGCCTAACCCCTCTGTTGAAAAAAGCGAGGCTAAGATATTACTAGAGGCTCTGGAGAGCATACCTCGGAATTTTGATACTGCAAAGCTGTTTTATGGTGAGGATATATCCCCTATTTTTGAAGTCGCCTTGCCGATGACTACAAACAGCAAGGAGATAATACAAATAGCGGAATATTACAAAAAACATGTTATTGGCAAACAGCACCAGAATTTAGATAATAGCACTACAATTGCAGACTGGATTGGTGAATTCCATCCAAAGACAGTAAGAGTCATCCCATTACTTGAAGATAGGGATTCTATACTGGATGCAGATAAAATAACCGGAGAATTTTTGCAGCAGGAAAAGGTCGAGGATTACCAAAGAGTGTGGCTTGCAAGATCTGACCCTGCATTGAATTATGGAAGCTTAGCAACAGTACTTTTACTTAAGGTTTCACTACAAAGATTAAGGAAACTGCAGGAAAAATCGTCTGTTGATATATTGCCAATACTTGGCTGCGGTTCTGCACCTTTTAGGGGAAATTTTAAACCCACAAACGTTAATAATTGTGTGGGGGGATTTCCAAGTGTCCATACTTTTACCCTGCAGTCGGCATTTAAATACGATTATGATATTAAGGATGTTACAAAGGCTGTAAACTTTTTGAATGATTCAAAGCCGGGAAACCCTACAATCGTAGATGAAGAAAAATGCATTTTAATTATTGAAAAACTAACTAATGAATACCAAAAACAAATTAATCTGCTTGGCAAACTGATTAATGACATGTCTCCATATATTCCGTCAAGGAGGAAAAGAAAACTTCATATTGGACTGTTTGGATATTCCAGAGAGGTTTCCGGATTAAAATTGCCTAGGGCCATTACCTTTTGCGCATCCCTTTATTCTTACGGACTTCCACCGGAGATTTTAGGCTTGAATGCTTTGGACGAAAGCGATATAGATTATGTCCGGAGTATATACCCTAGTTTTGATGAGGACCTTAGGGATTCCTTAAGGTTTTTTAATAAGGATAACCTTAGTGTATTTCCTCATGAGATTTCCAGCAAGATTGAAGATATAGCTAAAATAATAAACTATGATGTTGATGAAAATCACAAGAAGGTCACTTCTATAATACTTGAAAATTTCAAATCCAGAGATTATAAGCTCCTTACAGAAAATATTACCCGAGCTGGGTTTATCAGGGGATTTTTAGGATAATTCTTTTAAATGCAATCGTTTGTTTGCTATAACTTTATATATTCTTATTCCTTTTTTTAATATATGGCAATGCAACTATCGTCTTTGGACCTGCACTTTTTACTCAAAGAACTAAAGGAATTAGAGAAATCTAAAGTAGATAAAGTCTACAATAAAGGCAAAGAAGAAATTTATGTCCAATTTTATAAGAGCAATGTTGGAAAGAAGATATTAAGAATTATTGTTGGCAAATCTATTTTTCTTGCTAAGGCAAAAAACATTGACGAAACACCTTCTGGGTTTTGCACTTTTCTTAGGAAGCATCTTGAGGGGAAATTTCTTGATTCAATTGTTCAGCTTGAACCTGAACGTATTTTAAAATTAGTCTTTAAGTCAAAAGATGAGGTAAAATATCTCTATCTTGAATTTTTCGGCAAAGGAAACGTTATTTTATGCAATAATGATGATGTTATAATTAATTGTGCGATTAAGCACAAATTCAGAGACAGAGCAATAGTTCCAAAAGAAAAATACAAATATCCTAATATGGAATATAATGTTTTTAAGCTGGATAAAAAGGATATTGCTGATTTATTGAAAAAATCAGAGAAAGATAAAGTTGTAACTGCCCTGGCAGTTGAGCTTGGGCTAGGAGGCGTTTATTCTGAAGAAGTTTGTTTGTTGAGCGATGTCGATAAAAATACAATACCAAAAAAAATCAATGAATCTACAAAAATATTAAACTCAATAAAAAAAATAATTAAAAGTAAAAAAAATGCTCAAATAATTTATAAGGATAAAGATGTGAAGGGCATTGTTCCTGTTGCTTTGGAACTTTACAAAGATTATGAAAAGAAGAAATTCTCTGGTTTTAGCGAGGCTTTGGATGAATATTTCACAAAAGAACTGAAAATAGCGAAGAAAGACGATTCTGCCAATACAAAGAAAATTGACGAGATTAAAAGGATTATAGAAGAGCAAAAAGAAACTATGAAGGGCATGGAAAAAGGGGAAATAGAAAACAGAGAAAAAGCAGAGTTAATCTACAATAATTACCAAATGATTAAAGGGATTCTTGATGAGATGAATAAGGCCAGTGAAAAGTATTCATGGAAAGAGATTAAAGACAAATTAAAAGGTCATAAGGTTGTTAAAGATGTTGATGTTAAGGAGAAGAGAATAACTATTCAGATTGATTAAAATCAGTAACCTTTTTAAATTGACATATATCACTTCTTACTGGACGGCCATAGGGGCTTGGTTCACCGGATCCCATTCCGAACTCCGAAGTTAAGAAAGCCTCCGTTTCTGACTGTACTGTGCTTTCGCACGGGAAATCAGAAAAGCTGTCCACCTTTTTTATCTAAATTTGATTTTTAATTAGGGTAAGCTTTTTAAATGGATTTCTATTCCAAAGCTAATATGAAAATATCAGTAATTGGTACAGGTTATGTAGGATTGTCTACAGCAACAGTATTTGCAGAACTGGGAAATGATGTCTTAGCTGCAGATATTGACAAAGAAAAGATAGACGGCTTAAACAAAGGAGTAATGCCTATTTTCGAGCCTGGCCTGAAAGAATTAGTAGTTAGGAATGTTAAGGAGAAAAGATTAAGATTTACGCATGACAATAAGGAAGTTATAGACCATGGGGAAATTATTTTTATCTGCGTTGGAACTCCTCCAAAAGTTACCGGCGAAACAGAACTTAAATATGTTGAAGCAGTAGCTAAAGATATTGCAGAAAATATAAGCTCATACAAAGTCATTGTACATAAGAGCACTGTTCCTGTTGAGACTGGTGAAAAGGTAAAAAAAATAATAGAAGAGAATGTAAAAACCAATGTCGATTTTGATGTTGTTAGCAATCCGGAATTCTTAAGGGAAGGGACTGCAATAGAAGATACAATGGAGCCTGACCGGATTGTTATTGGAACAGACAGCAAAAAAGCAGAAGACATAATGAGGAGATTATATGCGACTATAAAAGGGACTATGCTTGTGACTGATATAAGGAGCGCAGAAATGATAAAACACGCTTCTAATGCTTTTTTGGCTACAAAAATATCTTTTATCAATGCGATAGCAAACATATGCGAACTTTCAGGAGCTGATGTCGAGAAGGTAGCAGAAGGCATGGGCTATGATAAAAGAATAGTAAAGTCTTTTCTAAACGCAGGCATCGGCTATGGAGGCTTTTGCTTTCCAAAAGACGTGCAGGCATTCATAAAAATATCTGAACAGTATGGCTATGATTTCAAATTATTGAAAGCAACACATGACATAAATCAGAAACAAAAAAAGATTTTTGTCGAAAAAATAAAAAATAAGCTAAAAGATATAACTGGTAAAAAAATTGGCATACTTGGATTGGCTTTTAAGCCAAATACTGATGATATGAGGTTTGCTCCCAGTGTATATATAATAAAAGAACTTCAAAAAGAGAACGCAAAGATAAAAGCCTATGATCCGGAAGCAATGGAAAGGGCAAAATTAATACTGAATGACGTAGAGTTCTGCAATGACCCTTATGAAGCGGCAAAAGATGCTGATGTTCTGCTTATACTGACAGAATGGAATGAATTCAAGGAATTAGACTTTAAAAAAATAAAATCCTTATTGAAAAATCCTTTAATAATAGATGGGAGGAACATCTACAATCCTGAGAACATGAAAAAAGAAGGATTTTCTTATATAAGCATTGGAAGAAAAGACGAGGTATAAATGGATGCTACTGTCTTGACTAGAGAATATTTTTCAACGAATTTAAATACTCACTCAATTAATCATTTTTCTTTGGATTTTCCCAAAAACCTTAGTATTATGAAAAACCAAATAAAAAATAAAAAAATTGAATTCGGCAATTTAAAAGAAAATTCCTTAAATGTTCCTTTTCCAAGAAAAGTGCATCAGATAATTCTAGGAAGTCTTCTTGGAGGTATGTACTGTAAAAAAGAAGTTATAAACTCAAATATTGAAGAAACCCATTCTATAGATCAAAAAGATTATTTAAATTGGAAGTATATAAATTTGAAAAATTACCTAGATTTAAACCTATATACTTTTAACAATCCTATTTGTAAGGGCAAAGATAAAACTTATGTAAGAAAAGAAGGAATCAGATTAAGAAGTAAAGTTTCAGATAAATTGAATATTTATCATGATCTTTTTTATAAACATGGTAAAAAGATAATTAACAAAGATGTGTTAGATCAATTGGACGAACTTGGACTTGCAGTTTGGTATTGTGATGATGGGTATTATGATCCAGAAAATCATACAACACAACTTCATACAGAAGGTTTCTCTATAAAAGAAAATCAAGTTCTTAAGAATTGGTTTAATGAAAGATGGAATTTAAATGTTAATTTTAAGAAAGACCCTTCTAAAAAGAAAGTATTATTAAGATTCCCGATTAAAGAAACTGACAAATTTCTTAATCTTATAAAAAAACCTATTTTTAGTGTGCCGGAGTCTATGTGGTATAAATTAGGACACTTTTGGAAAGGAAATTTTGAAAAAATAAAGAAAGCAAAATTGAATAAATCAAGAAGAACTAAAATCTATCAGAGCAAAGAAGAAGTAAAAATCATAAGAAACCAACAATCTAAAGAATTCTACAACCGAAATAGGGGGAGAATATTAAAAGAGAAAGCAGAGTATCGTAAAACAAAGAAATTTAAGGCTTACATAAGGGAATACCACCAACAACCCCATGTTAAAAAAAGAATGAAAGAGTCACAGAAAAAATATAGACAAAAACCAGAATCTAAACTTAAAGCTCTTCTTTATAAAAGAGAATACAACAAAAGACCGGAAGTTAAAGAAAAAAATAAACAATATAATAAAAGAGCAAGAGAAAGAAGAAAGGGAGGTAATAAAAATTAAAGCTATTGTTCTTGCTGGAGGTTATGGTACACGCCTATACCCTTTAACAGAGTACACTCCAAAACCTCTGTTGAAAGTGGCTGGAAAGCCCATGGTAGAGCATATAATAGCTAAACTAGAAGAATTAGATATTGTCAATAATATCTATATTGTGACTAATGATAAATTTGAACGGCATTTCACAGAATGGCTTCAAAATTTCAATGCAAAAAAACCTATAGAGATAATCAATGACAAGACCAAAAGCAATGAAGATAGATTAGGGGCTTTAGGAGATGTACAGTATACAATAAATAAAAAAAAAATAGACGACGATATTATTGCAATAGCAGGAGATAATCTATTTGATATGCAACTGCACGAGGTTGCAGCGATATTCAAGAAGAGAAGGCATAATGTCATTGTGCTTTATGATGTCAAGGACTTAGGGCTGGCAAAGCATTATGGGGTTGTTGATGTTAAGGATAATATTGTTGCAGGTTTTGAGGAAAAACCAAGTAATCCAAAATCAACACTAATATCGACTGGAATTTATTTATTTCCCAAACATGTTATTGATTTAATAGAGAAATATATCTCCCAGGGCAATAATCCTGATAAAACCGGAGATTTTATAGGGTGGCTGCATAAAAGGGAAAATGTTTATGCATATGTTACAGAAAAGACATGGTATGACATAGGGGATATTGAGCAATTTAAAAAAGCAAACGAGCATTACAAAGGATGAAAACTGTACTAATAACTGGGGGAGCAGGCTTTATTGGAAGCCATCTATGCGAGGCTTTGCTAGATAAAAAATTCAGAGTCATCTGTATGGATAATTTCATAACCGGAGACAAAAAAAACGTTGAGCATCTGATGCAAAATAAAAACTTCAAATTAATAACTCATGATATCTCCAAACACATAGAACTCGATGAATCAGTGGATTATGTATTGAATTTTGCAAGCCCTGCAAGCCCTATAGATTATCAAAAAATACCCATACAAACATTAAAGGTAGGAAGTTTAGGAACACATAATACTTTAGGCTTAGCTTTGGCAAAGAAAGCAAAATATCTGCTGGCATCTACATCAGAGGTTTATGGAGACCCATTGGTCAATCCCCAGCCAGAGAGTTATTGGGGTAATGTTAATCCTGTAGGACCTAGGGGATGTTATGATGAAGCAAAAAGGTTTGCAGAAGCGCTGGTTATGGCTTATCACAGAATCCACAAGGTCGATATCAGAATAGTCAGGATTTTTAACACTTATGGCCCTAGAATGAGAAAAGATGATGGAAGAGTTGTTCCGAATTTTGTAACTCAGGCACTAAGCAATAAGCCTATCACTGTATATGGTGATGGAAAGCAAACAAGAAGCTTCTGCTATGTTAGCGACCTAATAGAAGGAATATACAAATTAATGTTGTCTGATATCAATGAACCGGTTAATGTTGGAAACCCCGAGGAGCATACAATAAAGGAATTTGCAGAGATTGTAAAAGAATTGACCGAAAGCAAAAGTGGGATTGTGTTTAAGAATCTGCCTACAGATGATCCTCATGTCAGGCACCCCAACATAAGCAAAGCAAAGAAAGAGCTCGGATGGGAGCCTAAGATTTCTTTAGAAGTAGGATTAAAAGAAACTATTGAATGGTTTAAGAATAATTAATATGAAGAAAAAAGAAAAAATAAGTACGGTTGTTTATAGTACACTAGTAGCAGATTTATTCCATTACGGCCATTTACAATTACTTAAATTCGCAAATTCCCAGGGAGATTATCATATCTGCGGACTTTTAACTGACAAAGCTGCTAAATATTATAAAAAAAACTTAATATCTAATTTTAAAGAAAGAGAAGCTATTGCTCTTAGCCTGGAAAAGTTCATGGACGAGGTTATTACACAAGACGAAGCAGACCCTACTGAGAATCTTAAAAAAATCCATGAAAAATTCAAAGGAGCGCAGATTATTCTTGTTCATGGTGATGACTGGAAGACCATACCTGGGAGCGATTATATTAAGAAAATAGGCGGCAAAGTAGTAAAGCATCCCTATTATACTGGCTTGTCAGATTTTAAAATAATAAATGCCCTGTTAAAACGGTATGAAGGAAAGTTCAAAAATTTCG
>PVBE013014259.1_pt1 | contig 18047 bp, 15 predicted proteins | sample 1631181 | NCBI WGS metagenome assembly PVBE01 (sample SAMN08397723, study PRJNA350692) | Marine metagenome, whole genome shotgun sequencing project. | isolation source: water | place: Pacific Ocean | collected 2012-04
GCCCGCAGCCTGTAGCCTGAAGCCCGCTGCAACGAAAGCGATGGCGTGGTGATCACCGAATCGAGACCGGCCGTTTAGCGGCTGTTCGCCGGGCTGGGGCAGTTCGGCTTCTTCAACGAGGCGGGCTCGGAGTTTTACGCCGGCATGCAGGTGGGCGTGGTGAACAACGCCAAGGAGTTCATCGGCGGGTTTCAGCTCGGGGTGGTCAACGTCATGGACGGCCACGACTTCCTCGGTGCGAGCCAGTTCGGCGTGGTCAACATCGTCGACGACTCCCTCTACAGCGCCGTCGGCATGATCGGGCTGGTCAACTACGCCCCCGACGGCCCGCTGTGGATGCCGTTTCAGATCGGGGCGGTCAACGTCTCCGCCCGGCTCCACGCCGTGGCCCAGGTGGGGCTGGTCAACTGGAACGACGAGACCTTCTGCCTGGTCCAGGCCGGGCTGTTCAACCACGACGCGGGCCAGATGCGGTTCGTCCAGGTAGGCGTGGTGAACATGGCGCGCACGGTGACCGGCGTGCAGATCGGGCTGTTCAACGTGGCGCGCCGGCTGCGCGGCCTGCAGCTCGGCCTGGTCAACTTCAGCCGCCACGGCGGCCTGCTGTTGATGGCCATCGCCAACCTCGGCTGGTGACCCTTTGGCTGCAGCGCTCTAGCCGCTCAGCGCGCGCGTGAACGTCCAGCCGATGCCCAGAGCCAGCACCGCGGCGGCCGCGCCGCCGGTGACCCAGGCGTGAGCGCCGTCCCCCAGCCCGCGCCGCACCAGCCAGAGCAACGGCACCAGGGCCAGGATCACCACGGCCTGACCGGCCTCCACGCCGAGGTTGAACCCGAGCAGCGGCGCCAGCAGGCTTGTTCCCTCGAAGGCCTCGCCCAGGGCGCCGGCGAAGGCCAGGCCGTGCACCAGACCGAAGAGCACCGCCACCGCGGCCCGCAGCGCCGCGGTGGCACCCCGTCGCTGCTGCAGGGTGAGGTGGCAGGAGGTGAATAACGCCGAACAGAAAGTCACGGGCCAGGGCAGCAGAGTCTGGCCAGCCAGGGCCAGGGCCAGCAGCAGGCCGTGTGCCGCCAGGTTGACGCCGAAGATCACCCGGCGCATGGCCGCGCGGGCGTGGTGGTGGAAGTACTCCAGGGCGACGTAGAGGATCGACAGACCGACCAGGATCTCCACGCTGCTCTCCAGGGGGCGCACCAACCCCATGGCGGCCAGAAACAGGGTCACGCTGTGCCCCAGGGTGAAGCCGGTCGCGATCTTGATCAGGGTCCAGAGACGCCCGCCGAGCAGCATCAACCCGATGACGAAGGCCACGTGGTCGTAGCCGATGAGCACGTGGTGGAAGCCGGTGGCCAGAAACGCGAGCAGGCCCCCGCCGGGGCGCGAGCCCCTGGTGCCAGGGGCTGACAGCTCCACCCGCCTGCGGTCCGTGGTGAGCACGGCCTCGAGGTCGGTGCCTCCCCTGCTCAGCTTGAGGAAGTGGAGGTGGGAGGGGGCCCGGGCGAAGAACAGCTCGCAGGCCACCCTCGGCCGGGGTGGGCGGGCGCAGCCCAGGGTCCAGCTGATGGTTAGCCGGCGGGCGCCAGCCGCGCCCAGCCGCGGGCCCGACGCCACCTCGCACCCCGCGGCTCTGTCGGTGAGCCGCAGCCGAGGCATCACCTCGGCCCGGGCCCAGCGCCGGGGCCACGCGCGGGTCAACAGCGCGGCCGAGGTCTGGCCCAGGGCGCGCCGGTCACCGCGGGCCACCTCCAGGATCGGCACGGTGGCGGTGACTTGCACCGAGGTCCCGTCCACCACCCACCTTGAGTGGCTGCGGGATAGACTGTGCGCGCCGGCGGGACCGACGCCGCAGAAAAGGACCAAGAGGAGGGCCAGCGCCGGGGTGCAAAAACGCAAAAGTACAGAGGTTAGGTCCGGGCAGGAGCCAGGGGCGCGGAATCGTTGAGCTGCCAACGTCGAAAGTACAAAGGTTAGGTCCGGGCGGGTCACGTGGTCACGTCACCGCGTCTCGGCCTTGGCGCCGGCGGCCCGGCGCAGGTACTCGGCGGGGATGGTCGCGTCGTCGCGCAGCAGGCTGCGGTCCATGGTGATGGTGGCCGTGCGCTTGAGGCCGAGCAGGTACTGGTTGATCGCTGCGGAGCGGCGGCGGCGCAGCATCATGGCGGCCACGGCCTTGCGCACGCGCGCCAGCGGCGGACGCGCGCCCTGCACCTTGCGGTCGAGCAGGAGGATGGCGTGGCCGTCGGCGCCCTTGATCGGCGCGGAGTACGCTTTGGGAGACAGCTCGGTCACCACGCGGGCGGCCGTGGGCCCGAGGTACTGGCGCAGGGCCGTGGCGGGCAGCGGCCCGGCAGGCAGCTGGATGACGCTGGCGTCGCCCTGTTTGGCCACCGCCTCGAAGGCGGCCCCGCCCTCGAGCGCGGCGTGAGCCCGGCGGGCCCGGGCCGGCCCGTCACCTCCCCGAAAGAGGATGCGCCGCGCCACGTAGCGCACCGGCCCCGGGAACAATTCTGCGTGGCCCTGGTAGTAGCGCCGCAGGGCCGCCTCGTCGGGCGCCGCGGCCTGCTCCACCTCCGCCGTGGCGTGCTCGACCATGGCCGCCACCAGCCGCCGCCGGGCCACGGGCTCGGTGCTCGGCAGGCCCAGCTCCAGGGCCCGGGCCAGCAGCAGCTCCTCGGCGATCATCTGCTCCAGGATGCGCTTGCGCGCGGCCCCGTCCAGGCGCGGTGCGCGCTTGCGGGTCGCCAGCGAGGCCAGGGCCGAAAAGTACCTCTGCCTGGGGATCGGCACACCGTTGACCGTGGCCGCGGCCGCGACGACGCCATCTTTCGCCGGCTCCTGCGGCACGTACATCAGCTGCACCAGCACCAGCACCACGCCGGCCACCAGGCCGATCCATAACAGCAGGTCCACGCGGCGAGACCCGGCGGTGGTTGCGGAGTGCGCCGGACGCATGAGCTTACTTGCGGTCCAGGTAGATGGGTGAGGACCAGGCTCGTTCGGCGTCCTTGACCAGGCACCTGTCCTTTGCGCCGCGAAAGCCCGTGGGGCAGGGCTTGATCTTGACGCACGTGCCGGAGGCGTCCTTTTCACAACGCAGCGTGCCGGCGTTGAACTGCGGCGTCGGCTCCTGGTACACGCGCACGTAGTAGACCGCCGGCCGCCCCCGGGTGGCGTAGGCCTCGTCGGTGAAGGTCACCGTGCAGCCCGCCTGGTCGGGCTTGCAGAGGAAGGTGCGGTAGGGGTCGCGCACGAGCTTCGACAGGTCCTCGCCTGCCTTGACCTGGGGCTCGATCTTGATCACGTCCACCTTCTTGATCAGGTAGCGCTGGTCGCTGGGGTTGTAGCACTCGCCGTGGCAGTATTTCTTGATGAAACCCCTGGGCGCGCGGGCCAGGGAGCGCGCGGGGCACCCTGGCTTTTGCTTGAAGGCGCCCACCGCCCGCACCGAAAAGCGCGGCGCCGTGGTGATCTTCGCCTCGCCGCCCATGGGCACGGCCGCGCCGTCGGGCCCGTTGAGCAGGTCGAACCAGAGCAGGATGCGGTCGCCCGAGGTGGCGTAGACCTCTCGCCGCTGCATGGCGGACCAGATGGCGCCCCGGCTGCGCCCGCGGGAGTGCACCGCCACCAGCGCGCCGGCGAAGAGGTAAGACCCCTGGCGCTCCCACTCGGGGAAGACCATGGGCGCCACGGCGTTGAAGGCCACGTCGAACTTGGCCTCGGCCGGGCCGAAGGAGTCCGACATCTGGCGCAGCTCCTTGTAGCCGGCGCCGGGCCCCGCGCGGTGGGAGTCGGTGGAGCCGATGATGCCCCAGCGGAAACGGAACGGGTTGTCGGGCTTTTCAAAGCTGGTCAGGGCCAGCGCGGCCTGCACCGAGTATTTGGGCCGGTAGAGGTAGGCTGGCTGAAAGCAGTCCACGCACTGGCCGCAGTCCAGCCACTCCGTGGCCGCGGGCCGGTACCTGTCGCCGCCCACGTCGAGGAACTTTTTCAGCGGCGCCAGCTTGATGAACTTTGCCCTGGCCGCCGTTACCTCTGCCTCGCAGGCCGCGCTCTTGGCGTCGGCCTTGCAGACCTTGGACCGCTGGCGCGCGATGATCCCCGCCTGCCAGCAACAGGGCAGGTAGCCCTCGCGCGGTCCGGGGCAGGTCAGCTTGCCGCCGGCCCCCGGCTTCACGGCCTGCCAGCTGCGGTACTCCTCGGAGTTGCCGTGGCCGGAGTAGATCTCCACCAGCCGCTGGTACTCGGGGCTGTGTTGCCGCCGGTTGAGCTGGTAGCTCCACGACGACAACGCCGGGTTGTGCGCGCCCCACGCCGTGCCGTGGGGGATGACCATGGCCGGGTAGCCCCACTGGCTGAGCTTTTCGAACAGCGCCGCCGGGTCCTTGGCCTCCTCGCGGCACCCCGCCGGCAGCTGGCGCGTGTCCACGCCCTGGGCGCAGGTCGGCGACGCCACGCCGTCCATGATCTGTTTGCCGAGCTGGTCGTAGATCTTGGCGTTGGCCGTGTCCACCGACTTGAGGATGCCGATCCCCATCTGGATCAGCGACGGCTCGAAGAGCAGCACCGAGGCCGGCGCGCCGATGGGGCGCCGCGGCACCTTGTCGTCAGCCGTGTCGCGAAAGATGACGTTCTGTTCTCAACCGGTCGTCGCCGGCGTGTCCGCGTTCTGGGTCCACTCCCAGCCGAGGAAGGAGACCATCTGCGGGTCCATGGTGTCGCCGCCCTCCAGCTGATTGCAGGTGCGGATCGCCTTCTTTGTCTTCTCCCACAGCTCGGGCAGCACCCCCTCGGGGTGATCGTTGATGCTCCAAAAGTCCACCTGAGAGCAGTAGCGGGCGAAGTCGCAGTGCAGCTCCGGCGGCGTGGCGCCCTTGCCGTCCAAAAGCGGCGCGCTGTAGATCAGCGCGTCGGTGGAGTAGGTGCTGTGCACGTGCAGGTCGCCGAAGAGGATCTGCTTCGGCCCCTGCTCGGAGTACTCCACCGGGGGCGGGTCGCAGCCGGCGAGGACCGAGAGGATGACCAGCGTGAGGGTGAGCGAGATCGGTCTGTGCGTGGGCATGGGTAGCGGCGATTATACCTCACGGAAAAAGGAGGGCCGGCGGCTATCATCCGGCGCGGCCAGGACGCCCGCCCTTGGACAGTTGAAACAGCAGTTAGCTATTAGCCCTTAGCGGTTAGCATTTCACGGTGGTCCTTGCCGGCCGGTCCATCGACCCGGAGATTCGCACCTCGCAGTTGTCCCGGGTGGGGCCGGTCCTCAGCCGGCATGTCCCGCTCATTCTCTGTTCTTGTTCCTTGTTCCTGGTTCCTGGTTTCCACGACGACGCGGCGCCGCTTCGCGGCCAGGAGAAAGTCCCCCCAACGTTAACCGACTGGAAACTGTGATTTAGCTGTTTCTTGGGAGCCGCTAGTAGCACTGGGGCAGGCTGGAAAAGTCGGCCGAGCCCCAGGGGGTGGCCGCGCAGAGGGAGTCGACGGACAGGTAGGTCCCCTTGGGGGCCTTGCCCCGGCGCATGATCTCCACGGCGTAGGGCGAGGTGCCGAGGCCCTGCTTCTGCTGGGCGCGGCAGCCGCTGTGGGGGATGACGCGCCAACAGGGGCAGGCGTCGCCGCAGTCCGTCTTCTTGCTGGCCGGGTCGAAGAGGCGCGCCGGGCACTTCTTCACCGGTCGCCGGCCGCTGGACGACACCTCCTGCACGGTGAAGCGCGCCATGTCGAGGCAGCTCTTCTCGCAGGTTATCGGCTTGCCGCCCGGGCCCCGGCCAAGCTCGTCGCCGGCGCTGCAGACCACGCCGCCGTTGTCGGTCAGCGGCGGCGGATCGAGGCAGACGGTGCCGAGGTTGGCCACGATGGTCTCGCCGATGCGCCGCAGGGCCGTGGAGAAGTCCGCCGAGCAGATGGTGGTGAAGTTCTCCTCGCGCCAGGTGCCCTTGGCGTCGACGAAGTAGGGGACCTTCTTGCCGGCCTTGACCGCGGCGACCTCCCGCGGGCTCAGCTCGTGGGCGAAGGCGTGCACCAGGTGCTTGAGGCGGATGGCCGGCGCAGTCTTGGCCGGGAAGCCGTTGCCGCAGCGGGCGTTGACCGTGGGGGCGCCGTCCTCCATGGCCACGTTGACCCTGTCGGTGTCACCGGCGATGGCGGCCATGATCACCCGGCTGTAGTTCTGCTTGCCGTCCGGGGTCTTCTTCAGGTTCTTGAAAAAGTCGATGTAGCGCTTCACGTTGTGCAGGTGCTTGCCCGAGGGACGGCACTTCTTGCGCGGGCCGAGCTGGCCCGGAGGGCAGGCCCCGCCGGTGCAGTCGCAGGTCACGCCGTGGCTGAAGCAGCGGAACGAGGTGAACGGGCCGAAGGCGCCCTGGTTGCGGTCGAACAGCTGTGGGTTGGCTGCCGAGCAGTCGTCCTCGTCGGTGATGAAGATCACCGCCAGCAGGGCGTCGTTGCCGGCGGCCGGGTTGTTGCGGAGGAACCCGGGGTTGACGTTGCCCACGGGGTCCAGCGCGCGGCGGGCCACCTCCAGGGGCTGCTCGAAGCCGCAGCCGGAGATGCCGAGCTGGGCCACACAGGAGAAGGCCTGTTGGATCTGAGCCACGGGGTCTTTGGCCTTACTGTTGCGCACGTTGGTCTTGCCCTCCTGGTAGCTGATCCACGGCTCCTTTGGGGTGGCCGTGCAGCCGGCAGCCTTGGCGGTACGCTGCAGCCGCGCCCCGTCGCCGCCCGGCGAGCAGGGGCCGCTGCCGCCGGTGCCCAGATCGGTGCTCACCACGCCGATGCGGATGTTCGGCAACTTGCCGCCCAGCTTGGGCGAGCGCAGGGCGCCAATCAGCCGCGGGAACTGCTGGGCCAGGTTGGCCTGCTCGTGTTTCATCGACTCCGAGTTGTCGACGACGAAGAGGATGTCCACCGCCTTGTCGGTGAACTGCGGCGTCAGCGTGGAGCACTGCTGCTCCACCTGCTCGTCGGGTTTGTCCAGCGGCCTGACGACGCAGGCCGAACAGAGCAGCGCCAGAGCACAGACCAGCGCGCGCACGGGTGAATGTGACATGATGAGCCTCCTGGAAAAAGTCGCACCGTGGGGGGCCGCGGCCGGCCCTCGTCGATCCCTTATGTAAAGCCCTACGAGGCTCGGGCCTGCGAGGATCAAAAAAAGTGTGGTCCTGTTTTTCGGGGCCGCTAAGCTGAGGCTCCAGGAGGCACGGATGGCTGAAAAGAAAGACGCGGTGGTGCTGCTCTCGGGAGGGCTGGACTCCACCACGGTGCTGGCCCTGGCCAAAGAGCAGGGCTATGGCGTCCACGCGCTGACCTTCCGTTACGGCCAGCGCCACGAGGCAGAGCTCGAGGCCGCGGCCCGGGTGGCCGCCGCCGCAGGCGTCGCGCGGCACATGGTGGCCAACATCGATCTGGCCGCCTTCGGTGGCTCGGCGCTGACCGGCGACCTCGAGGTGCCCCGGGATCGCCCCACGGACGAGATGGAGGCGCAGATTCCGGTGACCTATGTGCCGGCCCGCAACACGGTGTTCCTCTCCTTCGCCCTGGCCTGGGCCGAGGTGATCCCCTGCACCGACATCTTCATCGGGGTCAACGCCATGGACTACTCAGGCTACCCCGACTGCCGCCCGGCCTTCATCGAGGCCTTCGAGCAGCTGGCCGCGGTGGCCACTCGCCTCGGCACCGAGCAGGGCGCCCGCCTGCGCGTGCACGCCCCGCTGATGCGCATGAACAAGGCAGACATCGTCCGCGAGGGGCTGCGCCTCGGCGTGGACCACCGCCTGACTCACACCTGCTACGACCCGTCGCCCGCGGGCGTGTCCTGCGGTCGCTGCGACGCCTGCCGCCTGCGGCTCAAGGGCTTCGCCGACGCCGGCGTGGAGGATCCTTTGACCTACCAGCACCGTTGAGCAATTTTTCTCCCGGCGGCAAAAGGGATATACTGAAGAGCAGGTCGCCGGCGCGGCCTGTTCCACCGAGGGAGGCTCGATGATCCGCACCCGCCCAGCTCTGCGAAGCGCGCCCCTGGCGCTGGCCGTGCTGCTTTTGGGGTGCCCCGGCGATCTGTCCAACAAGGACTTCAGCAGCAGCAGCGGCGGCGACATGGCCGTGGGCTCCGCCGGCGGGCCGTGCTACTCGGGCGGCGTCTGCAACAGCGGCCTGACCTGCACCAACGGCGTGTGCGTCGCGTCGTCCGGGGCAGAGTGGAACCCACCACAGTCCGACGGCACCACACCCCAGAGCGAGACGGCGCCGCCCAAGCCGGACCAAAAGCCGCCCATCCCGGACCTGCCGCCCCCCAAGCCGGACCAGAAGATCACCGCCACGGGCACTTTCGGCGACCCCTGCAGCGCCACCAAGATCTGCACCGCCAAGTACCTCTGCGTCTTCCTCGGCGCCGGCACCACCAAGGGCTTTTGCACCAAGAGCTGCCCCACCCAGTCCAAGGCGTGCAGCGGCGGGGCCAAGGGCACCGTGCCCTACTGCATCCTCAAGGACTCCAAGAACAAATACTACTGCGTCTTCCTCTGCAAGTGGCAGGGAGGCAAGGCGTCCTGCCCCAGCAAGCTGACGTGCAGCCCCACGGCCAACCCGCCGGGGAGCGGCCAGCACGTCTGCGTTCCCTGAATCGGGCACCGTCGTCGACAATCCCCTGGGCCCATTTGGGGCCGATCGGGTGACGTTTTTTGTCACCTGCCCTTTTGCGTCCGCCCTCTCACCACGCGGTGGATTCGGAATAGGTGAACGATCTCAACTGACTCATGATGCTGCCCGGCAGCTGTGCACCTGGTTTGGATATTGCATTACTGGGATCGCCCTGTTTGCAACCTTAGGGGGAGAGCGAGAGCATGAACAAACGCACACCGGCCGGCTTCACCCTCATCGAGTTGATGGTCGTGGTCTGTATCATCGGCCTGCTGGCCACCATCGCCATCCCGGCCTTCGTCAAATACCTGCGCCGGACCAAGACCGTGGAGGCCAAGGAGGCGCTGCAGAAGATTCGCATCGGCGCCAAGGCCTACTACATGGCCGAGATGTGGGACAGCAACGGCAACTACCTGCCCATGGCCTTCCCCACGGGCGTGACCAAGACCCCCACCACGCCCTACTGCGACCGCCAGATCACGCCCACGGCCTCCTGGGACGCCGCCGGCTGGGCGCCGCTGAAGTTCGCCCTGGTGGAGGCCCACTACTACTCCTACTCCTTCACCAGCAACGGCTCCACCGGCACCGCGGCCAAGTACACGGCCTTCGCCTACGGCGACCTGGACTGCGACAGCCTCCAGTCCACCTTCGACATCCGCGGCTCGGTGAACAACGAGGGCGACGTGGTCACCGTGGGGCCCATGACCACCCTGCCCAACGAGTAGCGCACCGGGCATTCTGCCATGGGCTCGAATCTGGCTCTGAGCAGCTCACATCAATGGCGCGGCTACAGGCTTCGGGCTGCAGGCTACCAGGCCGGTCATCGCTGACTGCTCGCCCCTTGGACAGGTGCGACATCCTGCCAGATCCCTCGCTGTCACTCTTCCTGATGCGCTCCTGTTGAGATGCCGGTTGAACTGGAAACGGTGGCACATCCGGTGCCGGCTTTGTAGCCAGAAGCCAGGAGCCCGAAGCCCGGAATGTCTCACGCAACGATCAGGCTCAGGATGGCGCCCTCAGCCATCGGCTCGCTTGACAGCTGGACAGCGCTCCCCCAACTGGTAGACCAGAGCCCGGTCGTAGGCGCAGGTCATGGTGCGCAGGGCCTGGTGGAAGCCGGCGGCCGTGCCGTCCACCGTGCGGCGGATCCAGAAGGCCACGCAGGTCTTGACCACGTTGCCGTCGTAGCCGTCGCCGTCGCCGCCGCTGCTCCAGTAGTAGCTGCTGGAGCGACCCGGATCGCTGATGGAGCGCGGGTTCATGAAGAAGAAGTAGCGCTCGTAGTCCCTGGCCCAGTGTTTGTCGCGGATCTCCTTCTTCAGCCAGGCAGGGTGCTTGCGGAGCTTGGCGTGGGTGCCGAGCAGGTGCAGGGCCAAAAAGCGCGCGTTCTTGCGGTACACCGGCAGGGTGGCGCGCAGCAACTTCTTGTTGGCGGCCGCGGAGGTGGCCACGCGGCCCAGCCACTTGACGAAGGCGGGGTTGTAGTGCCCGAAGTCGCGGCTCTTGAGATCGAGCCCCGCCGCGCTGTGGGGGCCCTTGATGTACACCGGCACCCCGGCGAGCATCGCCGCGGCCTGGTAGGAGAGCAGCGGCTTGAGGTGGCAGTAAAACGACCGCATGCCGCCCCGGGGGAAGTAGTCGAACACGTCGCAGGGTGGGTTTTGATGCTCACCCAGGCGGGCCAGGGCCTTGCGCACCAGCCGCGGCACGGCGGGCACGTCCGCGGCCGGCGGAGCGGCCCGGGCGGAGGGCGGTGATGACTCCACCGGCGGCAGCAGGCCGGACTCGTGGGCCGGCGCAGGACAGGCCGCGGCGCAGAGGGCGATGAGGGCGAGGGCTCGGTGTCGCATGATGACCTCCCGGCCGGAGTATATCGCACTCCCCGAGCCTTTGATGCGGCGTCTATCTGGCGTGAGGCACTTTGCGACTCTATGGTTGCTCCTCAACCAACGGAGGATTCCATGCGCCCGTCAACCTGCTCTGCCTGTTGCTCGTGATCTCCTTGAGCGGCTGCACCACCACCTATTACACGCACGTCAAGACGGGGTACAAGGTCTCGGCAGGTGCAGACGCCGGCCCGCGTGGCGACAAGGCCGATATCAGCCCCGCTGTCATCGAGCACATCCTCACCCGGCCCGAGTCCAACCTCTACGTCTACTACCGGACTCTGGTCTCCTGGGGCGACAGGTGGCCCAACTCCAGCCTCCTGACCAAGGCAGCCTTCCGCAACGTGCTGCTGGACCTCAACGAGCTGGACCGCATCATCCGCCAGGAGGGGGCGAAGCCGAAGGTGCCCAAGCACGTGCGCTACGTGCAGATCGCGGCGCGCATCATCGCGCCCCACGCGGCCAAGTCGATCAAGGAGAACGGTTACGCCCGGGCCGCCTGGGGTCACAAGCTGGACAAGGACCCTCCCGGCATCTCCATGGGAATCAACATGCTCTACATCACGGCCCACCAAGACGGCAAGGAGCTGCGCCACCACCAGTCCGACCTCTTCGCCCTGATCTCGGCGCTCAAGCCGACCAAGTACGATCTGTCCGCCCTGGGGGACAAGGCCTGGAGCGCCGGCGCCGGGCTGGCCGCCGCGGAGCTGGCCAAGATCACGCTGGCGAGAGAGGCCGGGGCGCCGGTGAAGGCTGTGGAGAAGGCACCGGAGAAGCCGGCGGAGACGGCTGTGGAGAAGGCACCGGAGAAGCCGGCGGAGACGCCTGTGGAGAAGGCACCGGAGAAGCCGGCGGAGACGACACCTGAGAAGTCGCAGGTGAAGTAGGGTGAGGAGATGAGGAGATGAGGAGATGAGGAGATGAGGAGATGAGGAGATGAGGAGATGAGGTGATGAGGTGATGAGGAGGTGAGGAGGTGGGGAGATGAAATGTTGGTCCTTGGGTGTGACCATGTAGCGATGCGTCTTGGGGACCCGCTGGATTTCTGTTGGTTCTTTGTGCTGGTGGTTCTGGGTAGGGTGCCGCAGATGAGGGTGGAAAGCAGGCGGCCGATTGAGATCTGAGTGGCTGGGGAGTCACCTGGCTCGGACTGGACACCATCGGCCACAAAAGGGACACTGGCGGTTGGGAGGGATCTCACCATGCAGCGGATTTTCAGATTGCCGATCCTGCTTGTTCTGGTAGCCGTGACCATCGGTTGCAGCGACGACGACAGGGCTTGCACACCCGGTATTACCCAGCCCTGCTTCTGTCCAGGCGGCAGCAAGAGCGGCGTCCAGACCTGCGACCAGGGCGGCAAGTCTTGGGGCAAGTGCGATGGGTGCGGAATAACCAAGGATGCTGCTGTGCCTGACCAAAAGGCTGTTCCCGATTTGAAGGTGGTGGCAGACCTGCCGAAGCTTGACAAGGCAGTTCTCGACATGCCGCCTCCTGACCGATCGTGGCCGGACAAATCGATCCCGGACGCACCTTTGCCCGATCTGACCGTGCCCGACAAGGCAGTACCGGACCTCCTCGTGCCAGATCTACCCGCGCCCGACCTTCCAGTGCCCGACCTTCCAGTGCCCGACCTGCCTGCTCCTGACCAAGCGCTCCCTGACCAGACTCCGGTCAAGTGCACGTCCCTGGCGTTCAAGGGCAATGACAAGGTCATCGTGAAGAACAACAAGGGCCTTGACCTTGGTGTCTACCTGTCCATCACGGCCTGGGTGAAGATGACCCAGAAGACACAGGCTGTCGTGATCCACACCGGTCTGTCTGGACCCTACTGTGGTCCGTACAACATGACGTTCTCGAAGGCTGGGAATTTCAATCTTCAGCTTCGAGGAGGTACAGGTGCTGGTAAATGTAACCCACAGGTTAATGCGACGAGTGTCGGAAAAGCACCATTGAATAAGTGGACTCATGTTGCAGCTGTCTACGAAAATACCAAGGTCATGCTGTACATGAACGGCAAGCTCGACTCGAGCAAGACGGTGGTGCCGGTTAATCCTTACCCGCCGATCCACGACCTCTGGATTGGGAAGGGAGACGGCCCTCACATTGGCCTGGTTGGAAACCTGAGCAACGTCCAACTTTGGGCACGAGCGCTCTCCGGGCCGGAGGTGAAGCAGGCGATGGCCGGAATCGTGACCAACAAGACAGGCCTGGTGGGACACTGGGAGGTTTCAGAGGGAACGGGCAATACGATGAAGGACCTGTCACCCAAGGGTAATCACGGTGCAGTGGCGGGTGCCACCTGGAGCAAGGACGCACCATTCTGCGGACCGTAATTGATGGCGAGAGGATATGGCCGCAGAGACGGGGACGGTCGCAAAGACGGCAAAGACGGGGACGGTCCTTAGAAGTTCAAAGACGGGGACGGCAAAGACGGGGACGGTCCTTAGAAGTTTAGTTTTGATAGGTCGTGAGGACAACGGACAGGGCGTAGGGTGCCGTCCCTTCCCCGCAAACCATGGCACGATGCCTCGAGATCTGGCGCAGCTGGTCTGGGTTGATGACAGTGGATGCCGCCGGACGCCAACGAGCCGCGAAGCGGCGAGGCACCCAAGATTGAACCAGCACCCCATTGAACATTCCTTGTTCCTTGTTCCTAGTTCCTAGTTCTCCTCCCCCACTCCCCCCTCCCCACTCCCACTCCCCCCTCCCCCCTTGCCCACTCCCCACCCACCTTGACAGCCCAACAACCGCTGGTAAAATTGGTCCGACCAATGAGCCAGTCGCCCGATATTTCGAAGAAAGCCAGCGACCGCGAGTCGTTGTTCCAGCCTTTGCAGACCGCTCGCACATCGGAGCGCGTGGCCGAGGCCATCCGGCGCATCATCGTTCGCGGCAACCTGGCGCCCGGTGAGAACCTGCCCCCGGAGCGGACCCTGGCCCGGCGTTTTCAGGTCACGCGCAACACGGTGCGTGAGGCCCTGCGCAAGCTGGAGCAGCTGCGGCTAGTGACCATCCGCCAGGGCAGCGGCATCACGGTGCAGGACTACCTGACCAGCGCGGGGCTGGAGTTCGTGGTGGACATGCTGGGGCACTCGGACGACGGCGCGGACATCATGCGCGAGCTGGCCGAGGCCCGGGCCATCATCGGCCGGGCCATGGTGCACCACGCCATCGACGCCATGGACCTGTCGGACACCGAGCTGCTGGAGGAGGCGGTGGAGGCCTTCGCCGCCGAGGTGGCCCAGGAGCCCCCGGACGTGCGCCGGCTGCAGGAGCTGGACTTCGAGGTGCACAGCGTGCTGGTGCGCGCCGGCGGCAACCGCGCCATCGTGCTGCTGCACAACTCTCTGCGCCACGTCTACCGCCACGTGGCCCACCTCTTCGAGCCTCTGGTGGCCGAGCCGACGGGGCTGCTGTCCTGCTACCGGCAGGCGCTGCGAGCCCTGGGCAAGGGCGACCGCCCCCGGGCCAAGGCGGTGTTCACCCGCTACTTCGAGCTGGGCCGCGAGGCCCTGGGCGGGGAGGACGACGATGGCTGAGGCGCCGCGCGAGGTCCTGGATCCGGCGGTGGCCCGCATGAAGGAGCGACTGCTCGCGGCGCCCTACGAGATCTGCATGGCCCGGGCCCGCTACTTCACCGAGGTCTACCGCGAGACCGAGGCCATGGACCCGGCCCTGCGCAACGCCCTGGCGCTCAAGCGCACCCTGGCCCGGCAGAAGATCGAGATCCACACCGATGAGCGGCTGGCCGGCAGCAAGACCGAGAAGTTTCTGGCCGCGCCCCTGTCAGTGGACCGGGGGGACTTTCTGCGTACGCTGGAGCTGGAGCTGGACGTGCTGCACAAGAAGCAGCGGCCGTTCTACATCTCCGCCGAGGACCGGCGGCTGTTCTGGGAGGAGATCCTGCCCTTCTGGGACGGGCGCACGGTGCGGGACCACAAGGCGCGCCAGTGGGAGGGCCAGGGCATCATCAACACCCGGGCCTCGCTGGTAGAGGCGCCGCGACGGCTGGCCGACGTGGTGCGCCTGACGCGCTACGTTGGGCGCGATGTGCTGGGCCGGGCCCTGGGCGCCGGCGCGGCGAGGGCGGCCTCGCCGAGGCGGGCGCGTCGGCTGCTGGCCCTGCGCCACGAGTGGGCGCGCAACAACCCCACCCCGGCGGTCTATTGCTTCGACGTGCAGGGGCACCTCTGCCTCGGCGTGGACCTGGTCGTGCAGCGCGGCATGGCGGCCCTGATCAAGGACGCCCGCGGGCGCCTGCTGGAGCTGCAGGCCGAGCACCCCGGCGACCGTCGAGGGGCGTCCTTTCTGCGGGCGGTGATCATCAGCCTGGAGGCGGCCATCGCCTACGCCGAACGCTTCGCCTCCCTGGCCCGGGCGCGGGCCCAGCGGGCGGCCGACGAGCAGGAGCGCGCACGCTTCGAGCGCATCGCCCGGGCCTGCCGGCGGGTGCCACGACTGCCGGCGCGCTCGTTTTCCGAGGCGCTGCAGGCGGCCTGGATGGCGCACGTGGTGGGGGAGATCCAGTACGGCTGCCACGACGTGTTCGCTCCGGGGCGCGTGGACCAGTTCCTGCTGCCGTACTACGAGGCGGATCTGGCCAGCGGGGCGCTGACCCGGGAGCAGGCCGTGGCCCTGGCGCAGGAGTACCTGCTCAAGCTGTCGGCCAACATCGAGCCGATCCCCGAGCTCGGCATGGAGTCCAACGCGGTGCTCGGCAACAGCCAGCACTGCGTCGTGGTGGGAGGCCAGACCGCCGGGGGCGAGGACGCCACCAACGCGCTGTCCTACCTCATGCTCGACGCCTACGAGCAGCTGGGCGGCGCGGTCAACCAGTTCTGCGCGCGCTCGCACGCCGGCGCCCCCGAAGGCTGGCTGCGCCGGGTGGCCGCGGTCTTCCGCCGGACCAACGGCATCGCGCTGTACAACGACGCGCCGGTCATCGAGGGGCTGGTGGCCGACGGCCTGGAGCTGGCGCACGCCCGGGACTATTGCATCGTGGGCTGCGTGGAGACCTCGGGCCAGGCCGACACCCACGGCTGCCCGGGAGGGCACGAGCTGGTGCTGCCCACGGTGCTGATGCTGGCGCTCTCCGGCGGGCGCTACCCGCCGCCGGCGCCGGGGCAGCAGCAGGGCTTCGGCAGCGGCGACCCGCGCAAGATGGCCACCTTCGAGACCCTGCTCACGGGCTTCCGGCGGCAACTGGCGCACCAGATCTCGGTGCTGGTCGAAGCGGTGGCGGCCAAGGACTGGGCCCACCGTGAGATGCTGCCCGCGCCCTACGTCTCGGCGCTGGTGGCCGACTGTGTGGCCGGCGCCCGGGACGTGACCGCCGGCGGGGCGCGCTACGACTTCACCTCGATGGGCGTACGCGGCCTGGCCACGCTGGTGGACTCGCTGCTGGCGCTCAGGACCTTCGTCTACCTGCGGCCGGAGCCCGAGATGGACCTGCAGCGGTTCGTGCAGGTGGTGCTGGACGACTTCGAGGGACACGAGCCCCTGCGCCGGCGCATCATCAACGAGGCGCCCAAGTACGGCAGCGGCGACGAGGAGGCTGACGAGCTGACGCTGCAGGTGCTGGACTGGATCCACGGGCAGATCTCGGGCGTGCGCAACATCCGCGGCGGGCGCTTTCGGACCTGCTACTACTCCTACGGCAACCACGTCATCGACGGGCTGCTGCTGGGCGCCACGCCCGACGGGCGGCGCCGAGGAGAGCCCATCTCCAACGGGGTCTCGCCGTCCAACCTGGCGGCCCAGACCGACCCGATGGACGCCATGCGCACGGTGGCCCGCTTCCCGCCGGCCAAGGTCTCCTCGGGGCTGGCCCTCAATGTGCGGTTCCACCCCGGCTTCATCGCCAGCGACCAGGGGCTGGACGCCTTCACCAGCATGATCCGCAGCTACTTCGCCCTGGGCGGCATGCACCTGCAGCCCAACGTGGTCTCCTCCGAGACCCTCCGGGCAGCCCAGGAGCGGCCCAACGAATACCGCGACCTGGTGGTCGATGTGTCCGGCTACTCGGGCTACTTTTGCGACCTGGGGCGCTCGATCCAGGAGGACATCATCGCCCGCGCGGAGTTCTGTAAACCTTGAGCGCGGCACCCCTCTGCCGGGTCTTCGACCGGATGCTGTGCCCCCTGTCATGTTAACTTCTCGGGCCATGGCTGCTTTGGTGCGTGCTGAGCACGATGCGTCGCTTGGGGCGAGGTTGCGATCTCGGCGGCCGCTGTTTTATGCCGCGGGCCCCGACGCCGGCGCGGACCGGCCGGCCCACGTGCGGGCGGGATCGGGCCTGGCCTGGCTGGTCTCTCGGCTGGCGGTGATCCAGGACGACGCCAGCTTCGTGGCGTTGATCTCGCAGGCGCGTGGCGAGGCGGTGGCGGTGCCGCTGCCCCGGGGGGAGGGCGGGCGGCGGCTGTTCGACGAGGGCCTGGGCAACAAGGCCCACAAGCTGGATCTGGAGGCCTGCTTCACCGCGGAGGTGGAGGGCCAGACGTGTCTGGTGGCCCTCGGCTCGGGCTCCACGGGCCGCCGGGAGCAGGTGGCGTTGGTGCGTCCGGGGGCGCCGCCCGAGGTGCGCCTGGTCCACGCCCCGCTGCTCTACGATGCGCTGCGCGGCCGGCCAGATTTCTGCGGCAGCGAGTTGAACGTCGAGGGGGCGGTGCTGCTGCCGGACGGCACGCTGCGGCTTTTTCAGCGGGGCAACGGCGCCCCCCGCGGCGAGCTGCTGCCCCAGGACGCCACCTGCGATCTGGACTGGGCGGCGCTGTGGGCCCATGTCATGGGCCAGCGCGACGGCGCCCCGGCCCCGGACAACGTGACCCGCTACGACCTCGGCCGAGCCGGCGGCGTGCGCCTGACCTTCACCGACGCGGCCCTGGCGCCCTCGGGCCTGCTCTACCTCGCCGGCGCCGAGGACTCTCCCGACACGGTGCTGGACGGGGAGGTGACGGGCGCGGCCGTGGGCCTGATCCACGAGGGCGGCGCCCGCTGGACCCATCTTTGCGATGACGCCGGCGAGCCGCTGGTGGTCAAGGCCGAGGGGCTGGCGCTGGATCCGGCGGACCCGCGAAGGGCCCTGGTGGTCGTCGACGCCGACGACGCGGACGCGCCGTCCGAGCTGCTGGAGCTGGAGCTGTCAGGCCCCTGGTGGTAGGGCGCCTGGTTATCGCCGCACCCAGCGCGCCGCGCCGGGCATGCCGTTGAACAGGGTGTTGAGCACGAAGCTGTGGAACAGGTCATCGTCGGGGCGCTTGACGCGGTCGGCCACGAAGCCGGCCCGCTCGATGCGCCGCACCTGGTCCGTGGTGGTGACCGTGCACTTGCGGCAGACCTCGCTGTCCTTGTTCTTGTCGGCGCACGTGACGCAGGCCACGCCTTCGCCGAGCACGTAGAGTCGCGCCCGGCTGCGGCGGTCAGCGCGGATCATGCGCGCGTAGCCGGGCAGCGCCTTTTTCAGGTTCTCGATGGCCGCGTCGGTGACCAGCACGAAGTCCCGGGGCTCCTTGCGGCTCGGGTCGCGGCGCA
>PVBE011275454.1_pt1 | contig 18046 bp, 22 predicted proteins | sample 1631181 | NCBI WGS metagenome assembly PVBE01 (sample SAMN08397723, study PRJNA350692) | Marine metagenome, whole genome shotgun sequencing project. | isolation source: water | place: Pacific Ocean | collected 2012-04
GAGATTATAGTATAGATATAACTGATTCGGATGATTATGATTTTTTATTTGTTGGAATGCATGACTTTCTTAATAAAAAAATACCGTTGCGGGATAGTATAGATTATGGATTAGAAAATTTATCAAAACTAACAGGCGACTACTTCTTATTTGATGGTTCAGATTCTACATCACTTATGGGTGCTATTGAAGTATTTGAACAAAGTAACGCTATCTATCTTCTCAAGAATCAAAAATTTAAAACAAAAGAAGAATATAAACTTCCATACGCCTTTAATAAATATTTTTGGGGAAATGGCAGTGATTTAGATTTGTCGTATATTATTTCAAATAATATATGGAACAGAATAAAATTTACAGGATTTAATATAGGTCATTGGGTTCCACAATACCATAATGTACAGCCCCGTTGCAATGATAAAACAGTTGATATCTGTGCGATATTTCAAGGCGAACATAAATATTCAGAAGATCATGGCGTTAGAAATGATATATTTTATACAGAACATAGAAAAGGACTATGGAAAAAATTAGAACCATTAAAGGTTAAATATAATATGTTGACTGAAAAAATGCCATATCAAGAATATGTACAAAATTTATGGAAGTCAAAAATAACGTTATCGCCTTTTGGTATGGGAGAGTTATGTTTTAGAGATTTTGAAGCCATGCAGTTTGGGACTATAATTTTAAAACCAGATCAATCAAAAGTTGATTCCATTCCCAATATGATGATTAAAGATAAAACGTATATTTCGTGCAAATATGATTGGTCTGATTTAGAAGAAAAAATTGATTATGCGTTAAGTAATTTCACTGAATTGAATGATAAAATAAATAACAATATTAGAGAATTATTTTTAAAAACATATACGAATGAAAATTTATGTATGCATTGGTATAACATTTTTAGTAACTTAAAAAATATAAAGGAATACTGATATGGGCATTGAATTTATTAGCGAAGAATATGGTTTAAAAAATAATCCTATTTTGATATGTGGTTGTCATGGTGCGGGCACTTCATATATGGCTAAGTTATTAAGATTTAATGGACTGTTTATAGGAGATGATGCCGGGACAGCGGATGCTAGAAAATTTCATGAATCTGAAATGTTTAAAAATATTAATAAACACATTTATACAAAATTTGGTAAAGGGACTAGTGGATTAGTAGATGCATTTACTGATAGATTTGATAATGATATTAAAGATGTAAGTAAGTTTAATGAAATGGCTGAGTCACTTATAGATATTTTAAAATTAAATTTTGATGGATATATTAACAAAAATAAGTTTATAACTAGTGATAATATAAAGTGGGGATGGAAAGATCCAAGAAATAGTGTTACAATACCTTTTTGGAAAATTATTTTTCCTAAAATAAAAATTTTAGTAATTGAAAAAAAATGGTCACCAGGCAAGTCAAAATCTAGTGCGGGGCAATGGTTTAGAGAAAGATCAACAAAAACTCTTAGGGCATATTATATGAATCCTCCTGGATTAGATAAAAGTAAAGATGACTATTTAATAGTTAAATTTGAAAAAATAGTATCTGATATCAATGAGTTCAATAAAATAAATGAGTGGGCAGGGCTAAAAGTTTTAAATCAGGATGAGTATGATAAATTACTAAGTAGCACTAGATTTGAAGGAGTAAGTTAATGAAACGTGAATTTTTAGATTTAGGAAGGCAGCCAATAGCTAATAAATTTTTAAAACAAACTGAATTCGACGATGAATTTTTTTTTAATTTAAAGGTAGTGTTTAATGAAGATACTAAATTAGTGTCTTTAATGGAATTTGTTTATCCAAAACTTATGTTTAATGAAGATTATGCATATCATACTTCTTTATCATATCCAATGGTTAAACATTTTAAATCGATCGCTAATACATTAAAAAAAGAATTTAATCCTAAAACAGTTTTAGAAATAGGTTCTAATGATGGATCCTTTATAAAAAACTTTAATAAAGAAACTTCTGTTTGTATAGAACCCTGCAGCAATTTTGCAAAAATTACAAGTGATATGGGGTATAGAAGTTATATTGCATTTTGGGATACTGAGATATCTAATAATATAAGAGAAGTGCATGGATCTATGGATTTAATTTATGCTGCAAATTGTATTTGTCATATTCAAGAATTAGATAATTGTTTTAGTGCTGTTAAAAATTTATTATCGGAAGAAGGAATATTTGTGTTTGAAGATCCATCTCTATTAAAAATGTTGGAAAGAGGTTCGTACGATCAGATTTATGATGAACATGCTCATATATTTTCTGTAATGGCTTTAGATAATATTTTAAGAAAAAATGGATTAATAATATTTAAAGTCGATAATTTATCAGTACATGGGGGTTCAAATAGGATATATGCTAGGCACGCAAACACATCAACTAATTTAATGATTAAAAATTCTGTAAAAACCAATATATCAGAAGAAATGATATTTGGTATAGATAAGTTCCAGACATATGAAATATTTGCAGAAAGAGTAAAAAAGTCAAAAGATAATTTGAAAGAACTTCTTTTAGATTTAGAGATGAGCGGCAAAAAAGTTATGAGCATAGGTGCAACGTCAAAATCTACAACGGTATTTAATTATTGTGGGTTAGATTCTGCTTTTATAAAATTAATAACAGATACGACACCAGATAAACAAGGACTATTTTCACCGGGAAGTCACATACCTATAGTTGATAGAAAAGCAGTAGATTTAAATGATTATGATTATGCTTTTTTAGGAGCTTGGAATTTTAAAGATGTTATAGCGAGCAAAGAATTAGAATTTGTTAAAAACGGGGGCAAATTTATAACTCATGTACCCGAAGTGATGACATTTTCATAAGGAGAAATATATGTATTATAATGAAGACGATAGAGCGCAAAGATTATTTGATGTTTTTGATGTTTTAGATGGCCAAATAAATGTTTCTTATGTTAATAGTACAGAACATATAGTTGCTTGGCATAAACATAATATTCAGACAGATTATTGGACTTGTTTGAAAGGTTCATTTAAGGTAGGGATGGCAACAGAAGAAGATGGATGTGAGTTTGTTTATCTATCTGATAAAAATCCAAGAGTAATTGAAATGAAACCGGGTGTTTATCACGGTTATAAAGCACTAGAGCCAAATTCAGTTTTATTATATTATTTAACAGAAAAATATAACCCAGATGATGAGATTAGAGCAAAAGTTGGACATTTCGGTGAAAATTGGAATGCTGAAAATAAATAATTAAACTAAAGCAATGAAAATAATACATAATTGTTCTATATTTAGTTTTCATAAACAATATTGCTTAAATATTCATCAAGAATTACTAGATAGAGGACATAAATCTATAATTGAAACATCCGGAAAGCGTTATAAAAATGTAGATTTTACGATTCAACCTGATGAAAATTCTACTAAACTGGGAGGTACTGGCATTTGGATAGGGCACGCACTTCCAGTTATACCACAAAATAAGTTTTATTTAGAAAATAAGTTTTACAGCGACTTACATAAAAATTCTAACTATATATTTACATTTTCAGATGAATGGAAAGATTGGCATAAAATACATAATCTTCCTACTTATAATGTTGGAATACCTAAATTAGATAATTTGTTTGGCAAGATATCTGGCGGCTGTATCTTATTCGCTCCAACACATCACAAAAAACCTAATGTTTATTCCGCAAATAAAGTTAATGTTAAAAGATTATATAATTTTGGATACGATGTTATAGAAAGAGGACACCCAGCATATCATAATAATAAAATAAGTTTATTAGATAGTTTAAAACAATCATCTATTGTAATATCTGATTATTCTTCTATTGGCCTCGAAGCTATAATTTTAAATATACCGACTATTTTAATTGGTGATAAGAAATGGCGCGATTCTAAATATAATCATATTTCAGCTAGAGCTGAAAAAGCTGCGATAAGAGTTTATAATCATGATGATTTAGAAAAGGCTATAGAAATTTATCAAAGTAATCCAAATTATTTAGAGGAAGAAAGGATAAAATATTCTAAATTATTATGTGATTATCAAGGAAAATCTTCTAAAAAGTTTGTAGATGTTCTGGAAAGTTTATAATGCGTAAATCAGTATATAATAAACCTTTAGAAAAATTTAAAAACATTCATAGTGGAAAATCGAGCATATTATTTACTACAGGGCCGTCAATTAAAAAATATAAATCATTTAAGAATAGTGAAAAGTATATTAAAGTAGGTCTAAACAGAATATATGACTATGAAGATATACTGTCAATCTTAGATTATTATTTTTTTGGTAGTCATTATAATCAAGATATGGAACATCAAAAGAATATAAATAAATCGTGCAAAAAATATAATTTTGTTAAGCTTGCATCGGCATATGAAAATGGCAAATCTCATACTCAGATAAATCGTGGAAATGTAACACCTGAGGATGCAATTAAAATGGGAGCTATTCCATTTGAAAATAATTTATCAGATTTTTGTAATGACGTTTCAAAATATGCTATGTTGGGACATAGTATAGTTTTCCCAGCTTTGCAGTTTATATTATATACGGGCATTTCACAACTTTATTTAGTCGGCTGTGATGGTGGAACTACTATAGGGCCCACGCAGGTAGGTGATAAGCATATATTGGGTTGGTGGAAAAGATTTAAAACATTTAAAGAATGTTATTATAAGGACGTAAAAATAATTTCTATTAATCCGGCTAGTCTGCGAGGATGGTTTGACGATGAAATTATTGAATAAGTTATATAAAATAAATAGAACTTTATTATCTGATGATAATGATTCTGCATTGAAAATTTTGCAGAATGAAATACCTATTAAAATTCATAAATTTAAAAGTGGCACTAAATGTTTTGATTGGAAAATTCCAAAAAAATGGAAAGTGAATAAGGGTATATTAAAAAATTCTCACGGGCAAGTTATAGTAAATTCTGATGAGAATATTTTACATTTGATAAATTATAGCTCTTCATATAGTGGAAAAATAAATTTTAATGAATTAAAGAAACATTTGCATTATGATAAAAATTTGCCAAATGCAATTCCTTATAGAACAAGTTATTATTCAGATAATTGGGGATTCTGTTTGAGTTATAATAATTTTTTAGAATTAAAGGATAAATATTATTATGTAGAAATAGATACTGATTTTGAGGAGGGCGACCTTTTAATTGGCGAAGCCATCATAAGGGGAAAATCAAATAGAGAAGTTATACTGTCATCATATTATTGTCACCCAAACCAAATTAATGATGGGTTATCGGGAATTATTTTACTAACAAATTTATATAGTAAATTAAAAGATTTTAAGTTAAAATATACATATAGATTCTTTTTTTGGCCCGAAACAATAGGAACTTTAACTGCATTATCGCAAGGGCTTATAAACCCCGACAATGTTGAATATGCATTAGTGTCGACAACTGTTGGTTATGGCGATAAAGTGCATTATAAAAAAACATATTATGGTAACCATTCACTTGATAATATTATTGAAGACTGTATAGAAAATGCAATTATAAAAGATTATAATCCTACTGGCAGTGATGAAAGACAATTTAGCAGCAATGGAATTAGAATACCAACTGGCGTATTAACTAGAACGCCATATCAAGAATTTAAGGAATATCACACATCAGCTGATAATTTACAGTTTATCAAAATAAGTAATATTAATAATATGGTCAACATTTATAGTAAAATGATAATGGAATATGAAAAATATTCAAAATATAAAATTACTACTTTAGGAGGTGAGCCATTTTTGGGAAAACATAATTTATATAGAAGTATAAGTGTTCCTGGCCATTCTGATTCAGATATTTTAAGAAACTGGGTAATTCATTATTGCGATGGCAATAAAAATGTTAAAGATATTAGTAAGATATTGAATATTTCTGAAAAAGTAGTAGAAGAGATAGTAAATATTTTATTAAAATTTAAGATAGTAAGAGAAGTAGTATGAAAATTATTTATGTCGATATAGACGGTACAGTTTGCTCTGATGAAAATGGGCAATATGAATTTGCTAAACCTATAGTAAAAAATATTAAAAAAGTTAATAAGTTATTCGATGAGGGTCATACAGTAATTTATTGGACTGCTAGAGGGTCAGTAACAAATATTAACTGGAAAGATTTAACAGAAAAGCAGTTTAAAGAATGGGGAGTTAAATATCATGATTTGAGAGTTGGAAATAAACCACATTATGATTTATTTATTTGTGATAAAAGTAAAAGGATAGAGGAATTATGATATTAGGATTGGTAGCAGCAAAAGATAATTCTAATAGATTTACTGGAAAGAATAAACATATTCATAATGGAGAACCATTATTTTGGCACAGCGTGAAACCATTGTTAGATTCTAAAGTAGATGATGTCTATGTAATTACGGATTCGGATTATATAAAGTCATATTGTGAAGAAAGAAATGTTGGAGTTATATGGAGACCAAAAAATGCTACACGAGACAAAGATAAGTTGGTTAGTATATTGAGGTTTGGTTATTATAGTTTAGATAACGATTATGATGTTGTGGTATCTTTGATGGCTAATTGTCCAGGACACTCAGTAGATGTTATTAATGATGGGATAGATTTATTAAAAAATAAGAATTTAAGAGAGGTTAGATCTTTTAATAAAAATGGAGAAGAATCTGGAATGTTAATTTTTTCAAAAGATATTGTACAAAACAACTTTGACATATCTTATTATATAGGTGGGTTAATATCAGATGTGAAAGAAATACATTATAAGAGAGATTTAAAATGAGCTGGTGGGAAGGTAAAAAAGTTATTTTAGGTGACACTGATATAGCTGGTGGTTGGATTTCTATTGACAGAAGTCCTGGTGCTACATTTAACATGCATTTAGATAAAAATACTAAATTTGATATGTTTGATGATAACAGTATTGATTGTATTTATACATCACATATGATAGAGCACATGACAATAGAAGACGTAGAAAATATAGTTATAGAATCTTATAGAGTTTTAAACGAAGGTGGTATATTGCGTGTCGTAGCTCCTGATGCTTTGAAATTTATAAATGAATATCTAAAATCACCAGATGATTTTGGAACATATGAAGAATATGCTGTTGGTACTGGAAGAACTTACAAAGATGAAATAATGTGGTGGGCTGATAGATTAAACTTATCGGAGGAATGTTTAAAGCCTCATAATTTACTATGTTCAGAATTTGTATGTTATTGTGATGACCCACAGTATGGTCATACCTTTGATAAAGATATTTTTGAAAAGAAAATCAAAGAAGGAACAGATGAATTTTTGGAATGGGTTACTTCTCATTATAATACTTCACGACCAGCAGGACACATGACAGCGTTTTATGCAGATAAAGTTATTAAACTAATGAAAAAATGTGGTTTTAATAAAACATATAATATGAAATTTAGAGAATCACATTTTGAAGAAATAACATGGAATGAAGCGATAGATTTAGAATTAAGAAAAAATATAAGTTTTTATGCAGAAGGAATAAAATAATGAATATAAATAATAAAAAACATCCTGTATATTTTATAGCAGAAGTTGGCCAAAATCATCAAGGTGATATTAATATAGCTAAAAAATTAGTAGATAGTTTAAAAGATTTACCTGTATCTTGTATAAAAACTGCTAAAAGAGATATAGATACTTGTTTAACTGAAGAACAAAAAAATATGATTTATGATAATCCAAATTCTTTTGGTAGAACTTATTATGAACATAGAAAGGCGTTGGAATTTTCTAAGGATGATTTTATTGAGTTTAAAAATTACGTCGAAACCGCAGGCTTTGATTTTCTTAGTAGCTATACGGATTTGAATAGTTTAGATTTTTTGCAGGATATAAAAGTTACAGGACTGAAAGTGGCTTCACAAAGATTAACGGATATTAAATTATTAGAAGCTACTACAGATAGCAATTTACCAGTAATTATATCAACCGGCATGTCGGATATCAGTGAAGTAGATATTGCAGTTAAAATTCTATCAAATAGTGAAAAATATATTTTACAATGTACTAGTACATATCCATGCCCGGAAAATGAATTAAATTTAAATGTTATTTCGATGTATAAAAAAAGATATGGTGAAATGATTGATGGCGTTGGATTTAGCGGGCATCATATAGGTGTTGCTTCTGATATAGCAGCATATATGCTGGGAGCTAAAATTATAGAAAGGCATTATACTCTGGAAAGAACAATGAAAGGAACTGATCATATAGGATCATTGGAAAAGAGAGGCATTGAATATATACTTTCTTATATTACTCAAGTAGAACAAGCGCTTGGAACAAGTAATAAGAGAGTATTAGAATCGGAATTGGTAGCCTTAAAAAAATTAAGAGCGGATTTGATATGAAGATAGTTTATATAGCAATGTGCGCCGATTTAATTCATCACGGACATTTAAATATTATTAATAATGCAAAAAAATATGGTAAAGTTATCGTTGGGCTGCTTACTGATTCTGCGATTTCAAGTTACAAACGATTACCAGCATTAAATTACGAACAGAGAAAGATAGTAGTTGAAAATATTAAAGGTGTTGATAAAGTTATACCTCAAAATACATTAGATTATATTCCCAATATAGAAAAGATAAAACCCGATTTTGTTGTTCATGGAGATGATTGGAAAACGGGCGTCCAGAAACAAATTAGAAATCAAGTTATAAAAAAACTTAAAAAGTGGGGGGGCGAAGTTATAGATATCCCATATACGAAAGATATATCATCTACTAAATTACATAATTATTTGAAAGGTATCGGAACAACTTCTGATGTTAGAAGAAAAATGTTGAGGAGATTGATAGAGTCTAAATCAATCGTAAGGATATTAGAAGCCCATAATGGATTAACTGGTTTGATAGTAGAAAAGACAAAAGTCGGATATGATGAATTTGATGGGATGTGGTTAAGCAGCCTAACTCATTCAACTTCAAAAGGTAAGCCAGATACTCAATATGTCGATATAACAACTGTCAACCAAACATTGAGCGAAATATTTGATGTAACTACAAAGCCAATAATTGTTGATTTAGATAATGGCGGGTCAGTTGAACATTTCAAACCAGTAATTAGAAGTTTAGAAAGATTAGGAGTATCCGCCGTTATTATAGAAGATAAAATTGGCAATAAGAGAAACTCATTATTTAAAGATACGTCTAATCAATTACAGGATACTATTGAAGATTTTAGTTATAAAATATTAGAAGGTAAAAAATCACTAGTAACAAAAGATTTTATGATTATAGCCAGAATAGAAAGTTTTATTCTCGGTAATGGCCTGCCAGATGCTCTACAGAGAGCAGAAGCTTATATAAATGCTGGAGCTGACGGTGTGATGATACATAGTAAGAGTAAAGAACCTAACGAAATAATTTCATTTTGTAAAGAATATAAAAAATTAAAAAAAATAGTACCTTTGGTAGTTGTTCCATCTACTTATAATAGAATCACGGAAAAAGAATTAATTGATATTGGAGTTAATGTGGTTATATATGCAAATCATCTTCTCAGAAGTTCATACCCCTCAATGGTTAATACTACAAAATCAATACTTAAAAATAAAAGATCGTATGAAGCCAATGATAACTGCTTACCAATTAAGCAAGTATTGGAGTTGATACCAAATGGTTAAGTTACAGCAGTTATTAGATAATGGTTATGAATTCTTTACTGGTGTTCCGGATAGTGGATTAAAACCATTTATTGATGAAATAATAAATAGTGAGGTTAAACATGTAATTGCAACTAATGAAGGACAAGCAATTGGAATAGCTGTCGGTGCGGAATTAGCGGGCAAAAAATCTTGCGTATATTTACAAAATTCAGGTTTAGGTAATGTAATTAATCCATTAACCAGCTTGTGTATTCCACATAATATAAATCCATTTTTAGTTATTGGGCATAGACATACTTTACCACAACATAAAGTTATGGGAGAAGTTGATGAAAAATTATTAAAATTGATCGGTTATTCCAATTATGCAATTGTATGTGGCGATAATAATGAAAAGTAGAAAAGATGCTATAAGAGAAATAATTAATAGGCATGAGGATAATGCTGTTTATATAACTAATACTGGTTATATATCAAGAGCAGTTTATAACGAATATCCAAATAATAAAAACATATTTTATATGCAAGGCAGTATGGGAATGGCTCCATGTATTGGTTTAGGTATAGCTATGAATTCGGATAAAGAGATCGTTGTGTTGAATGGTGATGCCGCGCTGTTGATGCATTTAGGGATAACTCATACAATTAGAGATGAAAATTTAAAGAATTTATATATTTATGTTTTGGATAATGGGTGCCACGAATCTGTTGGCAAGTATAAATGTTCTTATTTAGAAGATTTCTATTCAGGTATAACAGAGATAATTAAAATTAGCAATGATGGAAAGACAGATAGAGTTGAATTGAGTTGTATAAAAAATACTAATCAGATAAAGGAGTTATTTTGAACCCACTTTTAGTATGTTCTAATTCTACAAAGAATTTTTTAGATGGATTTGATAGAGTTAGAATAGTTTCTTCAGCACCGAATATCAGTATTTTAAATGATGTCGACACAGAAGAATCAGTTATAGCAATAGGTGGAGGAGCTGTTATTGATACAGCAAAAATACTATCAAGAAATCCAATAAAATGTTATCCAACCACAGCTGCAGGTTCGTCTTCGACATCTTGGTCAGTGTATTGGGATGGCACCAAAAAATGTAGTTTAAAAAGAATGGTTCCAAAACATGTTTTGTTTAATAAGTTATTTGTAGAAGATTTATCAGATAAGATTATTATGAGTACAACATGTGATGTAGTTAGTCATTGTTTAGACAGTTTATGTTCAAAGAAATCTACTGATGAAAGTATTAAGTATAGTAACGAAGCGTTAAATATTATTAAAAATAAAAAAGATAATTTTGATTTAATAAAGGCTGGAGATATAGCGGGGAAAGCAATAGAAATTACAGGAACAAATTTATTGCATTCATTATCATATCCGATGACAGGTTATTACAATATTCCACACGGAATTGCTCTTGGGTATTTTTTATCTAGAATTTCTAAATTTATGGGAATTGATATTAATAATATAATTAAAGATTTTAATATAAAATTAGATATAGATATAGATATCGATTTCGTTATAAATGAAGCTTTTAAATATAATAAAATTAATGAATATTTTTTACCGATAAATCAACATATGATAGGAAAGATTGTTGCTAATGAAAAATAAATTACTACGTTCGTATAAAGACTTTTATGAAAAACATAGGAATATTTTTAAAAGAGAGGATGAGTACAAGTATTGTGCCAATTTTCTTGATTATTTAATAGAAAAAATATCCTTTCGAGTAAAAAGCTCTGAGCAGTTAAAGTCATTAAAAATATTGGAATATGGTTGTAGAACGGGATTTAATTTACAATATTTATATGAAAGCGGATTTGATAATCTTCATGGTATTGATAAAGACCCTGCTATGATTAATGAAGCTAAAAAATTATCTGATAAAAGTATAACTTTCGCCAATTCAGATTTTGTGAGGGGAAGCCCAGATTTCTCCCAGAAAGATTTTGATGTTATATTTTGTAGATCGGTCTTGTATACAAAACCTGATACATTATCTGAAAGTGATATTATTAAAATTTTAGATAAATTTTCGTCACTGTTAAAAAATAACGGATGTTTTATCGCAATGGAAGGATCGCCTACAAGAGATTGGAAAACCTTTTTTGAAAAAAATACAAATTTTCATATAATTGACCAGTCAGTGGATAATGTTTTTTACTTATCAAAAGAGAAAAAAATAGAGTCTGACAATCGTTATATTATATCTAGAGACAAAAAGGGCAAATCAAAAACAGATACGTATCCACAGAACGATAAAAGTTGTAAAGTTATAGCTACATATTTTGGACCGCGGAGATATAGTTCTTATCATGGAAAGGGCGACGGAGCTATTAACTTATTAGACAGAATAGTAGAAGCTGAAAGATCAATTTCATCGGGTCTAAAAAAAGATACTATAATTGTTAATCATGATTTTGGTCACGTCGAAGGTAAAAAATTTCTAAATAAAATTGATCTTACAGAAACAAAAGATGGTATATTTAAAGTTTTACATAGGCCATTTTTAAATGGTGTGGGTGGTAGCTTTGGTTCATTTAATTACGCTTTCGAAATATTTAGAAATGACTATGAATATTGGTTTTTTAATGAAGATGATTATATTATGGTATTGGATGATTATATGAAGATAATTAAAGAACAACTAGATAGTGATTCTAATGTTGCGTATGTTTGTGTGTCACATAAAGCCCAGAGAAATAGTAAGGGTTATATACAGCGAACTTCCTCTCATCCCGCTCATGCACATGGCGGTTTAGGTGGCACACATATAAAATTTCTAAATAAATGTTATAATACATTTGGTAATTTACCACATTCAAATAGGCCTATGAGCAGTGAAGTAATATCATTAATTAAGCAAGATAAAAAGCCTAAATTCGATGAAGGGTGGTATAACGAATTTGAAAAATATGGCGAAGTTGCATTTTCTAATACTTATAAGAAAGATTTTGGATATGAACTTCAGGTTATGAAATTACCTGATGGAAAGGGACATTCTTTTTATTCTGCTAGACATCAAAACCATCAAAAATAGTCTATATGAAAACTACTTTAAATGACGTAAAATTTTTTAATTTAAAAACAATAATAGAATCTGATCGTAGTTTAGTTCCCATTGAATCACAAATCGATGTTCCGTTTTCAATTGAAAGAGTATTTTATGTATATGGAGTTAAAAAACAAAATGATAGAGGGAAACACAGCCATCATAAAACTAAACAAGTATTAATTTGCTTAAACGGTGAAATTATAGTTAAGTGTGATGACGGAGATAAAAAAAATACTTGGAAATTAAATAAACTTAATCAGGCATTATATATCCCCGAAATGATTTGGGATGAACAAGTATATTCAACTCCAGATTCGGTATTGTTGGTATTTGCAAATACTTATTATGACGAGTCTGATTATATAACAAACTATAAAGAGTTTAAGAGATTAAAGAAAATTGATGTTTAAAGAAACTCGTCAAAGGTCACTAAGAAAATCTGTTGGGTGGAGAATAGTTGCGGTAGTTAACAGCTATATTGTTTTGTCGTTATATCTTACAGATTCGCCGCTATATAATGCTATATTAATGAATATTACTGGGGCTATTTTATATTATATATACGAAAGAGTATGGAATAATACACGTTTTGGGAGGCATGTGGAATGAATATATTAATAACTGGCGGGCTTGGTCATATAGGCTCATATTTAATTAGAAAATTACCATCAGAGTATAAAATTACGGCTGTTGATAGTCTTTTGACACAAAGATATTGTTCTCTTTTTAATTTGAATAGAAATATAAGATTTATAGAAAAAGATATAGATGCATTAGTAGAAGAAGATTTAAGAGGAATTCATGTAGTTATACATTTAGCAGCAATAACAAATGCAGAAGGTAGTTTTAAAAACAAAGAAGAAACAGAAAATGTTAATATTGTTAAAACTAAAAAGTTTATAGAGTTATGTAAAACAGAAAAGATTTCTTATTTTATATTTCCATCGTCAACGAGCGTATATGGAGCATCAACTGATGTTGTTTATGAGGATGATGACTCAGTAGTAAACCCACAAAGCCCGTATGCAGAAACAAAGTTAAAGATAGAAAATTTATTGAAGAATCAGAACGATATTAATTATCTCATATTAAGATTTGGGACAATTTTTGGTGAGAGCATAGGGATGAGATTTCATACTGCGATAAATAAGTTTTGTTATGAAGTATCGCTCGGAAAGCCATTGACCATTTGGAAACAGAATTATAAACAGGTTAGACCGTATTTAGGGCTGAGTGATGCTGCTAGAAGTATAATTCATTTTTTAGATAGTATTAATTATGGAAGAATTCCTTGGGCTTTTAATCAAACTTATAATATAATATCTGGCAATTTTAAGCTCAGTGATGTAGTTAAGTCAATAGAAAATATTGCAGGAAAGATAGAATTAAATATGGTTGATACTCCTTTATTAAACCAATTTTCTTATGATGTGAGTGATGTTAAAGTTAGGGAAATTGGATTTGAGCCAAAAGATAAATTAGAAGTATTTGTTGAAAAAACATTAAACATGTTGGATAATTTAAAATGAAAAGAATATTAATTTCAGGCGGTAGTGGAGAGTTTTGTAAACATTTGGTTGAACAAGGTAAAGAACATTCATTTCTTACACCAATAAAAAAAGAAGCTGATGTAAGGTATTATTGGGAGTTAGATAGATATTTTTATCAACATCAAAATAACTTTGATATTGTTATTCACGCAGGTGCTATAACAAGACCAATGGTTATACATGAAGATAATCCAAAGTTGAGTATAAAAACTAATATAATTGGAACTGCTAATGTTGTTTTAATGTGTGAGAGATATAATAAAAAGATAGTTTACATTTCTACTGATTATGTCTATCCTGGTACAGATGGAAATTACAAAGAAACAGATACAATGAAACCATTTACAAAATATGGATGGTCTAAAATGGGAGGTGAATGTGCAGTACAAATGTATGATAATCATTTAATCCTGAGAATGGCTATGAATAAAAAACCATTTCCTCACCCAAAGGCTTTAGTAGATATGAAAAAAAGTTTAATGTATATCGAAGATGCAGCTAAAGTTACGTTACAGTTATTGGATGAAAGTGGTATTATAAATGTTGGCGGCAAATCTCAGTCAGTTTATGAATTTGTAAAGGAAGACAAATCAGATATTAAGCCAATATATCTATCAGAAATATCCGACGTAAATATGGCTACAGATTGTTCTATGGATACAACAAAAATGAAACAGGTTATCAGTGATACAACTTTTTAATATAAATACACATAAAATCGATACCTCCGAATTTTCTAATTTATTGCATGATGAAATTGTAATAGAGCTTGAAAATGCAATTGCTAAGTATGTTGGCGCTAAATACGCTTGTTCTATCAACAGTGCCACCAGTGCAATATTTTTAGCCTTGCTAAATAAAAATATTACGATTGAATTGCCAAGTATGATACCACCTGTTGTTGCTAATGCAATATTGACAAGCGGAAATAAAATTAATTTTACTGATAATATTGATTGGATTGGTCATTCTTATACACTCCATCAATTTGATAATTATAAATTAGTTGATTCGGCGCAGCAATTAGAGAAAGATCAATTTCAAAAAAAATGCAACCCAGAAGATTTAATGATATTTAGTTTTTATCCAACTAAACCTCTCGGGGGATCAGATGGCGGAATGATCGTAACTGACGACTATAAAAAATATAAATGGTTTAAAGAAGCCGCACTGAACGGTATGACATATGCCAATAACAATTGGGAAAGAAAAATATCATTTCCAGGCTATAAAATGTATATGAATGCTATTCAGGCAAAGATATTACTAAATAATTTTAAATATTTTGAAAATAAAATGACGGCCTTGAAAGGTTTAGTGAATATTTATAATAGAGAATTTGGATACGATAATTCAAGTTTACATCTCTATCAAATAGAAGTTATAGATAATAAAAAATTTATTAATGATATGAAACATTTTGGAATTATATGTGGTATACATTACCCCGCTCTTCATTTAAATAAGATTTATAATAATAAAGAATTCAGTTGCCCTAAATCTAAAAAAAGACAAAGTAGAGTGGTTAGTTTGCCTATGAATGAAAAATTATCATTTTTAGAACAAGAATTTATTATAGATAAAGTTAAGGAATTATTATGATATATATCGTTACTGTACATCACAAGACAAATATGTGGATAGAACTGCAACAGAAATGTTTGCAAAAATATACTAATGAAGAGTATAAAATTTATGGTTGTAATTTTCAAGTTGGAGAATATAATAAAAATTATTTTTTTTATGAAAATGATTTGCCGGGTATAGGGCATCACCCTAGAGTTAGCTTTTTAACTGACAGAATTTTAGAAAATAAAAATATAGATGATGATTTAATTCTTTTTTTAGATGGGGATGCGTTTCCGATTGCTAATTGGGTAGATTTTGTAAAAGAAAAGTTAATAGACAATTTTTTAGTTGGTGTAGAGAGATTAGAAAATGAGGAAATGTATCCGCATGTTTCTTTTATTTGTACCTATATTAAAAATTGGAAAGAAATAATGACTTGGGGAGATGCGTGGCAACATAAAGGTAGTGGTGGCCCCAATGATTATGGTTCGATGCTAGGAGATAGATTAAGAAATAAAAATATTAAGTGGTATAAATTACATCGAAGTAATAAAACTAATTATCATCCTTTATTTTTTGGTATTTATGATAATTTAGTTTATCATCATGGGTGCGGATTCAGAGCCCCGAAAACTTTTATTGATCGAAAAAAAGTAAGTAATAAAATTTCTCTAGATAATATTATTGATAAAAATAAAGTTGATAGCGAAATAGTTTATTCTAAGTTAGTAGAAGATTATGAATCTTTAATGGGAAATTTGTCAAATGAATAATAAAAAAAATATTGTTTTTATGACGTGCATAGAAAATGCACCTGATATATTAGATTATAAAAAATGGTCTATTAAATCATGGAGAGTGTGGTGTAATAAAAACAATGTAGATATTTTTATTTTAGATAAACCTGTACAAGATTCCTCTCGCATGAAGCCGACATGGCAAAGATGGCATGTCTTTGATGTGCTGGAAGCGAATAGCGTTGACTATGATCAGATAGCGTTAGTAGATGTAGACACAATGATTCACCCAAATGCACCGAATTTCTTTAGAGAAACTAATGGTGAATTTTCTGGAGTAAATGATGACTTAATGGTAGAGTGGGTTCATAATAGTATAGTAGGTTATAATGATATGTTTCCAAAAGTAAATTTTGATTGGACATCATATTTTAATTGTGGTTTTATTATAATAAACAAAAAACATAAAAAACTATGTACAGCTATAACTGATTTTTATTATTCTAATGAGAGTGAATTAAGAAAAAGACAACATGAAACATTAAAAAAGGGTTCAGACCAAACTCCTGTAAATTATTTGGTCAGAAGAGAGAAATATCCAATTACTTATTTAAGTAAAAAATGGAATTTTACTCAATTACATCAAAGGGGTGTATTAGGAGGTGCTTTATTTTTCGAGTGTGCCTGGATGTATCACTTTAATGGATTTGAAAAAACATTGAGAAATAATTTGATGCACCAAACTTGGGATGAAATGAAAAGGAGATTTAATGTTAAAAACTAAATTTGCTATTGGGTGTTTTGTTCAATGGTATGAAATTGAGATTATCGAGGAATATTTTGAAAGTGTTAAACAAGCAATACAAAATGTAGATAACGATGAAAATGTTATTGTTGATATATGCATTAATATGTCTCAAAGTCTTGAAAAAGTTGATGAAAGCAAAATATCTTTAACGGAAATCAAGGCTAGATTCTATGGATTAATATCATCTTTAAGATCATTAGGAAAAATTAATGATACTTTTTATGAGAGTGATAAAATATATACAATCGCCGATTATCGCAGAGAATTTAATGATAAGTACTGTGATGATGTTGATGTATTGATATGGGGTGAAAGTGATTCATTAATACCGAAACGTATTTTTGAAATATTAGATAATTTACATAACAATGTTAAAGAACAAACGCCAAAGTATGTTACATTTTTTAGTGTATGTAAAATGTGGGACGATAGCTGGAAAGTTTTAGAACACCCTGACTTCACTGATAAGCCGTTTTATGATTCTCCCGAAGAATTTAATCCAGATGAGCACTGGTGGAGTTTGAGATACACAATGAGTTTAGAAGAAATGAATAGTTTTAATGATAAAGTGGATGAGTTAGATATTAGAATTTTAAATCAACATAAATTTAATGGTTGTGGTTTGGTTATATCTTCCGAAGTAATAAAATCAGGGGTA
>PVBE012603522.1_pt1 | contig 18045 bp, 19 predicted proteins | sample 1631181 | NCBI WGS metagenome assembly PVBE01 (sample SAMN08397723, study PRJNA350692) | Marine metagenome, whole genome shotgun sequencing project. | isolation source: water | place: Pacific Ocean | collected 2012-04
CCTTCATCCGAATTTCGAGCAGTTGCTCATCGGACCAGTCGGCCCACTCCGGGTGGAAACCGTCCTTGCTCATCGATGGGAACAGCTTACCAGATGAAGATCCCGGATCGTCAAGGAATGGAGACAAACCTTTTGTCGAATGCGGAAAGGTTTTCGACGGTCTCGTCCCCCGCGATTTTCATTCCGACGAATCGGACTCCCGCCGCCCGGGCCGCGTTGCGGTCGAAACGGGAGTCTCCCAGGACGAGCGCCTCCCCGGTCCGAATGTCGAGGAGCTCGCACGCCCGGTGGATCATGTCGGGCGCCGGCTTGGCGTCGGGAACGTCCGTTCCGCCGACGAGGACGTCCGGTTCCAGCCCGGCGATCTCGAGAATCTGCTGTGCCTGCTGACGGGAGGTGTTCGTGATGACGGCGATCCCGATACCCCTCAGGCGGAGGCGGGCAAAGATGTCGGCTCCCCCGGGGACGACGGTCATGTGTTCCAGGTGGTCGCGAAAATGTTCCCGGTAATACTCCTCCACTTCCGCGACGGTCTTTCCGTGGAAGAAGCGATCGATATCCGCCTGGATCCCCTGGCCCCAGATTTCGTCGAAGGATTCGGCGGAAATGGCGGGAGTTCCCCAGGCGGCTGCCGCGTCGTTGAGAAGGTGGAACCAGGCGTCGTACGATTCCACGAGAACGCCGTCGAGGTCGAAGAGGATGGCGCGGAACATCCCGACATCATGGGATCCACACCTTGCGCGTGCAAGAAACTCTCTTTATACTTTCCCCATGCCCATCTCGTTCGCCTGTTCCTGCGGAAAGAAATACAGGACGCCCGACGACTCCGCGGGGAAAAAGCTTCGCTGCAAGGGTTGCGGGGAAGTGGTGCGCGTTCCCGGGGGGAAGGCGAAGCGGCCTTCGGGAGCCACCCCGGTTCCGGCGCCCCGGGCCCCAGACCCCGCACCCGTTTCCGACGAGATCGGGTTCGCCGACGAGGATCGTCCTGCGCCAAAGGCGGATCAGATCTACCAGGGTCCCGACCCGGAGGAGCAGATCGAAACCAATCCTGCCGCGGTCCTGTACGGAACGAGTGACGGCGCGACATCGACGCGAAGGCGGGGCCCGCAGGCCCTCTTCCTTCCCTGGGCCGTTATCCTTGGAATCACCCTGGCGGCCTGGGGCGTGATGAAGTTCTACTTCACTCGGTAGGACTTTCCTCCGGCGGGCCCTGGGGCTGGCGGGACACCTGGACATACGCCATCCGCAGGTCCGAGAGAACCTGTTTCAACTGCTCCGCTTCCTGCGCGGAGAGGTTTCCCTTCGTTTTCTCCTGGAGCATCTCCAGCGCGTCGATCGGGATGCGCGCCTGTTCCAGGTCGAGCCGGGTCTGGCCGGTCTGCGGATCGGGGATCGCTCCCAGGAAGAGCATCGCCTGCGTGGCGAGCATCGAGACGAGGCCGGAGAAGTTCATCCGGCCCCCGTACGGGTCGGCGTTCGCCGGTTTCTCCTCCGCTTCGACCGCCGCGGCTTCCTTTTCCATGCTCGCCTGGAGTTTCCAGTCCTCGTCCACTTTCTTCTTCTCGATATCGGTCATACGTTCACCTCGATGGCCCGCGATTTCGGGCGGGCGTGTTCCAGTGCGGCCTTTATAAAATCCCGAAAGAGGGGGTGCGGATCGGTTGGTTTCGATTTGAATTCAGGGTGGAATTGAACCCCGACATACCAGGGATGGCCCTCCAGTTCGATGATCTCCACCAGGTCTTCGTCGGGGAAGATCCCGGTGAATTTCATTCCCTTCTTCGCGAACCGGTCCCGGTAGGCGTTGTTGAATTCGTACCGGTGGCGATGCCTCTCCCGGACCGTTTCCGTCGCGTAGGCCTTTCCGGCGAGCGATCCCGCGGCCAGTTCGCAGGGGTAGGAGCCGAGCCTCATCGTTCCTCCCTTTACCTGGACGCCCCGCTGGTGGGCCATCATGTGGATGACAGGGTCTACGGCCTTCTCGTCGAATTCGGCGCTCTGGGCGTCGCTGATCCCGAGCACGTTGCGGGCGAATTCCAGGGAGGCGATCTGCATTCCGAGACAGAGTCCGTAGTAGGGAACGTTCTTTTCACGCGCCCATTTCGCCGCCAGGATTTTTCCCTCGATCCCGCGGGAGCCGAATCCACCGGGAACGAGGACGCCGGAGATTCCCGCGGCATGTTTTTCCATCCCGTCCTTCTCCACCGCTTCGGCGCTGATCTTGCGGATGTTGACCCGGGCCCGGTTCGCGAATCCCGCGTGCGCGAGCGATTCGAAGATCGATTTGTAGGCGTCCTGCAGTTCGAGGTACTTCCCGATGATACCGATGGTCACCTCGTGGCGGGGATGTTGGATCCCGTCGAGAATCGCTTTCCATTCGGACAGGTCCGCCGGGCCGGTTTCCAGGCCCAGGTGGGTGACGACCAGTTCGTCCACCCGCTCCTCCTGGAGCATGACCGGGATCTCGTAGATGGAAAATTCAACGTCCTGCTCGGCGATCACGTTTTCCTTCACCACGTTGCAGAAGAGAGAGATTTTCGCACGGACTTCGTCGGAGATGGGCCTCTCCGTCCGGCAAACGAGGATGTCCGGAATGATGCCGATCTCGCGGAGTTTTCCAACGCTCTGCTGGGTTGGTTTCGTCTTGATTTCCTGGCTCGCGCGCAGGTAGGGGATCAGCGTGAGGTGGATGAACATGACGTTTTCTTTCCCGGCGTCCATCCCGTATTGGCGGATCGCCTCGAGGAAGGGGAGGCTCTCGATGTCGCCGACCGTGCCGCCGATCTCCGTGATCGCGACGTCGACGTCGGGGCCTTCGACGCTCCGGATGGCGTCCTTGATCTCGTTGGTGACGTGGGGGATGACCTGTACGGTTTCGCCGAGGTATTTCCCCTGCCGTTCCTTGGAGATGACGGAACTGTAGATCCGGCCGGTGGTGTAGTTGGAGAAGCGGTTGACCGAGGCGGTGGTGAAACGTTCGTAGTGGCCCAGGTCGAGATCGGCTTCGAGGCCGTCCTCGGTGACGTAGACCTCCCCGTGCTGGTAGGGGTTCATCGTTCCCGGGTCGACGTTGATGTAGGGATCGAGTTTCTGCATCGCCACGCGCAGGCCGCGTTTTTCCAGGAGAAGCCCGACGGAGGCGCTGGTCAGCCCCTTGCCGAGCGAGGAGACAACCCCTCCCGTGATAAAGATGTGTTTCGTCATCGTACCCTCTCTCTCCATCGTTCCACGAAGGCCCGGTAATCGTCCGGGGTGTCGATCCCGCCCGGGGGATCCCCGTCCACGACGCCCACCCGGATGGATACGCCGTTATCGAGCGCCCGGAGTTGCTCCAACCGCTCCACCTTTTCGCGGGGGCTTTCGGGCATCTTCGCGAAGCTCAGAAGGAAACTCCTTTGGAATCCGTACAAACCGATATGGAGCAGGTTTTCCCCTCCGGGGATCCGGCTCCTCGAAAACGTCGTCGCGCGGCCCTCCTCGTCGAGAACCACCTTCACCCTCTCCGGGAGATCCGCGTCGGCGGGGTTTCCGAAGCGCGCCGCGAGGGTGGCCATCTCCCCGCGCCGGGTCTCCCCGATCAGTATTTCCAGGTCGGACGATCGCACTTCCGGCTCGTCTCCCTGGACGTTCAGGACGATTCCGGCGTCGATTCCCGCGGCGACCTCGGCGATCCGGCAGGTCCCGTTCGGATGATCGCGAGAGGTCATGACCGCCTCTCCGCCGAAGGACCGAACCGCCTCTTCGATCCGGGGATCGTCGGTGGCGACGAGGGTCCGGTCGACGGCGGGGCAATCACGGACCGCTTCGTATACGTGTTGAACGAGGGTTTTTCCGGTCTCCCGAAGGAGCGGCTTTCCGGGGAGACGGGAGGCGCCGTATCGCGCTGGAATGATCGCCGCCACAGTTGACATTCGTCGTCCTTCGGTTTTTCCAAGTATATCAAGAAGCTCCCCGTTTCGCAAGAACGTCCCCATATCCCCCATAAATGGGGATATTTCAATTTTTCGAAACCCAAACCTCGATTTTCAAGGAAGGGAATCACGCGTCATTGACAACACCTCCAGAACCCTGCGTACTCCGCGGTAAGAGGCTCGCAATCGTCTCGAGCCATCGATGGACAAAATTCCGAACCAGGGGTGACGCCTGCGTTATTAAATCCGCCCCGGAATCAAAGCGGAAGGGACCTTCCCCTTTTTCCGGTGAGGAACCAGCCGAGGCGGTGGAACCGGAGGCCCTTCGTGCAGGCGCGGGCGAGGGCGGGGACTCCGGATCCGCCGCCGAGGTAGGCGCGCAGGAAGCGGATTCGTTCCAGCCGGGAGGGGGCGAGTTTCGTCTTTTCGACGGAGCGCGTGAAGCGGGCGAGGACGGACCGCGCAAGCCGGTCGGAAGGACGGCTGGACGTGCGCGCCTTGTCGAGATCGATGATATGGACCCGGCCATCCCCATCCACGAGGATGTTGAGGACGGTCAGATCCACGTGGTAGACCCCGGCGTCGTGCAGGGTGCGGAGGTGGTGGGCGACCTCTTCCGCGATGCGGCGGCGGTCTGCTCCGGGCATGGTCCCGGCCTTCTGCAGGAGGGGAGTGGCGCCCGGGATTTCTTCCAGCACGACGGTCAGCCGATGAAAGGGGCCGAAGATCCGGGAGGTTTTCGTCGCGAGGATGGCGGGCACGGGAACGCCGGCGGCGCGCGCGATCCCGGTGGCGCGGATCTCCTTCTCCAGTCGCGCGTGGCCGAAGTGGAAATTATGGAGGAAGCTCAGCCAGCCGCCCCGATGGATTTCACGCACGAAGACGCGCGAAGGGGCGCCGGCCGGGAGGTAGGAAAAGTGGGGAACCCGCCCCGCGCCGTATTCACGTCGATCGGAAGGAGCGACGGAGGCGAATTGGCGGAGAAGGTCGTCCCGGAGAAGCGCATTCCAATCGGAGTGGAGGGCGAGGATCGTTCTTCCCCCGTCGAGCTTTTCCCGGATGATTTCGTCCATGAGGGAGGGGTTTCGATTCAATCCCCGTTCCTACGGATTCGCGTCGGGATCGACCGTTCCGGGGAGTTCCCTGCGGACGACCTCGTACCGGTTGGTGATTTCGTTGAAGGCGAGCCGGGACTTGTTGGTCAGCCACCACTCGTGCATCCGCCAGATCGATTTTTCGTTTCCGAGAATGGTGGCGGAGGGATCGAAACCGAATTCCTGCCCGGTGGCGATCTGGAGCGTCCGGGCGACGATCCGGATGTCGAGCGGACCGATCCCCTCCTTTTCCCGGAGAGCGTCGATCTCTTCTCCCGTCTTGCCTTCTCCCTTCCAGTCCTTCTCGTGCCGGAGGCCCTGGACCATCGCTTCGACCAGTTTTCCGATCGTCTCCTTGTCGGCGATCGGGCCGATCCTCCTGGTGGTCCACTCCTGGCTCTTGTAGAGAACCATGTCCTCGAGCCGGTTCACCTCGTCGCCGGGAAAGGCGTAGACGATTTTCAGCACGCGGTTTTCGTAGACGATGTTCATCTCCGCAAGTTCGCCCTTCTCCTCGAGTTCGCCTTCCGCGTAGGGTTCGATCTTCACGATGTCGACGAGTCCGGAGACCTGCACCTCGATCCGCTTGGCGCGGTTGCTGACGTTCCGGAAGATCGCCAATCCGCCCAGTTTCTGCCCCGGCTGAATGTAGCGCTGGCGGCGCATCTCGCGGGGAGAGAGGAAGAGGCGGTCGCCCTTCTTCCAGCGGCCCTTCAGCCAGCTGTCCTTGACCAGGTAGTTTTTCTCCGCGGGATCCCACACCTTCGGGTCGCGCGTGAATCCTCGCTTGTAGGCTTCGATCGATTCCCGGACGATTCCGGGGGAACGGTTCCCGAGCCGGGCGACGCTTTCGATGATCTTGAATTCGACGATGGGATCGGTGACGGGGGAGTGGTACCGGCCGTACTTGAGCAGTTCGAGGACTTCGCCGGAGTTCTTGACCCACCGGACGACCTCGGATCCGGAATGACTCTCGAACGTTCCGGAGGTCCGGACCTCGTACTTGTCGCCGGAGAAAGTCACTTTTCCGTATACCTTGCGGCCGTCCCGCAGAACCAGCATGTCGTACCCCTTGGCGGCCATCCGGTCCTTCAGCAGGTGGCGGTCGACCTTGGAGATATCGGCGAGCATTTCGCGGCCCGTCTCGACGTACATGATCGGGTCAACGATGACGGGAACCGGACGGGAACTCCGGTTGACCACCTCGTATCGCAGGTACCAGTAGACCTCGATCTTGTCGTCGGGGGTGCGATACATGAACATTTGCGGCTTCTCGTTTTTCCAGTCCAGGTGCCAACGATCGCGCACTTGTGCCTCCGCGAGGTTCGCGGCGACCAGCAGGACCAGGAGAGCCATGATCGACTTTGCCATTCCGGTATTGTCCTCGATGAGAATCGACGGTGGATCCTATATAGAGGGGACGGAACGGGTCAACCATTTCCCTGCACGGGGGGGGCATTTTCACGGGACCATTCCCTTTTTCCACCGGGGAATCATGATATACTTCCCCCCAATGGCGACCAAACCGCGAATGTCGAAAGAACGAGAGGTCCTTCTCAAGCTCCACGAGATCAACCGCAGGATGGAATCGGAAGCGGACTCCGATCGACTCATCCGGTTCATTCTCGACCAGGCGATCTCCCTGAGCCGCGCGGAGCGTGGTTTTCTCGTCTTCCGGAAGTCGGACGGGACGGGGTACGATATTCCCGTCGCGAGGAACATCGGGAAGGAGATGATCGATGAACCGGTGTTCGAGGTGAGCCGGGGAATCATCGAGGACGCCTGGAAGTCGGGACTACCGGTGGTGCTCGACAACGCCCGAATGGACCGCCAATTTGGACCGCGGGATAGTGTTTCCATCCTGAAACTCGCCTCGGTCGCCTGTCTTCCCCTTCGAAAAAGAGGCCGCACCTACGGCGTGCTCTACCTCGACAACCGGCTCCGGAGAGGCCTCTTCCTCCCCGAGGATATGCTGATCATGGAACTCTTCGCCGACTACGCCTCGATGTCCGTCCTGCACCTGGATTCGCGCCGGGACCAGGATACCGGGCTCAAGGAGATGGAAGAAGAGAACGAGCGGCTCCGCCGGGGCAACCAGGAGTTGAAGGGAACCCTGCTCGTTCTCTCGGACCGGCTCAAGGAATACGAGAAGGGAATCGGCGGCGAGCCCGCGTAGCGAACTCTCCCTGTCATACTCCCTCACGCTCCCGTTACAATGCGGCGATGAAGGTCTCTCTTCCCGAACCTCTCCGCCACATCTTTGGGGCGATCTCGAAAGAGGGCGGTCGCGCCATTCTCGTGGGAGGATTCGTTCGCGATCTCGCTCTCGGGCGCGATACCGGGGAGTACGACGTCGAGGTTCACGGCATCGAAGTGGAGCCCCTCCAGTCCCTCCTTTCCCGCTTCGGGGAAGTCATCACCGTCGGGAAATCCTTCGGCGTCCTGATGGTGAAGGGACTCGACGTCGATTTCGCGCTTCCGCGTCGCGACTCGAAGGTGGCGAAGGGCCACCGGGGGATCGCCGTGGAAACCGATCCGGGACTCTCTTTCCCGGAGGCCGCCCGCCGGCGCGATTTTACCGTCAACTCGATGGGGTTCGATCCTCTCACCGGCGAATGGCTCGACCCCTTCGACGGCCGTGCGGATCTGGAGAAGGGAATCCTGCGCGCGACCGATCCGAAGACATTCCCGGAGGATCCCCTTCGCCCGCTTCGCGCGGTCCAGTTTCTCGGCCGTTTCGATCTGAAGCCGGACCCGGAACTGGTTCCTCTCTGCCGTTCGATGGTCGACGCGGGGATGCTTGGGGAACTTCCCGGCGAACGGATCCGCGAGGAGTTCGAGAAACTTCTGCTCAAGGGAGACCTCCCCTCGCGCGGCCTGGAGTTCATGAAAGAGTCCGGCCTCCTCTCCGTTTTTCCCGAGATGGAGGCGATGGCCGGGTGCGAGCAGGATCCGGAATGGCATCCGGAAGGGGACGTCTGGGTGCACACGCTGATGGTGGTGGACGTGGCGGCCCGGTTCCGGATGGGCGACCGGGATGACGACCTCATCCTGATGCTCGGCGCCCTGGCCCACGATTTCGGGAAACCGGCGACGACGGAACGGGTCGAGGGACGATGGCGGTCCTTCGATCACGAGGCGGCCGGGGAAGCGCCAACCCGCTCCTTCCTGGGCCGTCTCCCTGGATTCCCGGAGCGCGTGGTCGAATCGGTCGTTGCGATCGTAAAACATCACCTGACCCCGGCGCACTGGCAGAAGGGCGGGGCGGGAGAGGGGGCGTACCGGCGCCTGGCCCGAAAGCTGGAAAAGGCGGGCACCACCCTCGAGATGCTCGAAAAGGTGGCCCGCTCCGACCATCTCGGCCGCACCCGGGAGGAATCCCTGGCGGGGAAATTTCCGGCGGGGGACGATTTCCTGGAGAAGGTCCGTTCCCTCAAAATCGAAAAGGCGGCTCCGAAAGACGTCGTCCAGGGGAGTCATCTGATCGACCGGGGAATGGCCCCGGGGCCCGAATTCGGTCCCCTCCTGGAGAAATGCCGCGAAATCCAGGACGAGAAGGGGTTGGAAGATGCGGAGGAGATCCTGTCGATCGTGTTCCCGGGGGGAAGGACTCCGTAACCCCGGTTGAAATAATTGCACAAAAAGAGACTGGATTCTGAGAAGGACTTGGTTCTATAGTCAATAGTCGGTAGGGACTGTATGAACAGAAAATGGCTGGCGATTATCGGGGTGCTGTTCCTCGCGGCCGGTTGCGGCGGGTCGGGCGAGGCGGGGGATTTTGTCCTCCTCGCCGATCCCACCGGCGGAACCTCCGAACTCGCCTATCCGAACGGACACCCGATCCTGTTTCGTTCCACCGACCGTGACGTCCTTTCCCGCGAGGCGGAACTGACGGATCTCATCCAGAATTACCGCGTTTCCCTGGGGCTCGACGCCCTCGTCCTCGATCCCGAGATGAGCCTTCTCGCGCGTGCCCACTCCCACCACATGGGCCAGCACCGCTTCTTCGATCACCCCAACCCGGAAGGCGATCTCGCCTGTGACCGTGCGATCCGTGCCGACGTGGCTTGGACCGGTTTCGGGGAAAACATCGCGACCGGGCAGGAGACGTCCGACGAGGTCTTCGCCGACTGGCTCGCTTCCGACACGCATCGCCGGGTCATCGAGGATTCCGACTGGACCCATGTCGGAACCGGCTACTCCTGGAACCCCTCCTCCCTGGGCGGCCACCTCTGGACGACGAACTTCAAGCGAAATTGATACGGGATCCCCCCTCCCATTCGTACATGTTATAGTGTTTCTTTCCAGCAGGGAGGAGGTCGCCCGCGATGTACCAGGGAGACAGATCGATCGAGCGTATCCGGGGTTTCCTCTCGGAACCCGACGTTCTTCGCATCTGCCTCGAGTGCGGGCACGGGAACCCGGCCGCGGACGAACCGGATCAAACCTGCGCCGAATGCGACGCCCCTCTCTTCTCCTCCTACGGAACCACGCTTCGGGAACCTCCGCCCCCGGAGCAACCGCCGACCGCCCCCGAAGCGATCGAGCCTGGCGTCCGGTTGGGAAAGTACCGCCTCCAGAGGGAAATCGCACGGGGAGGGATGGCCGTCGTCTACGAGGCGGACGATCCGGAACTCCATCGTCGTGTCGCGGTCAAGATCCTGCAGGAGAACACCTCCGGATCCCGCGAAGTGAACCGCCTTCACCGGGAGGCGGCCATCGCCGCCCAACTCCAGCACCCGAACATCGTGGCGATCCACGAGGTGAGTATGGTACGCAGCCCGAAGGGGAGGCCGTTCCATTTCATCGCGATGGAGTACATCGAGGGGCAGACCCTCGCCCACGTTCTCAAGGACGACCGCGTCGACCGCGGGGAGAAACTGCGCATGCTGGAAGAGGTCGCCCGCGCGGTCGCCTTCGCCCACTCCCGGGGCGTCATCCATCGCGACCTGAAACCGGGCAACGTCCTGATCGACAACCGGGATCACGTCTTCCTGACCGACTTCGGCCTCGCGCGTTCCGAATCGTTCTCCACCCGGCTGACCCGTTCCGAAACGATCATGGGAACGCCGCAATACATGGCGCCGGAACAGGTCGAGGGCCGGGTGAAGGAGATCGACAAGAGAACCGACGTCTACGCGCTCGGCGTGATCCTTTTCGAAACGCTCGTGGGGGTTCTGCCGTTCCGGGCGGATACCCCCGCCCGGCTCTATCACAGCATCGTGAACGAGGATCCCCCGAGACCGAGCCGGGTGGGCCGATCGATCGAACGGGACCTCGAGGTCATCTGCCTGAAGGCGCTCGAGAAGGATCCCGCATACCGGTACGAAAACGCGGAGGAGTTCGCGGAGGACCTCGGGCGGTGGCGCAGGGGGGAACCGATCCTGGCCCGGCCGCCCAGCATCGTTTACCGGCTTCGAAAAGGTCTCGCGAGACGGAAGGGAATCGTGCGTGTCTCCCTCGTCGCCGCCTTCCTCGTCGCAGGGCTCGCCGTTTACTTCATCCCGAGACTCAGCCGGGAAACGGAGAAGACCACCGAGGCGCGGAGGCAGGCGGCGGTTTCCCACGCCCGAACCATCGAACAGCTTCAGAAGCGGACGGACGCCACGCTGGCCGCCGCGCTCGCCCTTCGGCGGGCCGGGCGGCTGGGTGAGATGGTGAAGTTCCTGCGGGATTCGGAGGAGGCCTGTCGCGAGGTGATCCGGGAGGTTCCCGATCGCCCGGAACCGTATTACGAACTGGGTCGCATGTATCGCGCCTTCATGGCCGACGATCAGGCGCTCCGGTTACAGAAGACCGCGCTCGAACAGGATCCGGGATTCGCGCCCGCCCTCTATGAAAGGATCGTGCTGAACGCGCGGAGATACCGCGCCCGCATCCGGGAACTGGTGGCCGAAGCCTGGCTGGAAGAAGGGCGCCGGCTCATGGACCGGGGAGAGGGCCACGTCCGGGCGGGGGGAGAGATTCCCCTTCCTTCCCGAAGCGCACTCGCCTCGAAAGATTCCGCCGCGAAGGAGATTCGTACCGTTCTGGAGAGCGACCTGCGGGCGCTCGCAGGCTCGACGGGGATCGGAACGGGGGAACTCGCCACCGCGCGAGGTCTCCTCGCCTGGATCCAGGGGCGAAATGGGGAGGCCCGAACCGCCTTCTCCGAGGCGATCGGAAATTCGATCCAGCTGGAAGAAGCGTACCAGGCGCTGGCGACTCTCGAGTTGGAAGAAAACCGGTTCGAGGAGTCCGTTCGATGGTGGAGCGAGGGGATCAAGGCGGATGCGGGGTACCTTCCCCACCTGGATGGCCGGGGAGAGACCTGGCTCCAGTGGGGCATTCATCTCGCATCGGGGGGGGGAGATCCATCTTCCCGATTCGAACAGGCGGTGGAGGATTATCGACGGGCTATCCGGAACGATCCCGACCGCATGCAGGGATGGCTCGGTCGCGGGCTCTCGCGGATGACGTGGGCCGGATTCCTTGAGACTCGCGGGGAGGATCCCACCGCGCTCTACCAGATGGCGGTCGGGGATTTCACGGAGGCGGGCCGGAGGAAGGGTCATCCCGCGTCGGTCTGGTTGAGCCGGGGACTCGCCCGGTTGAACTGGGGCGGCGCGCGGCAGGGGAAGGGACTCGATCCGGGGGAACTGTACGGCGGGGCGATCCGTGATTTCAACCGGGCGTTGGAGAACGACCCGGACCGCGACGGAACCTGGTACGCGAGGGGGGTGGCCCGGCTGAACTGGGGCGTGTACAAGGAAGAGAAGACCGAGGATCCGGTTCCGTTGTACCAGGCCGCGATCGAGGACTTCGACGAGGCGCTGGCGCGAAACCCGGGAAAGGCCGTGACGTGGGTTCACCGCGCGTTGACCTTCCGGAACAGGGCGTCTTACGAGGAGACGATGGGTCGGGATCCCGATTCCCACTACGAGCTGGCGCTCGCGGATTACGGAAAGGCCTTCCGGCTCGATTCGAAACGGATCGGGATTCGTCAATCGATGGGAGAGATCCGCAGTTCCCGGGGAGATCGACTCGGGGCGCGCGGAAAGGATCCGACCGGGGAGTACAGGAAGGCGGTGAGCGATTTCAGCGAGGTTCTCAAGCGGCGCCCCGAACAGGAAGGAACGTGGATGGTGCGCGGACACGTGCTGCTGAACCTGGGCGCATGGCAGCACGATCACGGGGCGAATCCGACCGGCGCGTACGAAGCGGCGGTCTCCGATTTCGAAAAAGTGCTCGCGAAGAATCCCAGGTGGATCGGCGCATGGCTCGATTGCGGCGCCGCGCTGGTAAACCTCGCCGGCTACCTGCAGACCCGGGGGGGGGATCCCGTCGCCCGGTACGAGGGGGCCGCGGGAAAATTCGACCGTGCGGTGGAACTCGATCCGAAGAGCGCCCGGGCGAGGTGGTTCCGGGCGGAGGCGAACCTGAACTGGGCCGTGTATAAAATCGGGAAAGGGGCGACGGCGGAGGAGAAACTGAGACAGGCCCTCGAAGATTTCGAGGAGGCGATCCGCCTTCGGCCCGGCATGGCGCCCCGGCTGGAACCTTCCCTGGAGAAATGTCGTGAATACCTCCGACGAAATTAAACCGGACGGGATGATGGTCGCGCGCGTGAAGAAGGCGTGGTACGTGCTCTGTTCTTCGCGCGAGTTGCGGAGGAAACCGATCTCCCGGAAACTCTTCGGGGAACCCCTCGTGCTTTTTCGCGGAGAAGACGGAAAGCCGGGCGCGCTTCTGGACCGGTGCGCGCATCGGAACGTTCCCCTCTCTCTCGGGCGGGTCGTACCGGAGGGGTTGGAATGCAGCTACCACGGTTGGCGATTCGACCGGGGAGGGGGATGTCGCAGGATTCCCGGGCTCTCCGGCGATCCGGAAAAACAGGGACGGAGCGTTCCCGGTTTCGCCGCCCGGGAAGAGGACGGGTACGTCTGGGTCTACGCGACACCCTGCGTGGAACCGGAGGGAGGCCCGTTCCGGATCCCGCTTCTTCGGGAGAAGGGGTACACCTCGGCACGGAAGATGGTGGAGGTGGAAGGCTCCGTGAACGCGGCGATCGAGAACGCGCTCGACGTTCCACACACCGCGTTTCTTCACCGGGGCCTCTTCCGGGGAACGGGAAAACCAACCCGATCACGGCGGTCGTGACGCGTACCGGGACCGGGGTGCAGGCGGAGTACATCGGGGAGCCTCGTCCGGAGGGGCTTGCGGGAAAGATCCTCGCGCCTTCGGGCGGCGAAGTGATCCACCACGACCGCTTTATTCTCCCCTCGGTGGCGCAGGTCGAATACCGACTCGGGGAGGACGCGCATCTCCTGGTCACGTCGCTCTGTACGCCGGTCGACGATTTTGTCACGCGGATGTTCGCGGTGATCTCCTTCCGGATGCGTCTGCCCGGGTGGCTGGTGAAGGCGGTTCTCCACCCGGTGGGGATGAGCATTTTCCGGCAGGACGCCCGGATCCTGGCGGAGCAGACGAGGTCGCTGAAACGGTTCGGGGGGGAGAGTTTCACGTCGACCGGGATCGATCTTCTCGGGTTGCAGGTCTGGCGCCTCCTCCGGATGGCGGAAGGGGGAACTTTGCCCGGGGAGACGGACGACGGATGGCGCCGCGAGATTAAAATGGAAGCGTAGATGTGGTACCCTTTTTCCACAGGAGGATCCCGATCATGAAAACCACGGCAACGGTACTCGCTGTTCTGCTCGCCATCGGTTCGACGGCGGCGGCCCAGCGGCAACAGCCCGACCAGGCGGAGCTCGAGAGAAGGCTGGCGGCCAAAAAAGGGGAAGCGTTCCTGGGGAACGCCTCGTGGATCTTCGACTTCGAGAAGGCGAAGAAAATCGCCCGGAAGGAGGACAAGAGGCTCTTCTCCTACTTCACGCGATCCTATTCTCCCTGAGCGCCCTGCAAGAGGCTGGAAGGCGGCGCCTTCTCGACGGAAGAATTCAACGCGTTCTCGAAGAATTACGTGATGTACTGCAAGATCGTTTCCCGCGTGGAGGGGGACGTGAACGAGAACCAGCTGGGCAAGCTCGTGGGTCGGCAGGCGTATCCGACTGTGCTCCTTCTCGATTCCGATGGGGAGGTCCTCGGGAAGCTCGGTTCGACCCGGACGGTCGACGCCCTGCGCGGACTGGGCCGAAAGGGGGAGGCGTTCGCGCGGTTCAAGAAACTGGCGGAAGAAGGCGATCGGAACGCGATGATCGAAGTGACTATATCCCGCCTGGAGATGAAGTCCACGACGGTCGAAGATGCAACGAAGAAAGTCGGTGACCGGGACGATTTCACGGAGAAACAGAAAAAGCGGTGGGCCCAGGCGGAACTTTCCAACAAGATCCAGCTCTGGGGCAGGGGGCGGGATGCCAATGAACGGGCGGATGGGGCCCGGAAGCTGTACGACCTGTACAAGGAGGGCCAGCGCCCGGTGACCGACTCGGACGTTCTCCGGTTCTGGACATGCGTCATGGCGCACGCAGAATCGATCCGGGACGTGGAAGGATACGAAAAGGGCCTCGAGGAGGTGCGGGAAAGGTATGGAAAGCGCACCGGTTACTGGAAGAAATGGTTCGCGAAGCACGAATCGAAGCTGAAGCGTTTGAAGGAGACGGAGAAGTAGTTTCGATCCATGTCGAACTTTGAACCCCGGTTCGAGGATATCCTGAAAGCCGCCGACGCCGCGGTCCAGCGGGGACTGGCGAAGGTGACGGACGACATCGTCGCCGCCGCCCTCGTTGACGCCCGGAAGAAGATCGCCGCGAAGATCCTTTCCAACCTCTCGGAAAGGCGTCGGGCGGAGATCTCCCTTCGCCAGGAGAAGTTTCCCCCCCGGACCCGGGAGGTCGCCCGAAACGTCGTCTGGAAAGCGGTGTTTGGGATCGAGGACGAGGAGGATCCCGATCCCGGCAAGGGTGGTAAATCGGAACTCCTCAAGTTCATGGAGAAGATGTCGGAAACCCACCCCGATTTCATCCGGGCACGTGAAGAGGGGCGTGGCAATCTTTTCGGCGTCTTCTTCCGGCGTCTCCTGGGAAAGTGATTTTCTATCGTTGGAAAGAAGTTGGCCCCGGCTGCGGTGAACAGCCAGGGCCGGTTTCAACGGGATAGAGAAGGAGAATCAATCGTAAAGGGAGAACTGGATCGCAACGTAACCAGGAGGCCACCATGTTCGTCGTCACCAACCGTATTCCCGTTTCGAAGGGATCCGAGGAGGAGTTCGAAGAGCGGTTCCGAAACCGGGCCCACCTCATCGACCGCTCGCCCGGGTTCGTGAAAAACCTGATTCTTCGCCCGAGTTCGCGCCGGTTCAACCACAAGACCGGCGGATACGAGGAATCGACGGAGCAGGGGTACTACCTCGTACAGACATACTGGGAGAGCGAGGCTCATTTCTGGGACTGGACCCGCAGTGACGCGTTTCGGGAAGCGCACAAGAACCGCCCCCCGGCGGAGATGTTCGCAGGGAAAAACGTTCTCGAAATACACGAGGTGATCCTGACGACGGAGAAAAAGGAGGCCTGACCTCTTTCCCCGCGGGGACCCTGCCGGTTACGCCGCCAGCTTCTCCAGCGATGCCCTGACCAGGTTGGCGTAGGCCCAGTCGGGACCTCCCAGTTCCAGGCCGAAACGGATGTCGCTTCGGGCCGCCGATATTTTTCCCTGGTCCGCCAGGATCAATCCCCGGATGACGAAAGTCTCCGGGTTTTGCGGGTTCAGGGTTACCGCAAGTTGCATTTCCTCAAACGCCCCGTCGAGGTCGCCCGCCCTCCAGAAATCACGCGCGGCCTGGAGGGATGCCAGGGAATAGACCCGGTGCATGAGGCGGAAGAGGGCCGGTTCACCTTTCGTGGTATCAATAAGCATAATTCGTTTCTCCTTCTTTCGTCGTTCCCGGGATTGCGCGGGGCGGGAGATCCTGTCGGGAAAAATGAAATCATTCCGCCGAAATTTCACGGAACCCGTTTGATTCTGATATACTTCCAGCCGTGGAGGCTCCTTCGACCATTTGGACCCAGATCCGCGCCGCCCAGCGCGAATCCAGTGGTGCCTGGAACGGACTCTACCTGCGGTACCAGTCTCTTATCGCACGGCACGTTTCCCGGAAAATCAGGGGAATTTCAGAAGTCGACCGCGAGGATCTCGTTCAAAACGTGTTCGTCCAGATCTCGAAGGAGGATTTCCTCGAAAGGGCGGACAAGGACAAGGGACGGTTCCGGAGTCTCCTCTTTGCTGTAACGGACAACGTGGTCAAGATGTGGCTGAGGGGGGAGTATTCCCGGCGTCGTAAGGGCGAGGAGAAGGTCATCCTGCTTGGCCAGGAAGAACTGTTCGGAGTTCTGCAGAAAAGCGCCGGTGTGGATCCCACCGAACAGACGGACTTCAACCGGGAATGGGCCACGAAGATCCTCCAGGATTCCATGGATGCCCTCCGGGTAGAGAGTGAAGAACTCGGGACCGGCTACCATCGCGCCCTGCAGGCACACTATTTTGACGAGGTGCCCACCGCCGACCTCGCCTCGGAACTGGGAGTTACCGAGGAAACGATTCACAACTGGCTCTCCCGCGGTCGCAGGAAACTGGGTGACGCCATTCGCGAGGCCGTCCGGGAATATTGTTCGGGAGAAGAGGAACTGACGGAGGAACTGCGGAACCTCCAGGCATTCCTTCCCCTTTGATTCTCCAAGGAGGGATTCTTGACCGGCTCCACCGGGATCTGCGCCAAGTGCGGAGTCGATTCTCCACTCCGGGAAGGTATCTGCGCATCCTGCCGGGAAGGGAACGCCCCGGTCGGGAAACTCTTCCGGGACGCGGTCGGGGAGAAGGAAGACCCGGATCTCACCGAGGTTATGCCCCAAGCGGGAGGTCGAAGTTCTCTACGAAACAAAGAAACGGTTCTCCGCAAGCTGGGCGCGGAGGAAAAATACGAGAGGAAAGAGCCTGTCGGCGCGGGGGGGATGGGGGAGGTCTTCAAGGCGTGGGACCGGGAAGTCAAGCGATGGGTCGCCCTTAAATTTATCAAGCGCGAGGACCAGGCGGACATCGCCCGGTTCAAGCGGGAAGCGCGCACGGTTGGCAAACTCAATCACCCGAACATCGCGGCTCTATACGAAATCGGCGAGATGGAGGGACACCATTTCATCGCGATGCAGTTCATCGATGGCGTGACCCTCGACGAGATCCCCCGCGACGATCCCCGCGTCATTGCAGACCTTGTCCGGGACGCGGCCGCCGCTGTTCATTTCGCGCACGAAAAAGGGGTCATTCACCGCGATTTGAAACCGGCCAACCTGATGGCCGAAAAGATCGGAGCGTCCACCCCGAGACCTTCTTCCTCGTCTACCGGGCGGTTTGCCAAGGGGTGGCATATCTACGTGATGGACTTCGGGCTCGCGAAGGAAGTCCAGGTCGATTCTTCCCTGTCCGCGACGGGGTTGGTGATGGGCACGCCCGCCTTCATGTCCCCCGAGCAGGCGCGGGGGGACTCCGGGACGATGGGACCCGCCAGCGACGTCTACTCGATGGGGATTACCCTCTACCAGCTTCTCACCGGGAGGTTGCCTTTCGACGGGGCTTCCCCCTTCGATATCCTGAAGAAGGCCGTGGAGGTGGAACCGGTCGGCCCCCGGAAGATCAACCGGGCCATTCCCCCGGACCTCGAAACGATCACGTTGAAGTGCATGGAAAAGGAGCCCGGTCGACGGTACCCGACGGCGTTGGAACTTGCAGAGGACCTCACCCGGTTCCTGGAAGGGGACGCCATTCTCGCCCACCCGCCCTCGTTCCTTTACCGGGCGCAGAAACTCGTCCGGAGGAAAAGGGGGATCTTTTCGGTCGCGGCGGCCGGTGTGATCGCGCTCCTGGTCGTGACCGGGATTCTCGGGTCACGATGGCTGGGGGAGAGGACGGAAAAGGACCGTGTGACGACCGAGAGGGTCGATGAAATCGAAGACGATTTCCAACGGGCCATCGCAAGCGCGGAGGCCGCGTTCGCGGCCATGGATTGGGCGAAGGCGGGATTCCACGCGGACCATGCCCTGTCGATCCGGGACAAC
>PVBE010302913.1_pt1 | contig 18042 bp, 15 predicted proteins | sample 1631181 | NCBI WGS metagenome assembly PVBE01 (sample SAMN08397723, study PRJNA350692) | Marine metagenome, whole genome shotgun sequencing project. | isolation source: water | place: Pacific Ocean | collected 2012-04
AAGGATGAGGAGACTCATGAGGATCTTGTTGTGTACCGTGCGTTGTATGGTGAGAATCAGGTTTGGGTTCGGCCGTTGAGTATGTTTAATGAGAATGTTGAGGTGGATGGGGAGGTTGTTCCGAGGTTTATATTCTTGGAAGAGCGATAACTATCCACAATTGACTAGTGTCAAATTTGTTGTTGTAATGAATGGACTGGATTCTTGTCCCCAGGGTTCTGGTTTTAATCATCACGTATTTGTATGAACGAAACAGGAACAAAAGAAATCCTTGGGGCTATTGGAATGCTTTCAGGTGCAGTGCAGCAGTTAGCTACTCAGATGGATACTCGGTTCGACGCTGTCGACGCCAGGTTCGGAGCCTTGGAAGGTCGTGTCAGCAATTTAGAGGGCGGCATGATCACTCGTGACTATTTTGATCGTCGTATGACCAAGGTCGAAAATAAAGTAGACAAAGTTGCTACACTGCTTTACCGCAAAGAGATTTTCACCACAGATGATCTGGCGGTAGTGCGTGAAGTATAGAGATGGAGCCACTCGTAACCGGGTGGCTTTTTGGTTGGTGACTGAGTACAGAAACTCACATTATCTGGTACCATGCACACATGAAGCGCCGAAACCGCAAGCCTTACTCGTCTGCCTTTGTGCTTTGGTTGATTGCAGTTGTAGTAGTATCGATTAGTTTGATATCTACATTCACCATCGATCCACTGTATGTATTTCTGATCGCTGTGAACGCGGCGACTTTTCTTATATATGGATTTGATAAATGGCAGGCGACTAGGCGAGGGGATCGTGTTCCGGAGAATGTTTTGTATGCGGTTACGTTGTTAGGCGGAACGGCGGGTGCTTTGATTGGAATGCATACGTTTCGACACAAGACACGCAAGACATCGTTCCAGATCGTTGTCGCGCTTATTATGTTGATCCAGATTGGGCTCGTGGCCTGGCTGGTGTGGTAAAATTCGATTATATGCAAGCAGAAAAACTCGATCTAAAGAAAGGAGTCGACTTTATTGGTAACACATGCGTTTTCTTTTGCCATGATGGTGAGGGGAATATTCTTCTTGGAAAACGAAGTGTGAACTGTCGCGACGAGCACGGACGGTGGGATTGCGGTGGGGGATCTATGGAATTTGGAGAAGATTTTGAAACTACGTTACGGCGAGAGATAAAAGAGGAGTATAATGTAGATGTAATAGAGACAAAGCATGTTGCGACTACGAACGTGATTCGTGAACATGACGGAAAGCAGACACACTGGATCGCGACGATACATTCGGTCTTGGTGAACCCGAACGGCATGAAGAATGGGGAGCCACATAAAATAGACGACATAAACTGGTTCCCTACGAGCCAGCTACCAACACCACTTCATTCACAATGGGATCGCCACTTCGCAATGGTGGAGGACGATATAAATAGTTACATTAAGTAATATGTATCGCATTTTTACGGCCCTATCATTATTCGCATTGATTTCAATGCCACTTTTTGCGTCTGCCGCTACGTTTAAAGCAGACGACAGCGTGACAATCAACGAGGCGCTTGAGGACGATCTTTACGTTGCAGGTGCAATGGTGAACGTTACAAGCCCAGTGTCTGGCGACGTGTTCGTTGCTGGAGCAAACATCAACGTATCGGGAGAAATATCAGAGGATCTATTCGTAGCAGGATCGAACGTGAACCTAACCGGTACAATCGGAGACGATCTTCGCGTTGCGGGATCGAACGTGACCATCAATGGTGACATCGGTGGCGACGTATTGGCAGCAGGTGCTTTACTACACTTGGCCAGCGGATCGATCGGTGGCGACTTGGTTGCTGGAGCTGGCGTTATCATCATCGATGGTAATGTCGGAGGCGACTTGATTGTAAGTGGTGCGGAGGTGATGGTTAACGGCAGCATCGCCGGAGACATCAAAGGAGAGATAGAGGAACTTACGATTGCAGATGGTGCAGAGGTTCTTGGAAGCGTTGAGTACAAGAGCAGTTTGGTTGCAACCATCGCTGACGGAGCTTCGATAATTGGAGAGGTTCTGAAGACTGAGCATGAGGAGGCGGTTGTAGTTGATCTTGATCTAGATGTTGACGGAGAACAGGTCGCGGCCGTGATCGGTGGCGTACTCGGCACAATAGTTATATTGAAACTAGTAGCTGCAATGTTAGTGGCGCTATTCCTTGCATTGTCGATTCCAAAGACAACAAAGGGGATGATTCAAAGTGCTACGAAGAAACCGGGAGCAGCATTTTTGAGAGGCCTACTGCTATTCATAGCGGGACCTGCAATCATTGGTCTGCTGTTTGTAACCGTTATAGGGGCTCCAGTTGCTCTCGTGTTGATTGCGATGTGGATGATAATCGGTGTTATCTCGCTTGGGCTCGTTGGTACTATGCTGGGTAGCTGGATATTCCAGGTTGCTAAGAAGCAGGACACTCCAGTGATCACTTGGGTGAGCGCACTCGTTGGAACCTTGGTAGCGGCGCTTATCATAGTAGCTGTACCAGTTGTTGGATGGCTTGCAAGTGCTATCGTGTACTTGATGACGGTAGGTGTAGCATTGGAACTCATTTACAAGAAGTACAAAGACTTGAACTAAGAAATAGAGTTAGAAAACAAAAAGATCCGACAATGTCGGGTCTTTTTGGTTGAAGCCCACAGAGTGAGCTACGACGTGCGTGTAGAGCATCGCTCCTCCTGGTGTCACTCAAGGTGACGATTGGATTTTTTCCCACGACGGCGATACTTCCGATTGGACGTATCGTGGACCCGTGTGGGGCGCGCGAACTTGCGCCGAACCTTGATGTCCTCGGGTCGAACGACGATCCTGTTTTCGTCCTCCTTCTTCCCGCGAACCTCATACGTCCCTGACCGTTTCTTGGCCATCACCTCCACCTTTCTGTCGAATAGTCGACGGTTATTTATATCATGGATTTTAGACGGTGTCAAGGGAGATGGGGAGCTTTTTGTTGCCAAGAAACGGTTCTTGAGCTAAAATACGGCCATATTTGACTTATGTCTTACAAAAATTACAAAAACATCGACAAACACCAACGCATCAATGCGTCAAAGCCGGCTAAATCACGTCTTCCTTGGGCATTCGCATCACTGTTCGTACTAGTTGTACTCGCAGCCGGATACGTTTTGCCAAACGCTTGGAACGCTACGATCGGTACGTTTGAACCACTTTCACTACAGGAACGACCATTTAGATTGGGGTTGGACCTAATCGGAGGAACACACCTTGTTTACGAGGCGGACTTGTCTGCTATCGACGAGGCGGAGAAGCAGAATTCACTTAACGGAGTTCGCGACGTTATTGAACGTCGTGTTAACGCATTTGGAGTTTCAGAACCGGTTGTGCAAACAACTAAGAGCGGGGAAGCGTTTCGCGTAATTGTGGAGCTTGCCGGTATTTCTGATATTTCAGAGGCAATTAAGCAGATCGGAGAGACTCCTATTTTAGAGTTTAAGCGACCGGGTAATGCGGCAAACATCGTGGTCACAGACGAGCAGGCTGCTGCGATTGCTGAGGCCAATGTTGGAGAACTTGAGGAGGCCGAGGCTTTGCTTGACCGTGCACTCGGTGACGAGTCTTTTGAAGACGTTGCAAAGGATGCAATTGGAGCACGAGTTTTTGCAAGTGGGTTCTTGTCTGACGACAGCCCATACGTTGCGCATGCCGGTAAATTGAAAGAAGGAAGTATTTCTGGCGATATTTTTGAAACCGATCTCACTTACTCAATCTTGAAGCTTACAGGAAAGCAGGAAGCTCCTGAGTTTAAGTACGACGAGATTATCTTGTGTCACAACGAGGCATTTGCTTGTGGAAATCATGAACGAACTTTTGAAGAGGCGCAGACGATTGCAGCGGACATATTGTCACGAGCAACATCGCGCAATTTTGACGAGCTTAAGGAAGAGCTTTCAGATAACCCCTCACGAGACACTGACGCTTGGATCTCTGCAACAAGTACAGATTTAGAAGTAGGGAACTTCCTTCGTGGTGCTGATGACGGAGAGTTTGGGTCTGCGAAGACGGACGTTGGACTTGTAGTGCTCCATAAAGTGGACGAGCGAAACGCCGATCAGTTCAGCTTTGATGAGATTGCAGTTGCAAAGACAAACGCATCGAATTTTGTTGAAAACGCAGGTTGGCAGAATACTGGGTTGAGCGGTGCTCAGCTTGAAGGTTCACGCGTTGAGTTCGACCAGAACACCGGTACACCATACGTAACGCTTGTATTCGACAGCGAGGGTGGAAAGATGTTCGGAGAACTTACAGGTGAGCTTATTGGTCAGCAGATTGCGATCTTCTTGGACGGAGAGGTGATTTCGAGTCCTGTTGTACAGGCAAAGATTACTGGTGGAGAGGCGATTATTACGGGAATTGGAGACATTGACGAGGCTAAACTACTCGCACAGCGCTTGAACGCGGGTGCGCTTCCAGTGCCTATTGAACTTATTTCACAGCAGACAGTTGGACCAACGCTTGGTGCCATCTCGCTTGAACGCAGCTTGAACGCCGGATTGATCGGACTTGTGCTTGTTGCGCTCTTCATGATCCTGTACTACCGATTGCCTGGACTATTATCCGTGATCGCTCTTGCAGGTTACGCTGCAATCGTACTTGCAATATTCAAGCTGTTACCTGTTACGTTGACTCTCGCCGGTTTGGCAGGATTTATACTGTCTATTGGAATGGCGGTGGACGCGAACGTTCTGATATTTGAGCATTTGAAAGAAGAGCTTAACCTTGGACGAAATCTTGAGCGAGCAATCAATCAAGGGTTCCGACGAGCTTGGACATCTATTCGCGATGGAAACATCACTACGTTGATCGCTTGTGCAATCTTGTACTGGTTCTCAACGAGCTTTATCCAAGGGTTCGCACTTACGTTGGCGATTGGAGTTATCATCTCAATGTTTAGCGCGATTACAATTACGCGCGTTTTGTTAATGCTTTCAGCACGAGTTAAGGGATTCAATAAGCCCTCGTTGTTTGGAGTAAAAGAGATTCGATAATATGCAGATCATACAAAGACGAAAAACCTGGTTTGCTATCAGCGGTACGATGGTAGCTATCAGCATCATCCTACTCGCAACACTCGGACTAAAGCTCAACATCGACTTTACAGGTGGATCGTTACTCGAGGTTGAGTATACCGAGGAGCGTGTAGACATTGCAGAGATCCGACAGAGCGTCGAAGAGGCTGGGTTTGTAGAAGGATCAGTTCAGCCGACAGATGAGAGGGGTTTGCTCGTGCGTCAGGTTACACTTTCAGAAGATCGGCATCAGGAGCTGTTAAGCGTACTTAAGACTCACGGTGAGCTTGAGGAGATGCGATTCGACTCTATTGGACCGGTTATTGGAGAGGAGCTTCAGAGGAAGTCATTCGTGGCTTTGGGACTTATCTTCTTGTCGATCATCCTGTACGTTGCGTTCGCATTTAGAAAAGTTTCGCGATACATTAAGAGTTGGAAGTATGGTGTGCTGACTATCGTCGCTGCACTGCATGACATCTTTATCCCATTGGGAGTATTCGCATTACTTGGGCATTTCACGGGAGCTACAGTTGGTACTGCATTCGTTGCGGCGCTTCTTACAATTCTCGGTTACTCGGTTAATGACTCGATCGTGGTGTTTGACCGCGTGCGTGAGAACTTGATCGCAGACGGTGACAGTCACTTTGAAGACACTGTGAACAAGTCCGTTACACAGACGATTGCACGATCTATCAACACTACGGTAACAACATTACTTGCACTTGTAGCGATTTACATCTTCGGAGGAGAGACTGTGAAGGACTTCGTACTCGTGTTGATTATCGGTATCGGAGTTGGAGCGTACTCATCGGTTTTCTTGGCATCACCTTTGTTGGTGACGTGGAGAAACTGGGAGAACAAATAGATTTTCAAACAAAACAAATAGCACCGCCCGATATGATGGGCGGTGTTTTTGATATCAACAGGTAAACGGTCGCATATCATGTTACAATAACAGGGAATTATGCTTCAATTAGTCGTTGACTTCAGTACAATTCAGCGTTTTCTCGCACTTCCAGCTGACGAGATGTTTTTCCGTATCATGATTACGGTTGGTTGGATTCCCGTAGCTTGGGTTTTGATTTGGGGAGCTTCCATGATCTTTTTGGGAGCACGACAGGGAAAGTTCTCTGCAAAGATGAAAAAGATCACTCTCGCTATAGACGTGCCGGTGATGAGCGAGCAGTCTCCAAAGGCGGTGGAAAATATTTTTGCGATCATCAAAGGTACAAAATCCGTTGTTTCATTTAAAGAGAAATGGGTGTACGGAAAGTTTTTGAAAACTACCAGCTTCGAGATTGTCAGCATCGATGGATACATCCAGTTCTTCATGCGTCTTGATCCGTTCTACCGCGACCTTATCGAGTCTGCGATCTACTCACAGTATCCTGATGCGGAGATCGCAGAGGTGGACGACTACATGAAGCATCTCCCAGATGACTTTCCAAACGATACGCATGAGATTTTTGGTGGGGAGATTACTTTAGGTGAGGGTCAGTACCTGCCAATTAAGACGTACGAGGATTTTGAGCACATGGCGAGCAAGGATCAGAAGCTAAAGGATCCTTTGATCCAGTTGTTTGAGTTGATGAGTCGTTTTGGGCACGGTGAGCAGTTTTACATGCACATCATGCTTTACCCAGATGGCGATCTTGGTGCCGTGCAGGGAGGTGAGGACTTTATAATGAAGACTTTCGGAAAAGATCCTCCAAAGAAAAAGAGTCGTTTGCAAAAGGCGATGGGTCCAATTGCATGGATTCCTGGCGAGGTGTCGACTCAGGTAGGTTCGCTACTTGGTGGCGCAGAGGCAGCTGAGGCTCCAAAGGATGCCTTTAAGATCTTCAACATGACGAACCAGGAGAAGGGTCAGTTGGATGCCGTGGCAAAGAAGCTCGCAAAACCAGGTTATCCAGTGAAGATTCGCTGGGGTTATGTCGCGCGTCATGATGTGTACAACAAGGGTGGACGAAACTCTTTGTGGAAGGGGTACATTGCTCTTTACGCGAATCAAGTAGGAAACAAATTTAAGTATGATGCAGACACGATGCCGCGTGATGACTATTTCTGGTTGATTTGGGAGTATCGTCGAAAGCAGCGTGAGTTGATGTCGGCTTTGAAGGGGCGGAGTTTTGCACAGGGATCGTCTCCAATGTATTTGAACTTGGAAGAGCTCGCTACGCTATGGCACTTCCCAACGATCGATATTAAGGCGCCATTGATTAAGAAGTCCGAGGCTAAGCGTGGAGAAGCTCCTACGTATCTTCCAACGGCTAGCTTTGGTGAAGATGATGAGTTGTCAGACTCACCGTTGATTGAAGTTGACGAGCAAGGGCGGCCAATTGAGCGCAAAGAAGATCCAGATATTGAGTCACACGTCAGCATGACTCCAGATGAAGTAGCGACGACTGCGCCGGATGAACTTCAGGACATTCTTCCAGAAGGCCCACTCGTAGAAGCAGATGCAAGCAATAGTGTTGAGCCCGAAGAAACTAAGCAAAAAGATTCAGAAGATGATGATAGGCCATTTGTGCCTCCAAATCTACCTGTATAGATATGCCGAAAATCCACGATCACGAAAATGAGATTACCTACTTTGCAAGAACGAACTTCCGTCAGGGAGGGGTGAAGTTTGGTATTAAAACGGATGATCGACGCCGTCACATGTACATTATCGGAAAGACCGGTATGGGAAAGACGGTTCTATTGGAGAACATGGTTTTGCAGGACGTGTATAACGGCCATGGTTTGTGCTACATAGACCCGCATGGAGATACGGTGGAGGGTATGTTGAATTTTGTCCCATCATGGCGGGTGAACGACGTCGTGTACTTTAACCCGGCCGATCTTGAGCAGCCTATTGGGTTTAATGTTTTTGACGCGGTTAATACCAAGCACAAGCATTTGATTGCCGCTGGTTTGATGAACGTGTTTAAGAAGATTTGGGAGAACATGTGGTCATCACGAATGGAATACATTTTGAATAATACGATTTTGGCTTTGCTCGATACTCCAGGTTCCACTTTAATGGGAATCAACCGTATGTACTCCGACGAAGCGTACAGGCTTGAAGTTATTAAGAATATTAAAGATCCTCAGGTTAAGTCATTCTGGGTCTTGGAATACTCGGCATACTCGGAGAAGTACGCAACGGAGGCTGTTGCCGCTGTGCAGAATAAGATTGGACAGTTTTTGAGCTCGGACATTATTCGAAACATTGTTGCGCAGCCTCGATCAACGATTGATATTCGAGAGATCATGGACTCGCAGAAGATTCTCCTGATCAACCTATCCAAAGGTCGCATCGGGGAAGAGAACATGAGACTTTTGGGTGGAATGTTGATTACAAAGATTCAGATCTCGGCCATGGAGCGAGTGGACATGGACGCGGCTGACAGAAAAGACTTCTACCTTTACGTTGACGAGTTTCAAAACTTTGCCACAGAAGCCTTCGCTAATATTTTGTCTGAGGCTCGAAAGTATCGTTTAAACTTGGTTGTGGCTCACCAGTACATGGCGCAGCTTGCTGAAGAGGTTGCTGATGCCGTACTTGGTAACGTCGGTACCATGATTGTGTTTAGAATTGGTGCACCTGACGCCGTTGCACTTGAGCAGGAGATGATGCCGCGGTTTATTCCCGAGGATATGATCAACCTTCCAAAGTACTCGGTTTATGTGAAATTGATGATTGACGGTGTGTCGTCTGCTCCATTTTCTGCAGGAACGTTGCCGCCTATTGCAAAAATTACAGGTTCTGAGGAGAAAGTTATTAGAGGAAGTCGCGAACGTTACGGAAGAAGTCGTGAGGAAGTTGAGGAGAGCGTGTTGAAGTGGATTGGGTTCGAGGAAGGAAAGGATGTTGAGGAGATGATCGCAGAGTCTAAGGCTCGTGGTGCTGGACAAGGTGGCGGGCCTAAGAAGAAAAAGATTAAATACAAGTGTTCATGGACAGGGAAAGAGTTTTCGATCCCAGTTCAGCTTGATCGTGCACGTCCAATTTACTCCGAGGAAGGAAAGGATGAAGTATCGGAGTTGAAGAAGAAGGGTAAGTACGACTCGCGAAAGGATATTATTTACGATGAGGATTTGAACGCGGTTGGTTCGGTTGCTGAGCTTGGTAGTGATGGAAAGTGGGCTCAGAAAGATGATGACGGTAAGATCGTAGGATTGAAACCAGGATACCCAAAGAAACCGGGAGGCGGAGGTTCGAGTAGAGGTGGCGGATCGAGATCAAGCGGAGGTGGTAAATCGAGTGGCGGATCGAGCTCTGGGTCGAGCAATCGCTCAGGTGGTGGCGATAGGCCTAAGCGCGATGATTCAAGTAGAAAGTCCGACGCTTCAAAATCGTCACGAGAGGATAAGCCAAAGGGGGTTTCTTTGAGTGTGATGGAGGACAAGAAAGAGGATAAGCCAGCGGAAAAGAAAGAAGAGCCTGCGCGTTCCAGTGAGAGTGATGAAAAACCGAGGGTCGTTGTTGAGCCAAAGCAAGAGAAGGGAAGCTCAAGCGAGCCAAAGAAGTCAGGGTCTTCTGATGGCGGAGGTGAACGGAAGAAGCGTAGGCGACGTGGGAAGAGAGGTGGACGATCTGAAGGTAGGCGCGATGGTGGTGGCGGATCAAGGTCTGAAGTAAAAAAGGATGCACCTAAGCCTGCAGAGAAAGCTCCAGCTTCACCGAAGGAAAAGCCCCCTACAAGTTCAGGGGACAATAAACCTAAGGGGACTCCACTGAAGCCCGGACAACGTGTAACTTTTGACGAATGAACTATCTAGAAGTCATCATTCTTGGAATTGTCCAAGGTATTACTGAGTTTTTGCCGATATCGAGTTCGGGGCATCTTATTGCTATCCCGGAATTGTTTGGATGGGAGGCTCGTGGTTTGGCTTTTGATACGATGATGCATTTGGCAACGTTTATTGCGGTGGTTGTTGTGTTTTGGGCAGAGATTAGAAAGATGGCGGTTGGAATGGTTACGAAAAAAGAAAAGAAGTACGGACAGCTCGGTTGGATGGTTGTTGCGGCAACGATCCCAGTTGTGGTCGTAGGGCTCTGGCTCGGCGACTTTATTGACGAGACTATCCGCACTATCGACGTTGTTGCTTGGAGTTTGATTGTTTGGGGAGTTGTTCTTGGATGCGCGGACATGTTGAGTCGTATGGGCGGTAAGAAAGTAAAGAAAGACGTTGCGGTCGGCTGGAAGCGGTCGATTTACATTGGACTTGCTCAGGTGCTTGCGTTAATTCCTGGCACGAGTCGTAGCGGGGTTACGATGTCGGTGGGATTGTTGGCAGGGCTCGATCGTAAGACAACGGCGCGGTTCTCGTTCTTGTTGAGTATTCCAGCGGTTGGAGGTGCGGCGGCGTATGTGATGATTAAGGCTGCATCGGAGGGCGTCGATCTGTTTACGCTCGAGCTCATGGTTGGATTTGTAGTATCATTGATATCGGGCATCCTCGCTATTCGATTTTTACTGAAAGTTATCGAGAAGTGGTCATTTATACCGTTTGCGGTGTATAGAGTACTTCTTGGGCTCGTTTTGCTGCTATTCCTTTGACATGAGGTCGATTTTTAGCTATATTCCAGCATCGTTAACACGATGTATTTATGTCTGAAAGTAAACCGAAAATTCTCTGTGCAATGTCTGGCGGCGTCGACTCTTCTGTCGCAGCGGCTTTGTTGTTGGAGCAGGGGTATGACGTTGTTGGTGCTTTCATGAAGAACTGGAGTGGATGTGACTGGGAGGCGGATAAGCGCGATGCCATGCGTGTCGCGGCGTCGTTGGGGATAGAGCTGCATGTGTATGATTTTGAAAAAGAGTATAGAGAACGAGTGTACGAGTACATGATTGCGGAATACGACGCGGGTCGCACGCCGAATCCTGATGTGATGTGTAACTCGGAGGTGAAGTTTGATTTGTTGATGAAGGTTGCGGATGATCTTGGATGTGAGAAGCTCGCGACAGGCCACTATGCACGCGTTGAGATCGTAGACGGACAAGCTCGTTTGCTCAAGGGAGTCGACGGCAATAAAGACCAGAGTTACTTTTTGTGTAGATTGGGTCAGGACGAGTTGATGTGGTCGATGTTTCCTGTGGGAGAACTCGAGAAACCTGAGGTGCGTAAGATTGCTGAGAAGTACGACCTTGTGACCGCGGATAAGAAAGACTCTCAGGGGCTTTGCTTTATTGGACCGGTCGATCTGCCGACGTTTTTAAAAGAGAGAATCAAACCTGTTAAAGGAAACATCGTTTCCACTGAGGGCGAGGTCGTAGGAGAACATGAAGGCGTGCAGTACTACACGATCGGTCAGCGCCACGGTCTTGGAGTAGGCGGAGGGCCACCATGGTATGTGGTTGATCGTAAACTCGACTCTAATGAGCTTGTAGTGGGGCATGACGATGATCCTGCGTTGTTCTCGAACAAACTAGAGGCGACAGATCTTCACTGGGTTTCTGGAGCGGAGCCCGAGCTGCCGGCAAAATTCGCTGCGCATATTCGGTATCGACAAGATGACCAAGCGTGTAAGTTGAGCGATGGTGGATACGTGAGGTTCGAGAAGAAACAACGTGCAATCGCGCCGGGTCAATTCATAGTATTTTACAGTGGAGACGAGCTCGTAGGGAGTGGAGTGATCAAGTGAGCGCCTTGACATTGGGGTGCTTTTTTGATACAAGGATTTTGGAGGTGACGATGGAAACAACGATGACGGGTGAATAGAAAGGGCGCATGCGGGAGTTGTTCGAACGGCAGGCCAGCGAGCTGCATTCGGACATGCTGAGTGCGGGCCTGAGCTTGCACGGGATGTGGCCGCTAGTCAGGAGGCTGGACAAGATGTTCGGACAGGGCGGCCAGAGGACCGCGGCGATCGCGTACGGTGACAAGGTGAACCTGACGGAGGAGCTGAGGGATATCCACGTGCTGTGGCGCGCCGTGTTCGCGGCCAGGTTCCAGCTGAAGCTCAGCGACAACCCCACCTTCGACGAAGAGGCCAAGGCCTAGAAACGACGGGACCCCGCGCAAGCTTGCGCGGGGTCTTCTTGTTGACAAGAAGGCGTTTTTTTGGTTAACTCACAACGGAGGTGACAGCTATGACAGAGCTCGAGAAGGTACTGAGAGACGATCCAAGGTTACCCAAGCTTTTCGATGACCCGCCTGACGAAGTCATGCGTTTCATCTTGGATTACGGGATCTTTGGAATGATTGGTGGCAAAGGAAGCGCGAAGAGGTTCCGTGGCATCATTGACGGACATCACGGATCAGGTGAGGGGTACAGGCGACACAACGGTGATCCTGGAATCCTGGTTCACTTCTCAGCAAACGTGCATCCGATGGCGTTGATTGAGCCGCCGGCGTTGATTGGTCCTAACTGCGAGGTTCGGGCGTTTTCCGTGATTCGCGGAGGCACGTGGCTCGTTGAAGACTGCGTAGTCGGCTCGTTTTGCGAGATCAAGAACACGCTGATGCTTCAAGGCGCGCGAGCATCGCACCTGAACTATGTAGGTGACTCGATTTTGGGTGCTGGTGTGAATCTGGGTGCTGGTATGAAGCTGTCGAATTTCAGACATGATGGTGGTCTGATTAGCGTCAGAGCACAGCTTGATACGGATGACCCGATCGAGACTGGGCTCACAAAGTTCGGAGCGATCCTTGGTGATGGTGTGAAGGTAGGGTGCAATAGCTCCTTGGCTCCAGGTACGATCATCGGGGCGAACGCGTTGGTCTACGAAGCCACGCATCTGCCGTCCGGTGTCTACGAGGGCGACCGGGTCTATTACTACCATCGAGATCTGACGGCTCACGATCGATAGCGACACATAAGGTCCGTACCAGCTGGTGCGGCCTTTTTTATTTGATGATATAATTATGTCACACCTCCCACTTACTCGTAACAATACGACTATGAAGGGAGATTTTTTGTCTGGAAAGGAAAAGGTTAGGTTATTCAAGGAGTCTAGACAGTATGTTCAACGTGAGCGCAGCAAGACAGCATTTCTTTTACATACGCTTAATGTTGCTCACGGTGCGATACGTATACTCGGAAGAGGGCATGGTTATTCGGTTGGAGACTTAATCTGCAAGGCCGAAGAACGAGAAATTTGGGAAGAGTACAGGGTTCGAAAACGAGATTTGCAGAGTATGCAATCACGAGGACTAATCGAGGTGGAGGAGGTTGATGATGCAGTGCTCGTCAGTATTTCGAACAGAGGATTTGTTAAGTCGCTGCTCATGAGGGCGGCTAGTTCGACTGCGAGATTACCTGATGGGAATGTGTGCATGGTCTCATATGACATTCCTGAGCATGCAAAGAGAGCTAGGGATAACTTCAGAAGAGCACTAAGCAATATTGGATTCCGCATGTTGCAAAGAAGTGTCTGGATCTGTGATATGGATATAGTAGATGTTCTACATGAGTATGTGGAGGAGTTGGGGCTATCAAAATATGTCGCTATATGTTTAGCCACGGTCGATACCGATATTTCGCGATCGCGAAGAACCTGGAAAATTCAGGGGTAGGCTTTGTCCTGAGAAAGCGGAGCGGCCTGTGGATAACTCCTCTAAACATCGACAAATACGCGTATTTACGCTAGAGTGGGCGCATTATGAAGCAGAGCGAGATCCGGAACTTTTGTATTATTGCGCATATCGATCATGGTAAGTCTACTCTTGCTGATCGGTTGCTTGAGATTACCGGGACCGTTGAGAAACGTAAGATGACGACCCAGGTGCTCGACACCATGGAACTTGAGCAGGAGCGTGGTATCACGATCAAGTTGCAGCCAGCTCGTATGACATACAAGGGTCACACGTTGAACCTTATTGACACTCCTGGCCACGTTGACTTTGCGTATGAGGTTTCGCGATCACTCGCTGCGGTTGAGGGGTGTATCTTGCTCGTTGATGCTACTCAGGGAGTGCAGGCTCAGACTTTGGCAAACCTTTACATGGCGATGGAACACGGCCTTGAGGTCATTCCGGTATTAAACAAGATTGATCTTCCTGCAGCTGACGTTGCATCTCGTACAAAGGAGCTTGTGCAGTTGCTTGGTTGCGCAGAGGACGAGATCATTTCGGTTTCCGGAAAGACAGGTGAGAATGTGGAAGTGTTGCTCGATGCTGTTATCGATAAGGTGCCGGCTCCGACAGGTGATGAGTCGAGTGATCCTCGCGCGCTTATTTTCGATTCTTTTTATGATGATTACCAGGGGGTTGTTGCTTACGTGCGACTTGTTGACGGTGTTTTAAAGAAAGGGCAGACGCTACACATGATAGCGACAGACACCGACAGTACAATTACTGAGCTTGGCCACATCTCGCCAGCACGTATTGCGGATGCTGAGATTACGACTGGTCAAATTGGATTCGTTGTAACAGGGATGAAAGATATCGCTGGATGTCGCGTTGGAGACACCATGACGCTCAAGGGAGCGTCGGTTGAGTCTCTCGCTGGTTACAAAGAAGCAATTCCGATGTTGTACGCAGGAATTTTTCCAAAAGATGGTGGAGATGTGAGCGAGTTACGTGACGCTATGGAGAAACTGCAGCTATCTGACTCCTCGTTAACCGTGGAGCCAGACCAGAGTAATGCACTTGGAATTGGTTTCCGTGTTGGGTTGCTTGGGATGTTGCATCTTGAGATTGTTCAAGAGCGATTGCTGCGAGAGTCTGGCGTGGACGTGATTGTTACGACTCCAAGTGTTCGGTACCGTGTTGCAAAGCGTGATGGAAAAGAGATCGTCATCAAGGGCCCTTTGGATCTTCCGGAACCTACACACGTAGAACAAGTGTACGAACCATGGGCAAAAGTCGACATCGTTGTACCGACCGATTACGTTGGAGCGGTCATGACACTCGTGCAAGATCGCAAGGGAATTTACACGACAACCGAGTACCTCGATCAGACACGAGCTCTATTGCATTACGAGATGGCGTTGTCAGCCGTGATTGTTGATTTTTACGACGCGTTGAAGACGGTGTCTAGTGGATATGGGTCTATGAGTTATGAGACTATTGATGAGCGACCAGCTGATGTTGTTCGTATGGATATCCTCGTCGCAGAGGAACCCGTTGAGGCATTGTCGACATTGGTTTACAGAGAAGAAGCTCATGTTGTTGGTAAACGAATCATCAAGACACTCAAAGAAGAGATACCTAGACAGATGTTTGTGATAAAATTACAAGCGACGGTAGGAGGGGCGATTGTGGCTGGAGATCGCATCTCGGCTATGCGTAAGGATGTTACATCGGGATTGTATGGTGGAGACGTAACTCGAAAGCGCAAATTGTTGGATAAACAAAAGAAGGGAAAGAAACGAATGGCGGCGCAAGGTGCCGGCAGAGTGGAAATTCCATCTAGTGCATATCTAAAAGTCTTAAAACGATAAATGGAAGTTTATGGAGTACAATGTCCAGCGCGACATTTCCGATTCAACCCATTTTGTCGCAGTCTTGAGCTGCTCCATCCGTTCGTAAATGGATTCCCAGGAACTGTTGAGATCGTGAAAAACGCCTGGAACTTTGGTGAGCTAGTGGAACAGACAGTTACAATGGATCACTGGGCAACTTCTGGTCTCACTGAGAGAGCTGTGATCAAATATCGTGTTCCTGCATCTTATAAAGAAGCAGCAGACATAGAGGATTTGGGAATGGGCCTTGCCTTTGAGGATGACGCTGGAACCTTAGTGATACTAACCGGAATGCTATCGGGGTTGCATGATGGGAGAGAATTCACATGTGCAATCATTCAAGAGATTTATTCCAGTGCAGAGCTTGTGTCGTGTGAGCCGCAGGATGATGGAATACACTTTGTTTACCATGGAGTAGACACCGAAACGGGCTTCGTTAAGGGCGTGGCGTTCGTGGAGGAGGGTATTCCAGTGATGATTTCAACAATCCGTGCGTTTGACACTCATTGGGATGATGCAGTGCTCGCGATGGTTCGTTCCACCTTCCAACTTGAACTTGTTGACTAGTTGCAGTAAACTGAGGCGAAAGCCTTAGTTTTCTTTTTATATGTACAAAAGTAAGTGGTTTAAGCGAGCGTTCGCGTTCGTATCGTTCATCGTTATCATCAGCATGGTGATGTTCACAGTTGCGTTTGGGTTCTAGTCTATGGCAGATAAGACCTGGCTTATAAAAGAGCAGGTTCCAAGTGCAATAGCGGATAAATTTGTAGAGGTGCACCCCATGCTTGTGCAGCTCATGTGGAACAGGGGGATTCAGGATCAGGCTGGGCTTGATCAGTTTTTGAATCCGGATTATGGAGACGATATTCATGATCCTTTTTTGTTTTCCCGAATGCAAGACGTGGTAGACCGTATATTAAAAGCATTGGAGGGAGATGATCTTATTATGATCCACGGTGACTATGATGGTGATGGTATATGTGGGACCGCGGTCATGTTGTCAGCTTTGAGAGAGGTTTGTGAACGTGGGGGATTTACTGCGTTCGATGAAGGGCGAGTTCAATGGTACTTACCGGATCGTGAAGGTGATGGTTACGGGATGAGTTATGGTGCGATCGAGGAGTTCAAGGACAAGAAAGTTAACCTGATCATCACGGTTGATTGTGGTATTGCGAATACGGATGAGATCGCGAAGGCGTATGAGTATGGGATGGAAGTCATCGTTGTCGACCACCATCAGATGCCGGACGTTTTGTCGGATAAGGCGATGTTGATTCATCCGCTTGTTCCCGGCGAGAAGTATCCATTCAAAAAACTTGCAGCCGTTGGCGTTGCTTTTAAAGTCGCCTGTGGTTTGTATAAGCATGCTCGAGATCGCGGGATCGATATGCCTGAGGGACTTGAGAAGTGGCTACTAGATCTCGTAGCGATCGCAACGGTCACAGACATGGTTCCGCTTATTGGCGAGAACCGTACGCTCGAAAAATACGGGCTCGTTGTAATGAACAAGACTAAGCGCACCGGGCTACTCGCACTCATGGAAGCTGCGGGTATCGAGCCAGGGAAGCTCAATACTACCGATATCGGTTTCAAGATCGGGCCTCGCATCAACGCAGCAGGTCGTATCGCACACGCAGGGGAAGCGCTGAAGGTGATACTAGAAGAAGGTCCTGTTGCTGCAAAGCACCTGGCGAGTCGGTTGAACGAGATCAATAAGGAGCGGCAGAAGCTGGCTCGAGACGCGACAAGGGTTGCAATGGCAAAGATAGAAGGTGATGAGAAGCGGTTTATAGCAGTTGTGGATAAATCCATCCGCATAGGAATAGCAGGCCTCGTTGCAGGTAAGATCGTGAACGAGACTGGGCTGCCGTCTGTCGTGATGACCAAGGTTGGTGAGAATTATGTTGGATCTGGACGAGGCCCTGATGGGTTTCACTTTATTGAGGCGATGGACACTTGTCGTGAGCATATGATTACAGGCGGTGGTCATCCTCAGGCGTGTGGGTTTAGGCTCGACGAAAGTTCGATCCCGACGTGGGTCGATGCGATGAATGCTCATGCGGTGAAGACGCTCGATCCTGAGCGTGGTCCGGAGCTACACATAGACTCGGAGCTTGATCTCGCGCTTGCTGATTGGGAACTTGTCGACCTCGTGCAAAAGATGGAGCCGTACGGAGTTGGTAACGAGATGCCAAAGTTTGTTTCGCGTAAGTTGCAGGTTGTTGCAGCGGAGGCCATTGGGAAAACCAAGACACATCTACGGCTTACGGTTGCAACGGAGGATCGTGTTATGCGACAATGTATAGGATTTGGATACGGTAAGTGGTCCGATCGGTTAACGTTGGGCGACATGGTTGATCTTGTTTACGAGGTTGGTGTAAACGAGTGGAATGGAAATCGTGAACTTCAATTGCAAATAAAAGATATCAAAAAAGTATGAAGGCAGTTTTATACGGAGACGGTGGATCACGAGGAAACCCAGGGCCAGCCGCGTCGGGAGTAGTTTTGTTTGACGAGGATGACGAGGTCATTGCGGAGGCAAATCGCTTCCTAGGAACTCAGACAAACAATTACGCGGAATACACAGCGATTATTATC
>PVBE012125953.1_pt1 | contig 18042 bp, 20 predicted proteins | sample 1631181 | NCBI WGS metagenome assembly PVBE01 (sample SAMN08397723, study PRJNA350692) | Marine metagenome, whole genome shotgun sequencing project. | isolation source: water | place: Pacific Ocean | collected 2012-04
CACTAAGATTCCCCGAAGAGGCTCTAATGAAAAGGTAGTGGATAGTCCAATGCGTTTAGATTTACCACCTCAAGAAGATTTTGATGACCCTTCCGAAGATTTCCGCCCAAAACCCTACCAATATGGGACAGCCTCTCTCAATCCAGATATTTTTGAATCAGATACATGGTTTGATTACCGAGGATTGCCTCCTCGTAGCCCAGCATTACTAAAACATCTAAATCTTCAAGATAACCTTGATACCGCTATGACCAATTGGTTGTTGCATAACCAAGGTGCCAAACTTGCACGGAGGTTCTAATATGGGTGTAATTGATTGGGATGTCAGAATAACATTCAATAATATAATGGTGGCGTTAGTATCGCTTCCGCTTATTTTAGTTTTTATGCTGTTATCGTATCAACTTATTACTACTGCATTTGTCAATCCAGATGTTAGGGAAGATATTGAAGCCTATATCGCAGTTCTGGGTATTTTGTCTGGCCCTGCATATATGGCCATCTCTCGGTTCTTTGATAGATGGAATGCCGAAGAAGAAGAACATATTGAAGCAGTTCGGAGAAAACACAAAACAGAAAACGATATACGCAGGGCAGTAGGTAAACTTTCCGAAGATGATGAAAGTATTACCATAAGTGAGGTTGAATAATATGCTGGGTCATAATGAATGGGGAACTTTTGAAGCCTCTGTCGTCAATAAGTTTTCTGCTGAAGAAGAAGAAGAAGAAGAACCCGAAACCACAGTTGAGGAAGAAGAAGAACCAATTATTATTTACAAACCTCCTTGTGGAACACCCGCAGGTGGTCCATGTGCAGAACCATCTAAACTTCCATTTATTCTGGGACTCATTGGACTCGCAGGCGTAGTAACATATATTGGAACTAAGGGGGACTAAACATGGCGATACCTACAATTCCTAAAGAGATGATAAACTCCTTTTATTATCAAGATGTAGCCACAGGTGAAACCAAAACACTTTTGCGTTGGGCACAAAGTTATACCTTGTATCATCAAAATGATGGCACATTTACAGGTTATGCTCGCTTTTCTAATGGCCTACCCCCAATTACCCTTCGGGCAATTGATACACCACCCGGCGCAGCCAGTGGTCCTGATTGGCCGCCTGTCGGCACACTGTATAATGCTGAATCCACTCAATATGACCAACTTCGCAAAGCGTTGCGAAATGAGGGAATCAACCTTCAATACGATAATCGTATTCCTGCTACATGGGTAGTTCTTAAAGAAGAAGTTTTACCAATGGGTTTTAGAATCCAAGCATTAGTTTCTCCAACTTATTATTCCACCTATGATAGAGACCCATATCAACAGGTAGTTTCTGGTCAAGGACCCGGTGGAGTAAATGAAGAAGGATTAGGAATAGTTTTGCATGGTGCAGGCCAAGAAGTCAGTAAAGCCATTACCCTCAAAAAAGTTTCTTTAGACCGCCAACTTGAGTTCTTTGAAACCATTCGTAGTTCCGCAGAAAAGTTTTTGAATCCAGTCATCTCTTACAAGAATACAGGAATGACTGCTGGGCGAAGTCCCTTTAATGATTCTGGGAGAAAGTGGAAGCCCGGAGATGTAGTAAATGTTTCTCGTGATTCCTTAGATGGTGGTGGTTTGACTACCGCCCATATCATTAGAGTCTATCCAACTACTGTGCAAGTAGTTTGGCCTAATGATGAAAATCACCCTCAATCTAATTATCCGCATGGTTGGCATACCATTGAACAGAAAGTCCACTTGATATTTGTCAAAGAGGACCCAGCATGGTTAGAAAAGTATAAAAGTATTCCGCCTGATTTTAGTTCTCGGTGGGGTGCAGACACATGGTTTACACCGAGTAATCCACAACCTTTTTATGGTGGAATAAGTGAAAGAAGTTTAGAAAATCTTATGGAACTTGATGCGCCTACATGGGCTACGGGTGTCACCCTACCACACGGATTAAAATTGAACACTAATCCTCAACCACGCAATACAGATTTGTTTTCAGAGATGGATAGAATCTCTTTACATTTGAGAAAGCAAGAAGCATTGGCACAACTAATTGGGTTCTCACTCTAAAGCGAATCTTTAAGTATCAGAATGGATAGATGATTAGTATGCGTTTGCTGCAAGTTGGTATCGGAGCAGTTCTGGTCGGGATGAGTCTCTATTTAGGTAGCGACACAGTTCGTGACAAAATAAACTCACTTAAAGTCTTTGGGGCAGATGGACTCACCCCTGCCAAATATGAGCAGATGCACATAGAAAGCAGTGGTGTGACTGTTGATACAGTCCCAGTTTCTCAAGTTCAAGCCTTTATGGGATGGCAACAACTTCATCTCGGAAAGACTACATCAGTTGCCAATGATTCTCCATTTATGGATGGAGTGGTTGATTCCAAGCCAGTATATCAAAATCCATTTGATGTCGGCTACACTATGTCTCAAGAAGCATTCGGCGCAGAATCTTTTGAGGCTTCTGGAAGTTTCGTAGGTCAAGAAACACCAACTATGTTTGATACCGCCAATCCTCCAGAACTTTTCCCAGTGGCAGGCAGCCCTTACCGAGTTCAAGTTCACGATGGTTCACCTGTTTACAGCCTTGACCCCTCAACAGGCGTTGATGGAATCCCTATTTCTTACCAAGGCACCACACCTGTCGCAAGGATTCCTCCAGAAGTAAACCGAGATTTCCCCTATATGGTTTCATTGATAAATGTTCCATTCAAACAAGTTCCAAGTGCAGAAATTGGTAGCAACCGTTTTGGTAGTTTAGCCCGCAATAGCACAGATGATAACATCAATGGTCGCTTTGGCGAAACAGCCCTTACTCCAGAAGTGGATGCGTCTTATACTGCATCCTCTGGTGAAACGATGCCTCTAAGTCAATGGCGAACTAAATACACAGTCCTCCGACATTCAGATACTATGGTATCTGCAATTCCATTCAGTGGTGGACCCGAATTACAATTAAGGAGAGTATGATATGACGAAACAAAAAATGGTATATGTAAGTTCAGATGATTATTGGGGTTATGCCAAGTCTGATTTTAACACAGAACTAAACTTTTATGAATATACATGGGTAGTTCCTGAAACTATGTATGAAAAGATGGACGAGGAAAATCAAGCACAACTATACCCATGTGCATTATTCTATGTTCAAGGCGTTACTGACAACCACAATTTCCTAACTCTCTCCGTAAATGTGAGTGGTGCTGATGCCAAAGTCGTTGGTATGAAAGGCCGTAAGCGTAAAACTATTAACTTCAATGTAGGAAAACCATTTTCATACAAGGTAGGTAGTTTAACTATGAAAGAAGCACCAACTGGTGCAACATCTGTTGAATCCATTCAAAAAGGTGTGGAAGATGGTTCTAATAAAACTGATGGAAGTTTCGTTATTTCTGGATTCTTGACCGAACCAGAAGAAATTGCTCAAGCCGTTGGTTTGCAGACAGAAGAGAAATCAGCCGAAAGTCCTTTAGATGTTGCTGCTACTCCAAGTGGTTATGAACCTGCCGACCCACAAGTAAATCCTGTGGAAGAATCTTATTCAGCAGAAGAAGTTAGTGACTTTTATCCACAAGAGTCTGCTAAAACTGATGGACATTCATCTGGCCGAGGAGTTCCAGTTGCCTATGGCTCTGGTTCCAGTCAAAATCTTGAACCACCAGTAATGGTGGATGAAGAAATGGCTGCTGAAGAAATTGATGCTGCCCCAGTGCAAGTTACAGATGCTTATCCACAATCTTCCGCAGAGATTGGTGATGTTCAAGCAGGACAAGGAGTTCCTGTTTCATATGGTTCTGGTTCAAGCCAATATATTGAACCCCCTGTAATAGTGGAGGCTGAAACCGTGATAAATGATGATTATATGGATGAATATGAGGCCCTTGGAGAGCCAGACGCAGAATACGACCAAGGATATGATGATGAACTTGATGAATCACTCGGAGAACGAGATGGTGCTGAAAGAAACTTTAGTCAATCCCGTAAAGACCGAAGAGATGAATCTAAAGGAACTGAAAAGTATGATGATTCCCGACCTTATTCATCAGTGAAAACTATGGATTCAGAAACTCAAGTTGGCCTTCCAGTAATTCCAGACTCCTATGGAACTGATTCGGCAACTGAAATGGGTGGTCGTGGAGTCCCTGTTTGGTATGGCTCTGCTGAAACCACAGATTTCTATCCACAATCCTCTGCTGAAATCGGAGATGAACAATCAGGATATGGTGTTCCCGTATCCTATGGCTCTGGCTCAAGTCAATATATTGAACCACCAGTAATGGTGGATGAAGAAATGGCAGCCGAATATCAACATTCTCGCCGAGGCTCTGGAGGTCGTTTCCGTAGCAAGAGAGATATTCGTAATGAAGTCTTTGGTGAAACCATGGAAAATCAGATGCGAGGATATTGGCGCACAGGCATTGTAGGCACCAATCCCGTAGTTGGTAATGATATTGCTCGCAGTAACGCTGCTAAGAGATTCGGATACTTTACAAAGCCTGCTACATGGGATGCTAACCGCAGACGATGGAGTAAAGGACCTAATTTCCAACAAGCACGAAAGATTGCCAAAGGTGTTGCATGGGACCGAGTGGAAAGACTCGGACTCGCTGCTGAAGCCGAAGTATTAGTTGCTGAATCCGCCTTTGATAGATTGGCTCATAAAATTGCTCGTCAATATGAAAAGGACGGTAAGACTCCTGAAGAAGCCCGCCGAATTGGTGCTGCCACAGCCTATGATATAGGTGTCGCTAAGTATGGTCGCCGAGGTATGGCTGCTAAGGCTCGTGCCGGAAGGCGTAAGGCTCACGGTGCTGAAGGTTATTCCTATCAAGGAACTGGTGGAGATATTGATATTCCTGTTCCTGCTCAAGCAGGAGAGGCAAACCCAATGGAGTTTGTTGAACTTGGGGCTTACGATGTTCCAGTAATTCCAAATACAGTCGGAACTGACTCCGCCGGAGGCAGTGGCTATGGAGTTCCACAATGGTATGGTGCTGACACACTCGGATTTGAGGCTGACTTTGGTGCATCTCGTATGGTTGATGCTTTAGAAGAAGGCGCACCACCCGCTATGACTAACAAACCCAAGGTCATTGGCCTTGCCGCAGTTATCGGATTGATTGGCGGTGCATGGATGGCTCGCAAAAACTGAGGCGAGACATATGTTTGGACACAATTCATGGGATATAAAAAGTTTTAATGCCCCGTGGAGCATAAGTGGCCAAGTTCCTACTATTCGCCAGCCTACTATGGGGCAAGGTGCCCAAGGACCAACTGGTCCAGCAGGCCCACCCGGTCCAAAAGGACCCGAAGGAGACAAAGGCCCTACGGGAAACACAGGAAATACTGGAGATAAAGGTGCAGTAGGTGATAAAGGTCCAACAGGCGACCAAGGAGCCAGTGGAAGTTCACAACTTACTTCTGCCGAAATCACACAACTTCGCACTTTTCTAAATAATTGGAATGTGAGTGGAGGTCACCTTCTGCCCCGAACTAATGAGGGTCAGGATATTGGTAGTGCCGAGTATAAAATAAGAGATGCTTACATAAGTGATAATTAAGGAGATGATAAAATGTTCGGACATAATCAATGGGATACAAAAAGTTTTAATGCGTTTTCAGATGAATCAGTAACAAAAACTGATGACCCATCTATTCAAGCCATATCTCAAGATATTGAGATTCCAATTTGGACATTTACAGAAACCACTGATTCCAACGGCCACCCAAAGGAAAAGTTTGAGCGAACTTTTGATACACCGTTTGGTTCAGTAACTCAACACAAAGAAGTTTCACATCCACCACCATTTGGTGTAACTATTCATAATACCCTCACTACTGATACTGAAACTTTAGAAACAACTTTAACTCAAGATAATGTTAAAGACCCATTTACAGAGAGCGAGGATGAAACAGTCAGGGATTATCATGTCTGGGAATTGTCTGGATTAGACGAATGGCTTGTTCCTGAAGAAGAGGAAGAAGAAGAGGAAGAACCCGAAGAAGTTGATGAAACATCCGAGCAACCTATTGGTGATAATTTTGATAAGACAGAATCTAAACCTTTGTTCTGTATGACTTGTCCCGCAGGATATATCCTTGGTGGCATTGGATTGCTGGCGGGAGCCTATATGTATTTTATCATTCGTAATCCCCAAGCGTATGTTCAAGCCACCGCTATCAAAACTGGTGGAGGGCTGCTGGGTCAGTTAATGGATTAACATGAGTAACATTCATAGCACCCAAGGTGTCCTTGATTGCATCAACTGTGGACAATACTTTTGTATAGCCCACCAACAATGCCATTTTTGTGGTATAACTACACCTTAATAACAGTGGTTTACCCTATTAGATTCATGGATATGTCCGAAGAATACCAATGGCAGATTTACGGCCACCCTGTTTATGACGGCTGTGTGACGACTTATTTATCATCGGTCACGGCTTTTGCATGGAATGGGCAACCCACCAATGATTTTATCTGTGAGTCATTTACATTTACTGTGGGCAAACCTGACCCTCGTAACGAGGGTCATACAATCCTCGGCTTGCGCCGAGTCATTCACCCGGATTCCGGGGGCACAGAAATCCAGATAAGTATTGATGGTGAACCCACTACCAATAACTGGGAATATCACCGACCTTTAGCCTATGATTCAGTGGAAGATTTGTTAGAAGCCCACCGCCAAGAGTCTCCTACTATTCCAACACCAATCTTTAAGTAGTCGTTCAACTCACCTCAATATATGTCTGACGAAGGTATTTCTCCTTTTTTAGAACAGATTGAATCTGAAGTAGCCATTGAAGCATCTGGGAATCCCAATAATGCTTTGGCCTTTGATAGCGACTCTATGGAAAACTCTGTGGTTGATACCGTGGAAATTGCTGCCGAAGATTATACCAAATATCTTAGTGAAGGTCAGCGTAGTTCATTACCCAAATCACTTCAAGAAGGAATCATTCGTAAAAAGAAAACTGCTGAAGCCGAAGAAGCGGCTATGCCATCATTTGGAGAGTTGGCTGATTCTTCCGACCCAACTGCATTGACTGGTGGTTTAGATGGCATTTCAGCCGAACCAGAACCAGACATTAGCCACATGGGAGAAACTCCTGACCACGGATTAGAGGAAACTGATATGGGTCCAACCGAAATGGGTGGTCCCCAAGACCCACCAACAGACCCACTTCCTCGTCAAGACAATCCCATTGAAGTTGATTTCTTAGCAGAACGATTGGCCAATCAAGAACAAGAAATGGTTGTAGCCAGCATGACCCAGAAACAATATGAAGATTGGTTGTTTCCCGATAAGGAAGATGATGACTGGGCATCAGGTCAAATAACTTTGGCTCGTATTATGGCTAATCTTAAGGCCGCAGGTTACGATGCTAATTCACTTAATTTAGATGAACAACTTTATCCAGCCTATGTTCAGATAGGTGGAGCCCTCTGGAGTCGTCAAAATCTTATCAATCCTATTCGCAGCGAAGTCCTCTGTCAAATTGAGAATGCACCTGCTTCTCAAATGGTTGCTACTTTAGAAGCCACGGCCTCGGCAGTTCCTACCGAATTAGCCGCCGAACTCTTCAGGGCACCCGAATCTCCTAATTATGTTCCTTATGTTTTAATCGGTGCTACCACATTAACAGCATTTTTACTACCTTTCGTTTGGAGGAAATAATAGTAATCTTTAAGTATCAAGGATGGTGATGTATAAATATGAATCTTGACCTTGCTATTCAGAATGTCTTGAAGAGGAGTGAAATGGAGAGTGCTATGCACGGAGTTATGTCAAACTTTGGCAACACTTATCAACTTACATCTTATACAGAATCCGCTAAGGCTGCCGATTCTATTTTAGGAGTTCCCGTAGCACACATGAGTCCAAACGCACTAAGTCGCCCAGTTATTACTAAGAAGGCCGAAACTTATGCTGCCGCAGACCCAAATCAAAACCTTGCTACTAAGATTGATGGATATACTCTAACTTATGATGCTAAGACTAAGAATTGGACACTTGGCCAACAAGTGAAACCCGGATTCTTTGAAAGTCTTTTTGGTGGAAAGCCAAGAACAAAAGTTATTGTCACGACTTATGGCACTAATTCTTCCCATAGATTTTTGACTGCGGTTGAACAAATGACTACTCTTAGTGCTTCAACCAAAAATAAGATTGGTTCCTATGTAATGATGAATATGAGTAATGTTTCAGTTCAAACTTTGCAGGCAGGATATACTGTGGATACTCAACCCATGGATGATATTATTACTTCATCCAGTGCATCAAAAGTTTTAGAAGCACCAGTTATGAATAATGGAGGAATTGAGATGAACCTTGCCTCTGCATATAGTGGAGTTGCTAAACAAAAGAATGATACATTCATGGGAGATACAGTTATTCCATCTCCCCTATCGCAAGCGCAAATTGGTATGGTGAGAACACCTCTGGGTGACCCAGTAGGAGTTCATATTGCGCCACCGACTCGCCCAATGGGTGCAGTAAGAACCAACCGAAGTCTTTAAGTAGTTGAACAGGAGAGTATAAAATATGACCAACCCCGTAGCCGAGATTGCACAAGAATCTTATGTTGGATTAAGAGACCCTTCTTTTTATTCAGGAGTTGTTGGAATTGCCGTTGGAGGCATTCTGGGAACAGTTATGACCCTCATTCCTTTTTACAAAGCAGGAACAATGGGTAATGTGCTTCGCACCGTAGCCACAACTGGTGCTGGTGCATGGTTAGTTATGGAATCCCGAAATATGAGAGACGATTTGCGCCCACTTTATCTAAGTGCAGGCACAGTTCTCGGATTCATCGGTCTAAGTCAAGTTGCAGGATACATTACTGCTAATACAGGAATTAGTATCCCGGGCTTCAATGGTCTTGGTTCCGTTCTAACAGGTAAGCAAGCCGAAAATTACAATTCTGAATCTTCTTTGTTGCCACAACGAGGCTCTGGCCGAGTTTTGGGACAAGAAACAGCAACTCAAGATTTCTCCGATATTTACAACGCAGATACTTTTGAAGAAGGAACCTATCAAATGGTTCACCGTGTTCCCGCAGACGACCCTGTGGATTCAGTGGTTGAAGAAGCACCACTCGGTCACGGCGTAACTCAATGGTTCGGTGCAGACGGTGTTTCACCGACTGGCGGAGTTGCACAAAGTTTTGGCGGTGTCGCTGAATCTTCATCCATCAATCACAATCCACAGACAAATGTAAGCAATTATGTATCATCAGTTGATACTATGGGCGTGCGTGCTATGAATGTAAACAAGGGTTCAGAATATACTCAATCCGTTTATGGCAAAGGATACGAACCTCCTGTCAATTATAGTGCTGAAGAACCAACCGTTGAAGTTGGCAAACCAGCAGCAGTTCCAATGGCTGGCTCAATGCCTGACATCTGGAGTGCATATGTCAAGCCATCAACTTCTGCGGAAGAAATGATTATGGATACTGCCCGAATGATAAATCCGGGACAACCAATTCAGTGGTATGGAGCAGAAACCGCTACTACTGGAACTCTTACTCACCATGTTACCCAATCTGAAGGGTTCGGAAGCGTGGTTGGACAATAGGTGATATGAAATGATGAATAGACTATGTGAATGGACGACCACAAACTGGGGTCAAGGATTGATTGCAGGAACACTTATTGTAGTTGGTGCTTCCCATTGGGGCTGGCTATCAGGAGTAACCGAGTATTCGTTGCCTCTAATCGGTAATGTTGGTAACTTGATAGGAGTAGTCGCCGTTGTTGGCGGTGCTTGCCTAATGTTTGAGTGTTGCACTGACCCAGTAACCGAAATGGTTATCTGAAATTAAAAATAAAGGTGAATGAAAATGAATATAAAAAGCATGATTGTAAACGAATACACAGTTGGTGGAAGCCTTCTCCTCGTTGGAGCAGGGTTCTTTAGCACCAGATTTACGGACGCACTATCTTACGAATTATTTAGTATGCCCTCCCAGATTCCAGTTATTGGTGGTGCATCAGTAACCGTAGGCCGTGTTGTCGGATTAGTCCCACTAAGTTTGGGTCTTGCTTTCTTGTTTGGAAAGATTCGCCCAGTTACATCTCGTATCCCAGTAGTGGATAAGGTTATGGATATGGCTGATGACCTCGTTAGCGAAGTTTCTATGCCAGTTGCCTCTGAAGTTCAGGGTGCAGAAACCGTGGACCACATCAATCCAACAGAAGTTTCCGCCGAAAACGATGAAGAAGTCGTTCTGGAAGCCGAAACCGAAGCACCTGCTAAACTAAAGTGGACAGATGCAGTTTCCAAGGCTCGCAAAGAACTTGGAATTGAAGGATTTACTCCTGTCAAGAAGGGAACACCCCTTTATGACAAGGCTAAGTCTTACATGAACTAAGATTACTTAAAGTTTTAAGTAGTTGCTACACACTATGCCGTATATGGCAGAGGTAAACTTACTTTATTATCATGAAGATAATAATTATGGAAACTTTGGAGATGAGTTATCACCCTATATTGTCTCCCAATTATTGTCTGATGAACATACTTTAGTTACCAATCAACAAGGTGCAGACCATAACATACTATGTATAGGGTCTTTACTCCATGATATTCAGCCCAATTGCTATGTCTTTGGCACAGGTTTTGGGTTAGATATTCCCGAAACTTTAGAAAAAGGTGCCCTTATTGCCGCAGTTAGAGGACCGTTGAGCCGAGATATGCTCTTAGATTATGGGTTAGAATGTCCAGAAAGTTATGGGGATGCCGCCCTTTTACTACCATTATATTATCAACCTAAAGATTTACGCCTACAAGATAAGGTAGGTTTCATCCCACATTTTCGTAATATCCATCTGTATAAAGATAGTATGGATAATCATGAATCTATGTATTTCATTGACCCTACTAATCATTGGAAACAAGTTTTAGATGAAATAACTTCTTGTAAATCTATCATTTCACAAGGACTCCATGGGTTAATTTGTGCCGATGCCTATAACATCCCTAATGTTTGGTTAAAAGAGAATCTTTGGTTTTGTGCCATGTGTCAAACTTTTGCTCCCGAATCCCTTTTAGAATTATCAGAGGATGAGTCCGTGCGCCCACCGTGCCCTTGTGGTTGGAAGTTTAGTTTTCAAGGAGCCAATCTTCCTTTTCATAATGGCAACTTTAAGTTTCATGATTATTTCCAAAGCCAAAATAGAGAACCCACATTTATTAGTTCTTTAGATGACTATGATGAATCTAAACTTTATGGATTAGGAAATCAAATTGATTTGGAATCCTTGCGAGCCGTTTTTCCACTTTGAATAAGCGTGTTTCGGATAAAGAACCCAAACCTTTAAGTAGTCAAAAAGACCAATATAATATAGAGCAACCATTGTTGCACTACCAAAAAAAAAAATGGAGAATGAAAAATATGAGTATGAGAAGCCAAGTATATGAATGGGCCAACCTCGCACCAGTCGGTGTCACTTCAACTCTTCGCAGAACCACAGCAGATGTGCCAAAGGCACTCGTGGCAAACCGAGAGTATGATTTGTTTATCGGCGGAGTAGGTAATAACATTACTAAGCCAGCAGAAACGACAGCAACACAGTTTATCGTGATTGAAGATATTGCGTGCAGTGCAACCCTAAGTGGTGCAGTGCAAATCCGCATCAACACGACTGACTACTTCCAGAACCCTGATGTTACCGATATGGTCGGTATCCCGGGTCTGGCAAGTCCTTACCCCCGTGGTTCATCCACAACTGTCTTTGCAGCCGCAGTAACAACCGCAGCAACACAAATTACAGCAGAGAACTTGCTAAAGTCCTTTGACCTATATCCGGATGTTTATGTCCTACCGGGTCAGACTTTCCAGATTCTTTACACCCCGCTTGCAGCAACAGCCGCAAGCACACAAGTTGTGTCAGCATTCGTTAAATACACTCTATATGACGGACCAGACGCTCTTATCGCAAACAAGTTGCTTGAACTCGGTGTAACTATCAACCCAAACAATGTGGATTGGTATAAGCGCAGTCTTATTGAGCAGCAACAGCGTGGTGCAGCCGCAGCAGCAGCCGCAGCCGCAGCAGCAGCAACAAATGGAGGTTCCGCTTAATCCCACTTGTGGTGATTATTAGGAAAAGGTGATTATTATGAGTATGAGAAGCCAAGTATATGAATGGGACGCAAGCCGTGGCACAGCCGCAGTAGCAAACAACGCAGGAAACCGAATCAGTATCTTTATCGGTGGAATCGGTAACAACATTACCAAGCCTGCTGAAACAACCGCAACAGAGTTCGTTGTCATTGAAGATATTGCGTGCAGTCCAACACTACCAATTGGAGTGAACGCTGCTTTCGCAGCACCCGCAACAGACCCAATCCGTGGACTAACTTTCGCAAACGCTTCTTCCGGCCTCGCTGGAAGTCGCTCGTATGTGCAAGTTCGTATCAACACCACAGATTACTTCCTTGACCCAGACAATGTTCCAAACGATGGTATCCCCGGTGCGGCAAGTCCTTACCCACGAACCATTGATTTCCAGCCTTCGTTCAACCTATACCCAGATGTATATGTGTTGCCCGGTCAGGTTTGGGATGCACTTGTGACATTTTACAATGTTCAAGGTATGCTATTCGGTGGCGCAGTCGGTATCCCCGGCAACACCGCAGCAGCCTGTGACCAAGGTGAACTACAAGCATTCGTTAAATACACTCTATATGATGGGCCAGATGCTCTTATCGCTAACAAGTTGTTGGAGATGGGAATCAGTATCAACCCCGGAAATGTGGACTGGTATAAGCGAAGTCTGCTTGCTTCACAAGCCTGAAGTGGGACAACAGTTTCACTTTGAGCCTTCGGGCGAAGCGGAGAGAGCCGAAAGGCTGTCAATGATGCCTCGTCTGGATGGCTCTAAGGATGTGATTGCGTGATTAAGCACTTGCTAACAGACATTATCGTTGTTGGAACAGTTTTATTTGTTGTTGGAACATGGTTGTCGTCACACCACACCCACAAGATAGTAACTAATGGGCATCCTGACCACAAGGTTAGGGAGTTTCTTATATACACTTGTATAGGTGTAGCATTGATTACAGTGGGTAGCAACATGATAACAGATGGATTTATTCATCGTTTGAGTGGTGATGACTTATGAAGCCCGTTGTTATTGGCGGTTTGATGTTTACCATAGGATTTATCCTAACCACATATCACACATCTAAGTTGTTTTCCCCGCAAAGTCATGTCGTTAGTCATGTCGCATGGGCTATGGTTGGCGTAGGTTTGTTCCAAATAGGGTCTAACCTGACTGCCAGTGGGATGTATGACCACCTTAAACAGAACGCTTAAGTAGGTGCTACACCTTATTAAGTCTATGGATTTTGATGTCATTATTCCTATTTACAAGGTCTCACCAGAGTTTATTACACGCTGTATGGACTCCGTAGTTAATCAAACAGTGGATACATGGCATTGTTGGATAGCCGATGGAACACCCACAGACCATGAAAGTTATGAACCTATGATGGCAGCCTTGGCTCCCTTCTTAGATTCGGAAAAGTTTACATATTTGCGCCAGAGTGGAACTGGAGTTTCACAAGCACGAAATGAAGCCGTCACTAAAGGGTCAGCACCCTATTTAGCGACTTTAGATGGTGATGATTTATGGTATCCAGAGCATTTAGAATGGATGGCTGAAGCCATAGAAGCCTCAAAAGACACTCCAGTAGCCCTTTGGTGGGCTGGAGCAGATGCCGAATTGTTTTTAACCAGCATTAAAACAGGTGAAACCTATACTCAAGAGGGAGTTATTGGTTGGTTTGAACAATTTCCTCGGATTCTTCCCAGAGATACCCATTATTTTATTCGTGGGAATCCAGTTATTCCTTCTAACACAGTAGTTCTTCGTAATCGCTTTGAAGAAGTAGGAGGCTATGATGAAACTTTACAAATAGGTGAAGATACTGATTTGTATTTACGGATGACTGATGACCCTGCCATAGTCGGTTATGACAATACTTATTGGGGTTATCAAATAGATGCTATCAGTGGGTATCATGGATGCGGTCCTTGGCAAACGACTTCCATGGGAAGTCAAACTTCCGCCGCCGATAATAGAAACTTTGAGGAAACTAAAGCAGAATTAGACCGACAAGCCCAAGTCTTTAATGATAAGTTACGCCCAATACGCTTAGAGGACAAGCCTGCTGATGTTTCTGATGAGTATTGGACATTTATTGTTGAATTAGTAGTCCAAAAACATAAATCCACAGTTATGATGAGTCTTGGTGGAGATGTTTAAGTAAGTCATACTGCATATGTAGTAATATGAGCGACCACCTAAGCATAGACACTCCCATAGGGCCTATAACAGCAAATCTTAATGAATTAAGTGCTGGATTATCTTATTTGACCGACAATATCAGGAAAACTGATAAAATTGACCAAGAAGTATCTAAGTATCTAATGTTGGATGATGAACCAGCAGAGTTTCCTATTGAATCCAAACGAAAGTATTACCATGATAGGTCATATGTATTCTGGATGTATGCCTTAATGAAAGTATTAGACAATGATTATGAAATAGTTAATTCCGAAAATTATAACTATGGAAATGCTAAGACAGCACCAATCTGGTTTGATGAAAAAATTGGAGATACTACTATCAAAGTGCCACATAAGTTAGTAATGTATATTCAGTCTAAAAAGAACCCTACTGAAAGAGTAGTCGTAATGTTTACACCTTTTGATGAGTATGAAGTGGACATAGTTTTCCAGTTCCGTAGTGATTGTTTTGATTTTTCTGCATTTTGGGACTCTGTGGAAACATATTTTTATGAACACGGATTACTCAAAGGGTCGCACTTTACTGCTGGTTTTGAAATGTTAGATACTGAAAAGTTATCATGGGATGACATTATTATTGATTCTGCTGACCGACATATTTTAGAAAGAAACTTAGTCCGATTTATTGATTCAGTGGAATTGTTTAAGAAAAAGGGACTGCGGGGCAGTCGTGGAGTCTTACTTGCAGGACCACCCGGAACAGGTAAGACCTTGGCCTGTAAAGTCTTGATGAATGAATTGGATTCTACGGTCATTTATGTGGCTCGTGATACCGTTACTACTGTTGGACAAATAGGAGACTTATACAAATTAGCACGCAGATTGGCTCCTACCGTAGTGATTCTTGAAGATATTGATACATTAGGGGGATTATCTCGTGATGAGGGAGACCACCCATTACTCGGAGAGTTTCTTAATTGTTTAGCCGGTGTTGAAGAGAACCATGGTGTAGTCACTTTGGCAACCACAAATCACCCCGAAAAACTTGATTGGGCTTTAACAGACCGACCCGGAAGATTTGATGTCAGATTAAAGTTTGATTACCCTTCAGAAAAGAGTCGCATAGCCATTATTGAAAAATACTTATCACCATTTAAGACTAAGAAACTAAACCTCAAGGATATTGGTAAACGCACTGAAAAGTTTTCAGGAGCCTATTTACAAGAGATTGTTCAAATGGCATTTATTTTTGCTCACGAAGAATGTGGATATTGTGATGAACCAACCATTACTCAAAAACATTTGAATGCTTCTCTTAAGCAAATTGAAGGCCACCGCCAGACAGTTGGCAAAGAAAAGAACCTTCCGTATGCTGCCGATGAGGGTAAACTTGAGAGCAGTTATATCTAACCAAAACTTTAAGTAGCAAGCCCACTCCATATTAGGTATGGTAGCGTTCAAAGACCCCTCTGGTGAGGTTGTAGTGGAAGTTGATGGCTACTGGGAGATTGAACACGGATGGGACGGAGAAGTATTTGTTCCTGTGGGTGGTTTCTTTGAACATGATGATGTAGTTTATGAGTTCAGGGCTAATGCCTCCATGGTCGGATGGGATGACTGGGAACTGGAATGGGATGGTGGCGAAGTGTATATTTCGGACGACCACCGACCACTTGTGGGTTATGATAATGTTTTTAATGTTCCCCTAAGTTTAATTGAGTCTGCCGAAGTTTATGTCTCACCTTTTGACTCAGAAACTTTTGATGCTGAAGCCACTTGTAGTAGTTGTGGATTAGTAAAAGGTGAAAAGGCAGATATTAACAATCCTACAAAAGTATTCGTAACGGGAAATCCTCGCTTTGGTAAGTATCTTTGTATCAATTGCTTATCTGCTGATGTTTACAAACACACCCAAAAAATGTCCGGTATTCCCTCTGAATGGAGAGCCGAAGATGAGATTTATGGAGTCTGCCCTTATTGTGGATATGATGCCGAAGCCGCCGTAGTCTATCAGTCTAAACAAAACAATGAAACTTTAACCCCAGACCAAATACATGATGAAGTGGAGTTCTATTTATATGAAAGTCACCCAGACTTTTGTGAAGGAATGCGAAACTCACTCAAAGAATCAGAAACTTTTGGTGCAGGACCCGGTATTCTAACAAAAGAAGAGTATGATGCGCTGATGGGTCAGTTTGATAGCATGACAATAAATGAATTGTATATGGTAAGACACCAACTACACCTTAGACTAATCCAATTAGGCATGAATCCCTACAACTACGAGGCCGAAACTTTTGAAGCCTATAATCCAGAACAACCTCGTGATGAGCGTGGTCGGTGGATTGCCGATGAAGAGGAAGATGGTCAAACTTTTATTATTGGAGATGAAGAATGGCGTATCCTTCCTGCATATGGGTCTAAGATTACATTAAGAGAACTTTCTGAAGCAGTCATGGAAACTACTCACAATCATCTTGATTTTGATACTGCCCATCAGATAGTCAATAAGATGTTGTCTCAACATCCAGCCGGCGATAGTCAAGAGGCCCGAACCGCATTACTCCTTACTTTAGAAGAAACCAGAATGCAATTAGAATATGCTGATGAAATCGGTTGGGATATGGACATAGAAATTATGGCTGGTTTACTACGCAGTCGTGGCATTCAACCACCCGAAGAATTAGAAGAAGCCGTTATTAACCGTTTGGCCTTTGAGGATGAATGGGCAGCCGAAGGCCGCCCAGTGTTCTATGATATGGGGCTTGGTGGTATTGATACAGGTTCACCACTGGTTGAATATGAATATAATACTTGTCCTAAATGTGAGGGTCGCCTCAAGCGTGGACCCCAAGGGATGAATAGCGTTAATCATTACTCCTTTGGTGAAATTAAACCTAAGAATCAACTTCAAATCAATGAAGGATATTGTGGTGACTGCAATACTTATTTTGAAAAAGTGGCTATCGGCAATATCCAAAACTTCGCAGCCGAAGCCCTTTACTATATTGAAACCAGAAACTTGGGTCAATACACACGATTCTGTCCTATTTGTGATGAAACAGGTTGGATGGTTCAACAGCACTCTGATTCTGTGGATTGGAGTTGTTCGGCCTGTGGACATCAATGGCATGACTGGCGAGCAGAAGAAACCGTTGGTTATGATAAACCACTCGGAGAATCCTTAAATTGGACTCCTTATGAATATGGTGATTCAAAAAAGAATAAGCCTAATAAACCAACTCCTGCTAAAGATTTTGACATGGGAGATACTTTTGGGCGCAGTGTTTTACTAATGTCCGAAACTTTTGAATCATCTAATTACAAATGTGTTTCCTGCGGAATAACTTTTGCTCAAGAAGATACACGAGATATTGATGGCGACATAGTTTGTGACGATTGTGTGTATAACATTTATGAGATGGATGCAGAAAGTTTTAGCCCAAAATGGGAAGTAGGAGATTACCTCACTTTTTCAGAAATATCAGAACTTATTAGTGCTGCCCAAGACAGGGGTTGTTTAGTAACATCCTATGATGCCAGAGAAGTATTGGATTCATCTCATTTAATTGATGTATATTTCTTTTAGTTAGTTTTTCCGAGTCTAGATATATAATTTCTACAATTTTATTGTTTATAACACCAGCATGATATAAAGCTTCATTTAGAGATTTATATGAATCAAGAAGGTCAACATATTTACCAATCATAGCAATTTTGACCTTTTTCTTACATTTTTTTACTTTATCCTTGTAATCTCTCCATGGTTTAAG
>PVBE010675497.1_pt1 | contig 18039 bp, 10 predicted proteins | sample 1631181 | NCBI WGS metagenome assembly PVBE01 (sample SAMN08397723, study PRJNA350692) | Marine metagenome, whole genome shotgun sequencing project. | isolation source: water | place: Pacific Ocean | collected 2012-04
GTCACTTGAGTGGTTCATCTATGGTTTCGTGCGAAAGGAGGCCGTTGTCTCCTCGCAGATCGAGGGCACGCAAGCCACCCTCATCGATCTACTGGCACACGAAGCCGCCGGTGAAGATGCAGCTGGCGACAACGGTGACGTGCAGGAGGTCTGCAACTACCTGGATGCCCTCACTTTCGCTCGTTCTGAACTGGCGAGGGAAGGCGGGCTCCCCCTGTCCATGCGACTGCTGAACCAGGCACATGCGCGGCTGATGGCCGGAGCGCGTGGGGCAGACCGGCTACCCGGCGAGATCAGGCGCAGCCAGAACTGGATCGGAGGAACGCGTCCGGGCAATGCGGCATTCGTACCGCCTCCTCCTTATCGGGTCAAGGAAACCCTCTCGGGGTTGGAAAAGTACATGCATGCCCCGGATGATCTCGCGCCGCTGATCCGCGCCGGCCTGCTGCACGTGCAATTCGAGAGTATCCATCCCTATCTCGACGGCAACGGCCGGGTTGGGCGTCTGTTGATTGCTCTCCTCCTTGAGCACTGGGGACTCCTGTCTGCGCCGCTGCTCTACCTGAGCCTGTTCTTCAAACGGCATCGGGATGAGTATTACCGTAGGCTCTCCGCCGTCCGCACCGAAGGCGACTGGGAGGGTTGGATTGCCTATTTCCTTGAGGGCGTGGGGACGATCGCCGAAGAAGCCGTTGACGGTGCCCGCGAGCTGTTCGACCTCGTCACCCGCGACCGCGCAGCTGTGCTGGCGGCGCCTGCGGGCTCGATGATGGCAGCGCGACTGTTTGAGTTGCTTCCCGGGCACCCAATGCTGACCATCGCGCGTGCCGTTGAGCTCCTCCAGACAACTCGCCCGACGGCCACGAAGGCGATCCAGACGCTGGTAGACGCCGGTGTGTTAACCGAAAGCTCGGGGAAGAAACGCGATCGTAACTTCGTCTACGCCACCTATCTCGATGTATTGAAGACAGGCACGGAGTTGTAGCTGCACGAGCCATCTGATGGATGGACCCGACTTGGAAGAACGAGAACCATGGGCGCTGATCCTGTATTGCGCTGTGAGATCAGCAGGGCCAGAAACTCAATCGTTCCGCGCAAGTCCCTTGGGAGAGAAGGGACAGGTAGAAAGTCACAGATTTTCTTAGATTTGTCGGCTATCCCACAATCTACCTGTCCCCATTCCCATCTGGAGAATCGGATCAAGGAACAACAGATGGACATGTTCAGCGATCGGACAAGCTGCCACAACTGGTGGCCGAACCAGTTGCGCTTGCTCCTGTCTTCGCTGGCATACATCCTGGTCGAATCTCTACGGCGCCTGGGGCTCAGAGAAACAGAGTTGGCCAAAGCCCAATGCGGAACCATTCGCCTCAAGCTCTTGAAGATCGGTGCAGTTCTCACGCGCAACACACGCCGTGTTCGCATGCACCTGGCAAGCGGCTGCCCCTATAAGCCACTCTTCTGGCTCGTGGCTCGCCGCCTAGCTCTGGAATGACACCATCTCGTGCTGGCCCGGCACGGAATAAACAACGGTGCTTCGGCGGAGCTGTGCGTAGATGTACTCGCCAACAAGTTATCTGGCCCCAAAAAATAACAATCCACTCCCATCCGCGTTCATCCGCGCCCATCCGCGGTTAAACTCTTTGTTCATGAAATGTTCCGGCTAAGCGTCGTCAGCGCTCTGTTCTGTGTGTGGGTACCCGCCCGGGCCATGGCGTCCAGGTTGGGCGTTTGGATGTGCTTCAAACCGTTATAGCTCACATCACCCCAGCCCTGGTCATCCGTCATACACAAGATAATGTTGGGTCTGCTTGTGCGAGGGGATGAATTCATTCCCGTGCCAACACAGCCGCTCATGGCCAAAACACACATGGTTAGTATGGTGAGAGTCAGCTTCATTGACATGTCTCCTTCATTTCTTCCCTATATCTTTCAGGTCGATCACCTTTGGCGGGTTCTTGTCGGTCTTGACCGGCTCAATCAGCGCCAGAAGCCTATCTTTGTTGTCCTTGAACATCTTTTTCTTAAACTGAGGATGCTCCTTGAGCTCTTTATCGCTATGTGCCTCAAGGTATTTATCCCTCCCCTTAGTCTGGGTGAGATCAACATTACTGGAGGGCGCCTTCTTCTTGGCGGCCGCCTCGGCTATACCGGCCGAAATCAGAATCAGTACCGCTGTCGCGGCAAACGTTGTGCCCTTAACTCTCATCTCTCTCCTTATCCGCTGTGCCTATATGTTAGCGAGCCCCTCGCCACAAAAACAGTTGCAGCTCTGATATAACACTGTACCAATAATGTGACTGTCTTTGTGACGAGGGGATCGCTAACATATAGGCACAACAGGCACGGAAAACAAGGAGATCGCATATGCAAAAGCTAAACCGAAGATCTTTCATAAAACAATCAACGGCAGCTACCGCCGCGCTAACGGCAGCGTCCTGGTCAGCCGTGGCCGGCGCGAACAATGACATCCGTATCGCCGTCGTTGGACTCGGCGGCAAGGGCCGTCAGCATGTGGGCGTCTTCAGTCGATTGAAGGGCGTCAGGGTCGTGGCGCTCTGCGATCCCGACCGCAATCGCTTGAACCAGGCCGCAGGCTCGCTCAAAAACCAGAAGGTCGACAAGTACATTGACTACCGCAAGCTCCTTGAAGACAAGGACATTGATGCGGTCTGCACCGCATCATGCAATCACTGGCACGCGCCGGTAACTGTCTGGGGCTGCGAAGCGGGAAAAGACATCTATGTCGAGAAGCCTGTCTGCCATACCATCTGGGAAGGACAGGAGATGGTCAAAGCGGCAAGGAAGCACAAGCGTATTGTTCAGTCCGGAACGCAGTTGAGTTCCGGCGAGGGATGCAAAGAGGCCTTCGCTTACATCAAGGAAGGTCATATCGGCAAGATCACCCTTTCGCGGGGATTGTGCATTGAGAATCGTTCCAGCATCGGTAAGGTCAGCAAGCCCACTACCATACCGGACCACATCGACTACGACCTCTGGTGTGGTCCGGCTCCGAACGTGCCCATGATGCGTCAGCGGCTGCATTACGACTGGCACTGGATCTGGAACTACGGAAACGGAGACCTGGGCAACCAGGGGATCCATCACATGAACATGGCCCGCCTGGCGATCAAGGAAGACAAGCTGGCGCCGGCAGTCATCAGTGTGGGCGGACGTTTCGGCTGGAATGATGATGGTGAGTCGGCCAATACCCAGATAATCTTCTTTGACTATAAGCCTGTCCCAATTGTGTTTGAAGTCACGGGAATGCCCATGAAGAAGGGGGTGCGCGCACGGTCACATTACAAAGGGATCCGCTGCGGCAACGTCGTCCATTGTGAGGGCGGTTACTATGCCTTTGGCGAGGGCGGTGGCGGCGCGATCTTCGACAATGACGGCAAGAAGATCAAGCAGTTCAATGCCCGCGGCGCGGGAGGACACCAGCAGAACTTCATCGACGCCGTGCGCAGTCGCAAACGAGAAGAACTGACGGCGGAAATCAGGGATGGTCATGTCTCCAGCTCACTTTGCCACATGGCCAACATCTCGCACCGGATGGGCAGAGAGACCGAGCCGGGGCAGATCGCCGGTGAGATGAAGAAGTTCCAGGGCATGTCTGATGTCTTTGAGCGGTTCGCCAGACACCTGGAAGCCAACGAGATCGACATTGCGAAGGAACAGGCCGCGCTTGGTCCGATGCTGGCATTCGATCCCGAGAAGGAAGTGTTCACCGGTGCCCGTGCCGACACAGCGAACGAGATGATGACCAAGAAATACCGCAAGGGGTTCGTCATAGCGGGCGGGGAGACAGCGTAGGCTGGTTGTCGGCTACGAAACACGCTAAACACGCGAAACAACTGTAAGATCGGGGAGTCTGAATTCTCACGAATTCAGCTACGAGATCTGCGAGATCAATCGGCCTCATGTAGCGGGATCCGTGAGGATTCCGAGGGGCGAAGGGGGAGCCAAGCTTTTGGGGAGTCTGAACTCTCACCCTCCGTCGCCAGGGCTATGTAGGCCAAGCGAATTCAGGTACGCAACCAGACGAGGACCACACAAAATGATGAATAGAACATTCCAACTCGCAACACTGCTATTGGCCCTTAACGTCGCGGTGAGTGCGGCAGGGACCGACAAAGACGGGTTTGTCTCGATCTTCGACGGCAAGACGCTGGCGGGGTGGACAGCGATTCCGGAAAGGACTGCCGCCGCCTGGGTTGTCAAGGACGGGATGATTTACGGAGACGGCGACAAGGGCAAGGGCTACCTGGCTTTTGAGAACAAGGAACTGAAGGATTTTGAGCTGAAGCTAAGTTACCGTTTCCCGGGCAAGGGCAACAGCGGTATCAGTATTCGAGCCCGTACGGACAAAACCAAACGCAGGCATTTTCAGAGTTACCACGCGGACCTCGGCCACGTCGGCATTGGCAAACAGGTTCTCGGCGCCTGGGACTTCCACACGCCCGGCCGCAGGGAACACGGCTGCTTCCGCGGCGACAGGCTGGTGATCGACGAGAAGGACAAGCCGAAGAAGACGAAAATCGAAGGTGCGATAACAATAGAGGAAATAAACAAGGGCGACTGGAACACGGTTCACGTGATCGTCAAAGACAACAACTTCAAGTTCTTCATAAACGGCAAACCGGCTTCGGAATTCACGGAGCACCTGCCGGCGGAGAAGCGCCTCGACAAGGGCATGATCCTGCTGCAATTGCACGATCCGGGCATGATCGTGCATTTTAAAGACATCCGCCTGAAGATCCTGAAGAAATAGCCATGCAACTAACCACGCCCAATACACCACTGATTGTTGCGAGCGCATCATTTCACGCGCTGGATTACCTGGCCGTGCTCGGGTACCTGGTGGTGATCGTCCTGATAGGGGTCTATTTCTCCCGCCGTGAGAATTCCACGGACGATTACTTTCTCGCTGGTCGGCGCATTCCCTGGTGGGCGGCGTCTCTCAGTATCTTCAGCACGCATCTGAGCGCTGTGACGTTCATGGGGATCCCCGCCACGGCATTCAAGGCCGACTGGGTGACTATTCTCATAAATCTGGGCATCATCCTGGCGGCGCCGCTGACTGTATTCTGTTTCCTGCCTTTCTACCGGAGACTGAACGTCACGACGATCTACGAATACCTGGAGAAGCGATTCAACTCCGCGATACGGGTATACGGCAGCCTCAGCTTCGTAGTCCTGCAGCTTGCGAAGATGGGTGTATTCCTCCTGCTGCCTGCGCTTGCGTTGTCGACGGTCACAGGGTTCAACGTCTACGCCAGTATCATCATCATGGGCGTGCTCTGTACGATCTACACGGTCATGGGCGGAATCGAGGCGGTAATCTGGACAGATGTGCTGCAGTCGGTTGTCCTGCTCGGCGGCGGACTGCTTTGCATCGGCACGATCTTCGCCGCCGAGCAGTTCGATTTCGGAGGCATGATGGCCCTCGCCGACAAGGCGAATAAGTTTCATGTTTTCAACACCGAGGGCGGGATCGACTCTTCAGTCTTCTGGGTCGTGATCATCGGCGGGTTCTTCATACAGATGATACCCTTCACCAGCGACCAGGTCATCGCACAGCGTTTCCTGACCACCAGGGATGAGAAATCCGCGGCCAACTCACTCTGGGCCCACGCGGCAATCGTCGTGCCGGCCTCACTACTCTTTTTTGGCCTGGGAACCGCCCTCTATGTTTTCTACGCCTCACGACCTGAAATGCTGCCGTCGGGGGATGTGTCCAATGACGCGATCGTGCCCTGGTTTATCGTCACGCAACTGCCGGCCGGCCTGGCAGGACTGGTGATAGCAGGAATCTTCGCCGCGACCATGTCCACGGTAGACAGCAGCGTTCACAGTATCGCCACGTCGCTGGTCAACGATGTTCACCGAAAGCTCAGACCCGATGCGAACGACGCACAGCGTCTGAAAGCAGCCCGCATCCTTACGATCGCCGCCGGCCTGGTCGGGACGATCTCGGCGCTACTGATATCGAAGATGGACGCCGGTTCTCTCTGGGAGCTGATCCTCCTGCTTGTCGGACTACTGGGCAGCAGCCTGTGTGGTGTATTTCTGCTGGGCGTGTTTACGAAGCGTGCAAGTTCGCGTGGCGTCGCGGTTGGTGTGGCGGCTTCGATTGCGGCACTGATCGCGCTGCGGTTCATGGATCCGCGCCCCGTCCACGGTTTCCTGACCGCAGCCGTGGGTGTCCTTACCTGCGTGATCGTCGGCTATCCCGCCAGTCTGGTTATGCCGGGACCGGAGAGCTCGCTTGAAAACCTTACTCTGGCGACGCTTAAAAAGAGAGGTGATGATTAATGGCCGATCAACAGGTGAATCTCGGTATTATCGGGCTGGGCAACTGGTCCAGGCAGATCTTCGACGCGGTGACGCGGATCCCCGGAGTGAAGATAACGCATTGTCACTCCCGCTATGCCGATACGAGACAGGCTTTCGGATCGGAATATGACTGCATCGCGTGTGATCAATACCAAGATATGACGCAGGCCCCCGAGGTCGACGGGATCGTGGTCATGAGCTCCAACGCCGCTCACGAGAAGGATGTTACCGCCGCGGCGGCGCAGGGTAAGCACATTCTCGTTACCAAGCCGATCGCCACGACGATCTCGGCGGGACAGAGGATGATAGAAGCCTGTGAGCAGAACAACGTTATCCTGGCCGTCGGACACCAGACCCGCCGCGAGCCCGGTCTGCGAAAACTCAAGGAGGTCCTGGACGCGGGGCAACTGGGCGATGTTCGCCTCGTGGAGGCCAATTACTCCACTCCCAACGGATTGAAGATCCAGGAAGGCGACTGGCGCTGCGGCGGGGACCAGTGTCCCGGCGGGGCGCTGATCCAGATAGGGATTCACGCTATCGACACGCTGCATTATCTCCACGGTCCGATCGGCCGGGTTATAAGCTGGCAGGATCGTGGAGGTCTTAAGGTCGATATGCCCGGGATCACGACCACGCTGCTTGAGTTTGAGTCGGGACTTCGCGGCTACCTTGGCTCTTCCTATGTCTCGAGTTTCTCGCACTGGATCAAGGTGTACGGTACGGAGAAGAACGGTTTCTACAGCGAACTGGTTGGGTTGACGTTAACAGAGGATTCCTGGGAAGAGGGAGCGGTTCGTGAAGTCATCGCGCCGGCAGCAACTGTCACCGCGCCGATGCCGGCGATAATCGAGGAGGTCGATGAGTTTGCCCGATGCATCAGGACCGGGGATAGTCCCGAGATCGGGGGCCGGGTGGCATTGCACAATCTGGCAGTTGTCCTTGCTGCAGTCGAATCGGCAAAAACGGGCAGCCCTGTAGACGTAGCTTCCCTTCTTGGAGAATAGGACGGAGGCGAGATCAGTTTGTATGATGTTCGTAACATAATTACGGAAGCCCGAAAGGTTGTCTCCGCCCATTCAGGAAAGAAACCGGGTGAGTATCACAGGCAGCCGGATGGGGGCATCACAGCTTATTGTTGCGCCGACGCTGCCTGTATCCTCTACACGCTGGGTGAGTTGCCGGAGGAGAGAGAGATCAGAGAATCCTGGATAAAGGCCATTCGCCGGTTCCAGGACCCTGAGACAGGCCTGTTTCAGGACGGGTCGCACCATGAGATCCACACCACTGCCTTTGCCCTGGCGGCGCTGGATCTTTTCGACACCCGGGCCGCACATCCGCTTGCGGCGATGCATCCCCTGAAAGAGCGGAAGGGATTGGAAGAATTCCTCGAAAGTTTAATGTGGCACGAAGAGCCATGGCTGGAATCGCACAAGGGTGCGGGCATCTACGCCGCGATGGTGCTTAATGGTGAAGTCTCACCTCAGTGGGAGGACTGGTACTTCAATTGGCTGTGGGAACAGGAGGATCCTGAAACAGGTTTCTGGCCAATAGGAGTTAATGACTCAGAGACTCCCATCTTTCACTACCTCGGCGGGTCCTTTCACTACCTCTTTAACATCGTCCACGCCGGAAGAAAGCAGCGGTACCCTCAACGGGCCATCGACACCTGCCTGGAGATCTGGAAAAACAACCACCAGCCGCTGGAGGGTTACGGGGAGCCATTCTGCTCGGGAGTGTCCTACGCCGAGATAGACTGGGTATTCTACCTTAACCGCAGTGTCAGACAGTGCGGACATCGTCAGGAAGAGAGCCACGAAGCAATAGAGGCCGTCGCGGAGAAGTATGTTAACTACCTCGACCGTCTCGATTACGCCGGCGATCCGTCCTTCAACGATCTGCACAAACTATTCGGAATGATCTGCGCGCTGTCGGAGTTTCAGCTGGCATTGCCCGGGTTGATTATTACCGAGCGTCCGCTTAAGCAGGTCCTGGACCGGAGGCCATACATATGATTTGTGGCAAGATTAAGGGATTGAACAGGCCTGTGCCCCGGGTCATTTTCGGGACACTGCTGTTGTCGAAAACTGATGACGCCTTTGCCCTTCTCGATTCAGTAATCGATACGGACTGTTACGCCTTCGACACGGCCGTCACTTACGGCGACGGTGCCTCGGAACGGGTCATGGGCAACTGGATGGAGGCCAGGGGTAATAGAGCCGACGTTATCATCATCGGCAAGGGCGCCCATCACGCAGGTGAAACGAACAGGGTGGATCCTGAAAATATCAGACAGGATCTGACAGGATCACTGGAAAGGCTGAAGACCGATTATATCGATCTGTTTCTTCTGCATCGGGATGATACCTCTGTACCCGTGGGCCCTATCGTCGAAGTTCTAAACGCTCTTAAGGACGAAGGAAGGATCGGTGCCTTCGGCATGTCCAACTGGACATGTGACAGAATCAGAGAAGCGGATCTCTACGCTAGAGAACATGGACTTTCATCCGCAGTCGCGGCCAGTTGTCAGTACAGTCTTGCTGTCCAGTATGGCGATCCCTATCCCGGCACGGTCAGCCTGAGAGGAACAGCCGATGATGGTCAGAGGGATTGGTACACCTCAACACAATTTCCGATGCTGGCATGGTCGTCTCTCGCCAGAGGCTTTTTCAGCGGGAAGTTCGCGCGGGACAATCTCGAGACATTTACCGATGGGCAGGATCTTATATGTACCCGCTGTTACGCCCGTGAGGATAACTTCACCAGGCTGGACAGGACACGTCAACTGGCAGGCGAGAAAGGCACAACGTTACCGCAGATCGCGATGGCCTGGGTCCTCCGACAGCCGGTCAACACCTTTGCGATTACCGGCGCGATGAATATAGATCACCTGAAGCAGAATGTCGAAGCCATGGAGATCGATTTGACTGATGAAGAAGCCGCCTGGCTTGACCTGAAAACCGACTGTCCCGACCAGGGAAGAACCGAGGACCGGGATAATCTCACATGAATCAGTTTGACGTAATCGTTGTCGGCGGAGGGGTGGCCGGAATATGTGCCGCCGAGCAGGCCGTAAGCTCGGGCGCGAAAACGGCGCTGGTCAGCAAGGGAGCGATCGGCCGGGTCGGCGTCCGGGGTTCGGGTGCCTCGGGGTGCGGCGCAACCGATAAGGGTATTCCGTCTTTCTTTCGGCTTCTGGATAAATCCTTCGATGGCGATGTCTTCCGGGACCAGATTATTAACGCGGGTCTCGGCATGGTGGAACGGGATATGGTCTTATTCTTCGTCGAGGAATTCATTAAAATGGAATCCGCCGCCGAAGACATCATGGGTTTATACCAGCGGCCTGGCCCCTGGACACTGGGAACTCCGCTTGTACGGTCACACATGGACTTCGTCGCTGATCGCGCGGAGATCCACAGCCACACGACCGCGGCAAGGCTTCTTGTCAGGGGCAATGTCTGCAACGGAGTGCTCTGTGTAGATGAGGCCACGGGGCAGACGTTTCCGCTCTATGGGAAATCGGTCATCCTCGCCGCAGGTGGTGATGCCGGGCTCTTTGCGGTAAACGTTCACCCGGAATGCGTCGCCGGAGACGGCTACGCGCTGGGCTTGAGGGCCGGTGCCGAGGCGATCAACCTGGAATTCATGCAGATCTTTCCGATGACGACCACGCCTACGAGGAACCTGATCCATTTCTTCAGTGAGGAATATCTCGCCGATCTCCGCAACGGCGAGGGCGATGAATTTCTCTCAAATTACCTCCCCGAAGGAATTAGCCGCGAGCAATGCATACGGGAGAACATCCTTCATGCACCCTTCAGCGTCCGGGACCAGGCGTCGCGGTACCTGGCGATCGGCATCGTCGAGGAGATCGCCGCCGGCCGGACGACGCAGTCCGGCGGTATATGCGTGGACCTGAGAGATTGCGACTCCTTCATGGACACGACGCAGGCCGAATTTCTTCGATCCCGCGGGATTGATGCTTCAGCGGCTCCTGTCGAGATTACGATGGGGTTTCATTGCTGTAACGGCGGGTTGAGAGTAAACACGAAGATGGAGACCACCATCGAAGGACTTTACGCTGCCGGAGAAAACGCCGGCGGATTACACGGCGCCGATCGACTTGGCGGAAACATGCTGGCTGGATGCATGATCTCCGGAAAAATCGCCGGCGGACAGGCGGCGGGGTTTGCGACAAAACGTTCGGCAGTTGAACAACAGGACTTCCGGCCAGTGCAGTTGATAGCCGCCAACGTCGGTCCGGCGGAAGAATATGCAAAACTGATTACGGAGCTTCGGCAATCGGCGTGGGACAACCTGCTGGTAATCAAGAGCGACAGATCCGTCGACCGTTTCCGCAACCGGAGCATGGAGATCGCCGAAGAGGTCAGGGCGATGGCGGACGATCCGAAAGATGTTCCGGTGGAGATGGAGAATCTTCTTATCGTGGGTAAAGCGCTGGCCGCAGCGACGCTTCGGAGGACCGAAAGCCGGGGCGGGTTTTACAGGCATGACCACCCGGATCCGAGTCCGGAAATCCCCGAGGCCCATATCATCGCCCTGTCCGAAGACAATGAGATTACGCTGCGTAGGGAGGTCCTCGACCCCGACTGGAACCCGGATTGCCAGAACATGCTGGACAAAAAGCGATGGGGATAGACACGCGGATACTTGGGGTCGGACCACGGCAAGTGTTTGAATCGCCATGAAATAAGATAGGGGATAGAATAGGGGACATGCCTTTACGTGTATGTCGAACCATTACCATCTGCTTCTGCATGCGCCGCAGGAGCCCCTCTCACACGAAGAGACCTGCAGGCGCACGGGGCCTATTACGCTGCCGAGAAGCGAGAGCTGAACCCAGGCACTCTTCAATGTTTTGTTACTTGTTTCCATTACCTTTTGTCTCCCGATGCTGGTATACTTTACCGGATTTTTGCACCGTATGGTGCTCGGAGAACATCTCTGGCCTCACCGAATCAACTGGGTATCAATGCGCGGAGACAATGTGAAGAGACTAACCATCCTTCTTCTGCTAGCGGGGCTGGCGATCCCGTTCTGTCTGCTTCGTGTGGACGCGGGAGAGGTGATCGTCAGTGAGTTCATGGCTGTCAACAACTCGACGCTCGCGGATGTGGACGGGGACTACTCGGACTGGATCGAGTTGCACAACCGGGCTGCCACGAATGTTGACCTCGCCGGATGGTACCTGACGGACAGCACCAACAACCTGACAGAGTGGCGCTTTCCGGGGGTTACGTTAGAGGCAGGTGGCTTTCTCCTCGTTTTCGCTTCCGGCAAAGATCGGACCAACGCGACCGAAGAGCTGCATACTGACTTCAAGCTCAGCGGCGGCGGCGAGTACCTTGCCCTGGTCAATGCGGACGGAATCACGGTGGAACACGAGTATTCTCCCGCGTATCCGGAACAGATCGGCGATACTTCGTTTGGAGCCACTTACGATGACACGCGACTCATCGCGGAAGGGGCGTCATGTCGGTGGTTGGTCCCGACGAGCGACTCTCTCGGAACCGGATGGACGGCGCGCGTGGGGTTTGACGATAGCGTATGGGACTCGGGCCTGGCCGCACTTGGCTATGACCTGGGAGAAGCCTACACCTCGCACATTTTCACCGACGTGAGCAACCGCATGTACGGGGTCAACGAGAGCGTCTACCTGCGGGTTCCCTTCTCGCTGGAGAGCACCGCAGAGCTCGCATCGCTCACGCTCAACATGAAGTACGACGACGGTTTTGTTGCGTACATCAACGGGCAGCAGGTGGCGTCAACGAATGCGCCGGGGTCTCCGGAATGGGACTCTGCCGCGGCTGCGGTTCATGCCGACCCTGATGCCGTGGAGTGGAACCCGTTCGCGGTGGCGGAGCCCGAAGGGATACTCGTGGAGGGTGAGAATGTACTGGCTGTTCACGGGTTGAACTACGTGCCGCACGATCCGGAGCCCGACTTCCTGCTCGTTCCGGAACTGGCAGTATCCCGCCGGGTACTGTCCTATCTCTCGGCACCGACTCCGGGTACCACGAACAGCGAAGGGGTCTTGCTGTCGGACGTTGTCTTCACGCCGCAGCGAGGTTTTTATGCGAGTGCCTTCGAATTGACGATTGCGACCGATGCGGTAGGGGGCGAGATCCGCTATACGACGGACTTCAGTGAGCCCACGACCAATAGCACGCTCTACACCGGGGTGATAGCCGTAAGCAACACGACAGTCCTCAGGGCTGCGGCATTCCAAGCTGGCTATCGCCCATCGAGGTCTGTCACGCACACGTATATCTTCCTCGATGACGTCATCAATCAGCCGGATAGTCCACCCGGCTTTCCAACCACGTGGGGCGGAACGACTGCCGACTACGATATGAACCAGGGCACTGTGGCCGGTTACGGCCTCCAGGAAATGACGAATGCGCTGCTGTTCATACCCAGCGTGTCCATCGTTACCGACATGGACAGCCTTTTTGATCCAACGGTAGGAATCTACGCCAACCCGAACGGGCATGGTCTGGCCTGGGAACGCGCGGCGTCCGTAGAGTGGATCAACCCCGACAGCACGACGGGATTCGACATCAATTGTGGGCTGCGAATCCAGGGCGGGCTGGGCGGCGGCGGCCGCAACTACAAGAAGAAGTCGTTCAGGCTGGTTTTCAAGGGCATATACGGTCCCACTAAACTGGACTTCCCCATGTTCGATTGGGACCCGGACGCCGTGACGCGTTTTGATTCGATCACGTTTCGCGGCGGAGCCAACGACCGCCAGGACTACACGCGGGATGAATTCTCGCGCCGATGTCAACTTGCGATGGGACGTGCCTCGGCACACGGCGTTCACGTGCACCTGTATGTAAACGGACTCTACTGGGGGTTGTACAACCCGGTGGAGCGGCCGGCCGGCGACTTTGGAGCCAGCTACTTTGGCGGTGGCAGCAAGGACAATTGGGATGCCGTCGCGCACAATGCCAACAACGTCGTGGATGGGGACAACCAGGCCTGGAACGCTATGATCGCGCAGGGGCGCGCGGGGCTGGCGGACAATGCGGCCTACCAGATGATACAGGGAAACAACCCCGACGGTACCCGCAACCCGGCGTATCCACACTATCTCGATGTGCCCAACCACCTCGATTATATGCTGTGCAATATCTATCTTGGCATGGGCGACTGGCCCGGCCACAACTGGTACGCCGCCCGGCAGCGCGACGAGGAGAGCACGGGCTACAAGTTCTTCATCTGGGACGGCGAAGGGTCCTTCAGTACGCGCGACGTCACAGGCGTGAACGGTGGTGCAGCGGAACCGTACGGGGATCTGAGGGCCAACGAGGAGTTTAACGTTCTGTTCGGTGACCACGTGTACCGGCACCTCTTTAATGATGGCGCCTTGACGCCGGAGAAGGCCATCCCGCGCTTCTCTGACCTGTCGGACAGTATGGAATGGGGCATTGCCGCAGAGAATGCGCGCTGGGGACACATCAGCCTGAGCAGTTGGCGCAACCGACGTGATGATAAACTGAACAACTACCTGCCGAATCGCACGGCAGGGGCGCTAGTACAGTTGCGCAACGCGGGGCTCTACCCCTCAATCGATGTCCCGGTTCTCAGCCACGAAGCGGGAGTATTCAGCAACGCGTTCGACCTGACAATGAGCGCGTCGAACGATATCTACTATACCCTCGACAGCAGCGATCCGCGCGAATACGGGACAGGGGATCCCGCGGGAGATCTCTATGCGGGGCCGGTGCATGTTTCATACAGTGTGCTGGTCAAAGTACGCGCGAGGTCCGCCTCCGGAGAGTGGAGTGCCTTAAATGAAGCCCTCTTCATCCTAGATGCCGAGTCCCCGTTGCGAGTGACGGAGGTCATGGCCCACCCACGCTATCCGCGCGGCGCGGAAACCAACGCCGCCGTCACTGCCGAGGACTTCGAGTTCATCGAACTGTTGAACACCGGCACCGGGATTGTCGGACTCACAGGTATGCAGTTTTCCGATGGGATCGATTTCGATTTTACGGGTAGTGCCGTCTATGCACTGGCGCCGGGTGAGTCGACCGTGGTTGTCAGAAATCGAGACGCATTCACCAATCGCTATCCGGGCGCCGCCGGTATGGCTATCGCGGGCGAATACGAAGGGTTCCTGGACAACGACGGCGAGACGGTCACTTTAAAGGACGGGTCAGGCAGGAAGTTGCTGTCGTTCACCTACAACGATTCCCGCGGCTGGCCGACGGCGGCTGGCGGGGCCGGGCACTCACTGGTGCCGCTAGTCCTGGATGATCAACTCAATGGCGCTCTCGAGTATGGCGGTAATTGGCGCGCCAGCACCTTCCTGGATGGTTCTCCCTTTGCGGTGGATCCGGTTTCCGTGACCAACGTGATTATTCGGGAGATCATGGCTCACACCGACTATGCCAGTCCGGAAAAACCCGAGTATGACTCCAATGACTGGCTTGAGCTGTTCAATCCCTCTGAATCGCCGGTTTCCCTTGGCGACTGGTATCTCAGCGACGACGCAACAAACCTGATGAAGTGGGCCATCCCGGCAACGAACACCGTTGCTGCGCTGGGGCGCCTGGTCTTTGACGAGGTTACGGGGTTCCATAGTCCCATCACGAACGGGTTCGGCCTGAACAAAGACGGTGAGCAGGTCTTCCTGTCGTATCTGCCGGGGACGTCCGAGGACCGCGTGGCAGACTGCGTGCGGTTCAAGGGGCAGGACCGTGACCGGTCACTTGGCCGGCACGGGGCGGGTGGGGAGTGGTGGTACTCGCTCTCGCCGTCGCGCGACGGCTCGAATCCGCAGCCGACACAACAGGTCGTGATCAGTGAGATCATGTACCACCCCGCGCCCACGTTCGACCACCCCGAGAACAACTTCCACGACGAGTACGTGGAAATCCATAACGTGTCCGGTAGCGCAGTGGACCTGTGGACCGACGCCGGCCCGTGGCGGTTAGGCGGCGGCGCAACCTACGTGTTCCCCTCGAATACTACGCTGGCCGCCGACGCTTACATGGTCCTGGTTCCGTTCGATCCGACGAACGCGGTTGAGGTGAGCACCTTTCTTACCGCGTATGGGCTCACAAACGGCGAGGTGCAACTCCTGGGTCCCTATTCCGGTAACCTGGACAATCGCGGGGAGCGAACGGCGTTGGAGTGGCCGCAGGATCCGGACGAGCCGGGCGATCCGGTGTCGTGGGTGATCGTGGACGAGGTGATCTATTTCGACCAGGCTCCGTGGCCACCGGAGGCAGACGCCACCGGTTTCCCGCTGCAGCGTCGTCCGGGGTGGGGGTCAGGCAACGATCCGAACAACTGGGAGGCCGGCTTTGCCCCGTCACCCGGTTTGCAGCTCCCGGAGATCGTGATTTCTTCTCCCGCCTATGGTGCCACCATCCTGCAGCCGTCCCAAGCCGTGGCGGTTGCTTCCGTGGATGACGACAGTGTTTCCGGTTCGGTGCAGCGTGTGGAGTTCTTCCTGGACGGAACTCCCGTTCACGTCGATACCAACAAACCGTATGAGTGTACGCTTGAAACTATGACCGGCGAGGGCTTTCACGCTCTTTCAGCGACATTCACGGATGATGCCGGTACAACTGCATCGCGCGAGGTACTGGTAATCCTCTCGAGCGTCAACAACGCGGAGGGCGCATCGGATATTGCGGCCGCCTCGGCAGCCCTGAACGGTTCGCTTTCCTATAATGGCAGGGGCGACGCGACCGTGTACTGGGGGCTTACGGATGGACATGCAGATACGAATGACTGGGAAAACGCGACCAGCCTCGAGACGCAGACCGGGCATTTCTCAACAACCGTCGAGGGGCTGCGTGCCAGCGCGGTCTACTATTACCGCTGCTACGTGACAAACGCCTATGGCCATTACTGGGCCGACAGTACGGCGAGCTTCGTGAGCGCTCCGGCCAACGTGTCGCTGGACCTCTCGGTTGCAACGTTCTCCGAGAATGGCGGCACGGCCACGGTGACAGCCCTTCTCGGCAATAGCTCTGAATCAAATGTCACGGTGAACCTGGCATTCGTGGGTGATGCCCTGTACGGCCTCGACTACACGGCGTCTGCCACCACGATTGTCATCAATGCCGGTAGCACCTCCGGGTCGATCACTCTCACCGGTCTCGATGACGGGAGCCTCGAAGACCCGGAACAGGTGACCGTCGGGATCGCTTCGACGGTAAACGCATCGAAAGTGCTGCCGTATAGCGTCACGGCCGAGGTTATCAGTGATGATCCACGCGTGGTCAACGGTGCTGCGGCCGCGATCGGCGAGAGCTACGCTACGTTAAGCGGCGAACTCACGCACGGCGACAGCGCCGTTATCACCATCTACTGGGGCAGAAGCGACGGCGGCACTAACGCGTTGAACTGGGAAGGCAGCAGCGATCTGGGCACGAAGAACGAAGGACCGTTTACTGTTCAGGTGTCGGGTCTGATGGCGAACCAGACATACTTCTATCGCTGCTACGCGTCAACCGATGGCGGGATGGACTGGGCCGATTCGGCCACGAGTTTCACCACCCTGGCCCCGTCCGTCGCGATCCTTGACGTGACCGTGACCGAGGGCAACAGCGGCACGGCCAATGCCGCGTTTCTTGTGGAGCTTTCGACTACCAGCGGCACGAACGTTTCGGTCGACTATGCAACGGCGGATGGTTCGGCCCTGGCCGGCAGCGACTACGTGGCGGGAAGCGGAACGCTTATCATCACCGCCGGACAGCCCAACGGCCAAATCAACGTGACCGTGAAGGGCGACGCCGAGAGCGAGTGGCCGGGCGAGAGCTTCTTCGTAAATCTCGACAACGCGGTCGACTGTACGATCGCCGACGACCAGGGCGTTGGGACGATCGCGGATGACGATGTCGCTGTCTACCTCCACGACTGGCTGTACCGGATGAAAATGACTTTCAGCGGATACGATAAGGAAGAGACGTTGACCGACTTCCCGGCCCTCATAGTATTCAAGCCAGACCTGGTCAATTTCGAGTATGAGCAACTTGCGTCCGGGAGCGGTGGAGATCTGCGATTCGCAAACTCCAACCTGACGGCTCTCCTCGATTACGAGATCGAAGAGTGGAACACTAACGGCGACTCGTACGTGTGGGTCCGTGTGCCACAGCTTTCGAATACCAACACTGAGGTCTGGGCCTATTGGGGCAACGCGGATGATACGGTGCCATTGCCCTCGGTGACCAACGGAGCGACATGGGCGGCCGACCATGTCGGGGTGTGGCACATGACGGAGCCGAACGTGGTCGACTCGGCGGGTGACAACGATGGGTCGGAGGCCGGCAACGTGACATCGGATGGTTTTGTCGGCGATGCCCAGTATTTCGACGACGACTACATTGAGATTTCTAATGAGCCGAACTTTGATTTCGACGATGCGTTGACGGTCTCCTGTTGGATGCGGATCACGAATGGGTGGCGTACGAGCTGGCAAGCGTTTGTCAGCAAAGAAGGAGAGAACAACAGGGGCTGGCAACTGCGGCGGAGTAGCGGAAACGACTATGCCACGTTCACGGTGCGTGGGACCAGTGCCTCGGACGACCCGGGCTCGAGCTCGAACATTGGGGATGGGGAATGGCACTACCTGACAGGGGTGTTTGGCGGGGGAAAGCGCTACACGTATATCGACGGTCTTCAGGAGGATCAACGCGATGATAGCGGGAACATCGCCAA
>PVBE011796480.1_pt1 | contig 18037 bp, 12 predicted proteins | sample 1631181 | NCBI WGS metagenome assembly PVBE01 (sample SAMN08397723, study PRJNA350692) | Marine metagenome, whole genome shotgun sequencing project. | isolation source: water | place: Pacific Ocean | collected 2012-04
CTGGTACTCAGCCTTCGAGATCTCTCCGCCTCGGTAGGCGTAGTGCGATTGCTCGTACCGGAAGTCCAACCTCTCGTCGGCGCTTTCCACGACGTGCACAAGATGGCGGAGGGGTTCGAGGTCAGCCAGCGGATCGCCGCGTACATGCTCGCAGTCAACCGCGTCTCCGAGATGGCGCGCGTCCGCGGGGTCTACGCCTGAGGCCGCCGGAGATGCCCCGCTAGACTGGGGGCCCGATGCAACTACGACCCTATCAGGACGATGCTCTCCACGCGGTGCGTGAGTGCTACCGAAAGGGTCACCGCAGCGTGCTCGTCGTGATGCCCACCGGAACGGGCAAGACCGTTCTCTTCGCGGAGATCGCGCGCATTGCCAAGGGACCCGTGCTGGTCCTCGCGCACCGACAGGAGTTGGTGGAGCAGGCGCGCGACAAGATCTCTGTCTGGTGTGATGACGTCGTCGCCGTGGAGATGGCCGACCGCCGCGAGTTGACGCGATCGCAGGGGAAACGCCCGAAGATCACCGTCGCCAGCATCCAGACCCTGAGTCGTCGATTGCGAGAGGTGCCCCGTGACGCGTTCCGCATCGTCGTCATCGATGAAGCACACCACAGCGTCGCCGACAGCTACCGGTGCGTCGTCGCACACTTCGAGGCACACTTCCTCGGCGTGACGGCGACGCCGGACCGCAGCGACCGGAGGCCGCTAGGCGAGATCTTCGACGCCGTCGGGTACGAGTACGACATGCTGGCTGCTATCGGCGATGGCTGGCTTTGTCCGATACGGTCGTTTCTCGTCAAGACCGAGGCGGACTTCACGGGTGTTCGCAAGGTCGCCGGCGAACTGGCGACAGGGGACGTCGAGCGCATTCTCACGAAGGATCCGCACCTGGCCGAGATCGCCCACCCGATCATCGAAGAACGCGGCGACCGACAGACGATGGTCTTCGCTGTCTCGGTGGCGCATGCGCACGCCCTAAGCCGTGTCTTGTGCAAGTTCGCGGAGGATCCAGACTTTGCCGCGGCGCTCGACGGGGGAACTGCCCTCGATGCTCGAAACCGGACGGTACAGCGTTTCAGGCGCGGCGAGATCAAGGTGCTCGTCAACTGCGCTCTCTTCACGGAGGGGTTCGACGTCCCGCAGATCAGTCTCGTCGCGATCGCGCGACCGGTCCTCTCGCGGTCGTTCTACGCCCAGATGGTCGGGCGTGGGACCCGCATCGCGCCGGCGAAACAGGACCTTCTCGTGCTCGACTTCGTGCCGCGCAACTGTCGGCACCAACTGGTGCAGTCCGTAGACATCTTCGCCGACGAAGACGAGGACGTGGTGGAGGCCGCGCGGCGCATCACAGCCGAGCAGAGCGCCGAGGGCCAACAGATGGCGCTCGAGGAGGCCTTGAACCTCGCACGCCAGGAGGTCGAAGCGCGCAAGACGTCGGTCGAGTACCAATTGATGCAGCGTGACCCCTTCGCCGCCGTGGGGTTCGACGTCGACGCGATGATCCGACGGCGGACGCGCGGTGAGCCACCAACCGAAGGTCAGCTGACGTTCTTGAAGAAGGCCGGGCTGTCCGGCGTGCAACTCGCGCAGATCACCCGCCGGCAAGCCGAGGAGCTGCGCGAGCATCTTCTCGAACGCAAGTCGGTTGGGTTGTGCACTCCCAAGCAAGCGCACCAGCTCGCGGCGTGGGGTATCGACGCAGAGGAGATGTACGGCGACGAGGCGAAGAAGTTGCTGCGCTACATCCGCAAGAACAAGCACAAACCAGCGGCGGAAGTCCGCGCCGATATCGCAGCGCTTGGAAACTCCCTGTTGGAGGAGTCGGAAGAGGGATGAGCGGCGTCAGCGCTTCAGCGCCTTGACGGCCCGATCGATCTTCGCCTCGGACAAGCCCATGACTTGTCCGGTTCCGGGGATGTGGAACATGATCCTCGGAGCACCGATCAAGTACCCGTCCAGGATGAGGGCCATGCCGCGACGGATGTTGCGAGCGGTGAGATCCGAGAAGGCCTTGGCGGATTCCTCCTTGATTTCATAGACAAGCACCAGGGTGGCCGCGCTTCGACGACCGGGTGCGCAATTCCGTGAGTAGTCCACCCAGCCGTTCTGTTCGTTCTCACATGACAGCCACCTACGTCCTCCAAGAGGGTGTGTCTTGCAAGCGATTCAGCCGATGATCGGACTACGAATCGCCGCCACCACCGCCGCCACCGCGACGGCGACGACCGCCCCGGCGACGACGACGTCTCTTCCTGCCGCCCTGCTCCGGGGAACCATCGCCACCACCACCGGCGGAGCCCTGGGGTGCACTCTTGGCTGCACCCTTGGACGGGTCCTTCTTGCCGCCGCGCTTCCTGCGACGCGGGCTACCCTGGACCGGTTGCGCGCCACCAGCCTTGCCCCGCCGACCCCGACGCCGGCGCCCACCGCGCTTGCCGCGGCGGCGCGACGGTGGCTTGAGGTCGTCGATCGACGTCGGCGCCGCCATCGATTCGGCCATGGCGATGAGCGATACCTCGCTCGCGGGCTCCGGCAGCCTGGCCGAGACCGGAATCTCCTCTTCTCCACTCCAAGCGACATCGAGCGCGACGGCGCTCGCGGCGCGGTACAGGGGAACAAACGCCTTCAGCACCACCAGAGCCTGCGACCACGAACGAGGTGGACCCATCGCGCGGATCGCACCCACCGGGACCTCCGGGGCCGCGATGTGGAATCCGAGGGTGGCGAGGTCTTCGCCGGCGACTGTGTAGTCCTCAGGCCGCGGCTGGACCCGCGCGTCTTCATCCTCGTCGACGAGGGCATCCGCACCAGCCCGATCGGTGGAGGCGCCGGCGCCGCGAATCTCGCGCAACGCCGCGAGCACCTGGTCGCGGCTGCGACCACGCAACTCCAACAGCAGGAACGGATCGCGGTCGAACGCCTCGGCGAGGACAAACTGCGCCGCCGCGACGTGCGCGCACGGGTGATCGGCCTGGTCGCAAGAGCATGAGACCTCCACTTCATGCTGACGGCGCGGGAACAGCGACGCCCGGCTCTGCGAGAACACCCGTTCGATGTCGCGCGGCATCTCCCCCGACAAGAGCTTCGCGGCGTAGAGCGCCTTGCCCGCGAGGCGGCGCAGGATTCGCTGCCAGGTCGCATCGGGCAGGGTGCGCAACAGAATGCGCAGTTGAAACGAGTCACCCTTCTCGCCGGGCACGACAGCCTCGATGCACCCCGGCGAGATGTTGAGATCATGGATGCCTCCCGTCGCGCCACGCGCATTCGCCAGGCTCCGCGGCCAGCCTCGACCGAATCGGCGCAGCGCCTGGATCCATCGCGATCCCCACCACGTCTCGGTGAAAGCCTGTTGGGAGCCGCTCATGCTTCCTCTCCCTCCACGGCGTCGTCGGACAGTTCGACCAGGGCCCGTAGCTCGTCATCGCCCAGCTCGGTTAGCCACGCCTCACCATCTCCGTACGCGAGGTTGGCGAGCCCCTTCTTCTGCTCGAGCATGTCGGCGATCTTTTCCTCGAGCGTGCCGAGCGACACCAGGCGGTGCACGTAGACCGTTCGAGTCTGCCCGATGCGGTGCGCGCGGTCTGTCGCCTGCGACTCGACCGCCGGATTCCACCAGTGGTCGTAGTGGAAGACGTGGGTCGCCCGCGTCAGGTTGAGTCCTGTTCCTCCCGCCTTCAGCGAGAGCAAGAAAACCGGCGGGGCGTCGGCGTCTTCCTGGAAGCGCTGGACCATGGCGTCGCGAGACTTCGCGGGGACGCCGCCGTGCAGGAATGGCACTTCGAATCCAAAGGTCGACTGCAGGTGCTTGACCAACAGCTTGCCCATCTGGACGTATTGAGTGAACAACAACACGCGGTCGCCCTGGTCGACGATCTCCTCGAGCATCTCGCCGAGCCGCGCGAGCTTGCCCGATTGGGCAGCGGTGACCGTCGTCTTCTTCTGGAAGTGCGCCGGGTGATTGCAGATCTGCTTGAGAGCCGTCAGCAGTGCCAACACTCTGCCGCGGCGCTGGATGCCCGACTTGCCCTTGATGTCCTTCCAGGTGTCCTTGATCGTCTTGCGGTAGAGCTTGATCTGCGCCCGCGACAGGCTGCAAGCCACCGTGGCCTCGACCTTGTCCGGCAGATCCGGGGCCACGTTCGGGTCGGTCTTCAGTCGGCGCAACACGAACGGCTCGACCATTCGCCGCAACCGCGACGCGACGTGCGGGTCGCGAAAGCGCTCGATCGGTCGCGCAACGGTGCGACGGAACTCCGCGAGCGGACCGAGCAGGCCGCGATTGCACCAGTCGAGGATCGACCACAGGTCCGCGAGGCGGTTTTCGACCGGGGTACCGGTGAGGGCCAACCGACGCGGCGCCTTGATGCGCCGCAGCGCCTGGGTCTGCGCCGCGCTCGGGTTCTTGATGTTCTGGGCCTCGTCGATCACGATTCCGCCCCACTCGATCTCCGCGAGGAGTTCGGCGTCCAGGCGAGCGGTCGCATACGTCGTCATGACGAGCGCACTCGCAGGGCAGTTCTCTTCGAACTCGTCCATCGTGCGCGCCCGATCCGGTCCGTGGTGCCGGCGCACAGGCAGATTCGGCGTGAACCGCTCGGCCTCTCGCTGCCAGTTGCCCAGCACCGATGTCGGACAGACCAGCAGCGTCGGCTTCCACTCTTCAGGATGATCCAGCCGCAAGCGTTCGAGCAACGCCAGGGTCATCGGTGTCTTGCCGAGTCCCATCTCGTCGGCGAGGATCACGCCTACACCCTGTTTCTGCATGTGCACGAGCCAGCCGAGGCCCGCGCGTTGGTAGCCGCGCAACTCACCGACGAAGCCCTCGGGCTCCGTCATGGACTCGCCGCGCTCGTGCAACGCATCGACCAACTCCGCGAGCTCGTCCACTGCCACCACCGGCACTTCGGGCGCGTCGGGCGCGATCGGCGCGCTACCGCGCAACGCGAACGTCACCGCCTCGGCCAGCGACCCACGCCCATCAGGGATCCCGTGCACGACGCGGGTCAGCGTCGCGAGGTCCGTGGGGTCGATGCACACCCAGCGTCCCTTCCAGCGCCGGAGTTCGCCCTTCGTTCGCATCAACGACTGAAACTCCCGACCCGAGAGGATCTTGCCGTCGAGCACGATCTGAAACTTGAAACGCGCGGGCGCATCCCACGCGATGGCGTGGCCGTTGGATTCGCCGCCGTGTGGCGAGCCGGCGACCTCGAGCTGAGCGTGCAAACGGCGCGAACCGCCGGCGTCGAGCTCGTCAGGGATCTTCACGCCGTGGCCCATCAGGCGCAGCAGCGAACCCGAGTTCGAGAGGAACTGCCACGCCACGGCGGGGCGGAGATTCACGTGAGTCGGTCGGGGCCGACCGAGACTGCGCTCGATCGGGGCGAAAGTGCGCGCCGCCTCGCCGAGCGCGCGCAGCACGGTGTCATGCGGGTCGCGGATGGTGCGGTGGAAGAGGCGCACGGTGGAACTCTTGATCGTCCACATCGACGCCATCGGCAACACTTGCTCGGGGTCGTCGGTGGACTGCAACCCGTAGCCCAACCGCCACGGCTCCTTGTCCGACGCTTCTTTCTCGGGCCACGTGAGGTCGAACAACACCCGCATCGGTTGGGCGCCCGCACCCAGCGCGTGTCGCGACCACGCCCACAACTCATCTGGCAAGTGACGCTCGGGCAAGCCCTGCGGCTCGAAGGTCGGATCCGGGCCGACGAGCGACGTCAGCCAGCGCGTCACCCAAGCCGGTGCGTCCGCAGGGAGCGGCGTCAACTCGGCTCGGGTCGCGGCATCGCGCATCACCGTGTCGGCGCACGCGTCGAGGAAGTCGCGGAGCACGTCGGCGGCTGCGGTGAACCGCGGACCGTCGGGCGCTACCTCTTCGTCGGCATCGTCCTCTTCTTCGTCTTCTTCCTGCTGTTCCTCGTATTGATCTTCTTCCTCTTCATCGATGTCCTCATCGGCGTCGGCGTCCTCATCGGCGCCGGCGCCGTTGGCACCGTCGTCCTCCCATTCCTCATCCCACTCCTCGGCGGGCCAGGCGTGGGCGCACGGAGGCATGGCGCGCGCCAACCGCCGGAACCGGTCACGGTCCTCGTCGCGCGCCAACACGACGCCCCATGTCGCGGCCCACAGCTCCGGGTCGTCCGAGTCCTCCATCGTCGGCAAGAACCTGCCGGCCGCGAGGAGCTCGAGGGCGAACTTCGCGGCGTAGCTCCACGCCGTAATCGCGTCGCTCGGCGTCACGGCGCCGGGGGTACCGGACTCGACGCGCGACAACAGCGACAACCCCATCTGCAACGGCATCGTCTTGATCGTCACCGTGTCGGTGGACCACAGCGGATCGCCGTCCTCGGCGTCCACGGTGGGCACGACCACTTCGACGCGTCGCTTGGCCAGCTCGGGCAAGCCGGACCCGACCCAGGCGCGCAGCGCCTCTTCGGCATCGCCATCCGGACTCCAAAACGCCCACTCCCCCCTCCCGTGATGTTCGGGGTCCGGTCGGAACAGGCACCGCACCGAGCGGATGCTCGGAGGCTTCTTCTTGGTCCTTGTGGCTGCCAAGTTGAGTCTAGGAGTCAGGGTGTAGGTTGCAGAGCGTCGTCGGAGGCTGGTGGGCGTTGAACAGACCACAGGTGCGACAAGCGAGTACCGCCGGATCTATCGGTCCGACCTCAACTCCTCGCTGGCGCTACAGCTTGACGGCGACCAGAGGTCGCGCGAGGTTTCTAAGGTTCAGGAACGCCGCGAGGCGTCCCCGCCGAATCCCGCGAGGCGATCCAGCGATGGGCACAAGCGTAGCGCACCTGGGCCGGCGTGCCAACGCCCGTAAGAAGCGAACTTACACGCCAGGGACCGGATCTGCCGATCCCGCCGGGCCAGTCGAGCCTCCGTGGAGCCCGGCGAGGCCTCCGACGGGCGTCGACGGGCGTGGGCGTGAACCATCCAGGATGGCCCCCACCTCACCGTGACAACCCCGGGCTACGCGAACTTCTTCTTCCGGATCTTGCTGACCACCTTCTTCGTTGCGTGCGTCTTCTTGTCGCCCACGAACACCGCCTTGATCCCGAGCTCCTTCACGGTCCTGTTCTCCGGAAGGGTCTTGGTGTTGTAGTCCGTGCCCTTCGCGTAGACGTCTGGCTTCAGCTTGCGGATCAGCTCGTCCGCGGTCTCGTCGTCGAACTTCGTGATGTAGTCCGTGAACCACAGCGCGGAGAGCAGCTCCATCCGCTCCTCGACCGGATTGATGGGGAATCCCTTCCCCTTGATGGCCTCCGCGGCCCTGTCACTGTTCAACGCCACCACGAGGAAATCCCCTCGAGACCGTGCATCTTCGAGATACCGAACGTGACCGACGTGCAGAAGATCGAAGACGCCGTTCGTGAGAACGACCGTCTTACCGCTTGCACGAACTCCTTCGAGGATCGCTGCCAGTGCCTTGAGATCGTTGACGATCTTGTCCTTGGACCTCACCTTGCGGGGTACGACTACCAAGGGTCCGCTCCTTTGTTAGTGCCTAACCTAATTCGCAGAAGCTAGCGGTGATCGGTCGCGAGCGCGAGTGTTCCGTGCCGTTCTTGTGGTCGGTTCTAGGCGTTCTTGATGCGATCGATGATCGCGCTCGTCGAACAGCCCTCCCGAAGCGGCACCAAGACGACCCGCCCACCCCGCGCCTCGACCCACTCACGACCGACCACTCCCTTGTCGCGCCAGTCCTCTCCCTTGACAAGCACTTGCGGTGAAACGGCCTCGATCAAGGCCGCCGGCGTATCTTCGTCGAACGGCACGAGGTAATCCACGGCGTGCAGCGCCGCCATGACGTCCATCCGGTCGTTCAGCGTGTTGATTGGTCGGTCGCCCTTTTTTTGCTGCCGTTTCACGCTCTCGTCCGTGTTGACGGCCACCATCAGAGCATCCCCGTACGAACGGGCACGCTGCAGGTAGTCCGTGTGACCAGGATGGAGGATGTCGAAGCAGCCGTTCGTAAAGACGAGGTCCTGCCCCTCCGAACGCAGCTTTGCCGCGACCGACACCGCCTCCTCGAGGGCCAAGACCTTGCCGCGTCCCGCCTGCCCGAGCAGCGCCAGGATCTCCTGACGGCTCACCGCGTAGGTGCCAAACCGACCGACGGTGACCCCGGCCGCGAGATTCGCCAGTCGGATGCTCTCGTGCATCCCCACCCCGCAGGCGCGGGCGAACGCCAACATCGCGACAACCGTATCGCCGGCGCCGGTCACGTCGAACACGGCCTTGGCCTCCGTGGGGATGATCCGGGCCTCGCCGTCCTCGGCCTCGTAGAAGATGCCCTCCTTGCCGAGCGTGACGGTCGCCGTCTTTACGCCAGTGATGGCCTTGAGCCGCTCGGCGACGCGGTGCAAGTCATCCTTCCCGTGGATCTCGATTCCGGTCGCCTTCTCCGCTTCCGCCTGGTTCGGCGTCATCAGATCGACGCCGCGGTAGATGCTGTAGTCCGTGCCCTTGGGATCGACGATGACCGGTCCGCCGACCGAATGGGCGGCCTCGATCGCCGCGGCCACGACAGCCGCCGTGACCATGCCCTTGCCGTAGTCACTGATCAGGACCGCGTCGTGACAAAACGGTCGCTGGCCGAGATACGCGAGAATCCTCTGTTCCGCCTCGCCCTGGAGATGGTGCCGCTTCTCCGCGTCGACGCGCAGGACCTGCGCCGTGCGACTGATGTACCGCGTCTTTCGCGTCGTCGGACGGCTCGTGTCGACCACCAGGTTCGAAACGTCGATCGACAGTTCCTGCAGCAACTCCTTGAGCCGCTCCGCGGCGACGTCCTCGCCCACGACGCCGAGAACCGTGGCCTCGGCCCCGAGCCCCTTGAGGTTGGCCGCAACGTTGCCCGCGCCACCGAGTTGATGTCGCTCCCCTTGGGCCTCGAACACGAGGACCGGCGCCTCCGGCGACACTCGATTTGCAGCGCCCTCGACGTACTGGTCGAGAATCAGGTCCCCGACGACGAGGATGCGCGAGGCGGGGAGTTCGACGACGGTGCGGGCGAGCGGATGCACTAGCGCACCTCCATGTCGAGCCCTGCCTCACAACCGAGCGCGAGCAGCGCCTGGTGCAAGATCGGCAGGATGATCTCGTGCTGACAGATGACGGACAACCCCTCGCGAGGCGGGCGCTGCACCACGTTCGTGAGAGCGCGATACTGGTGCATCATGTCGAAGTTGCACGTCGCGAAGTCCGTGCCGAGCGCGCCGCGGTTGCGGGCGATCGAGACGGCTTTCAGGAACACCTCGGGCATGATCACCGCCGAACCGATGTTGAGCCAGATGCCGCCATCGAGCTTGCCGACGGTGTCCGCGAGGAGCCAGAAATCGCGCTGCGTCGCGTTGCCGAGCGCCGCGCCGTCGAGCGCAGGGTCCATGTGGACGATGTCGCAACCGAACGCCACGTGGACCGTCGCAGGGATGCCGAGCCGCCGCGCCTCCCCCCACACGGAGAGAGATGCATGGGGCAGTCCTTCGTCGAGGATGGTCTGCCCGAGCGCCGCGCCGTAGCCGATCTGCTCCCGCTCGGCGCGGGCCGCGGCGCCGTTGAGCGCGGCGAACGTCTCCTTCCAGAATCCGAAGGACCCGTCCGGTAACCCCGCGGCCACGTCCTCGGATGTCTCACCCTGATAGGCGATCTCCCAGTCGTGGATGACACCGGCACCGTTCGTCGACACATGTGTCACGAATCCGCGGCGCATCAGATCGATGAGAAGCGGCGACAAGCCGCACTTGAGGAGGTGGGCGCCGAGGCTGATCCCGACCTGTTTGTCAGACTTGCGCGCGGCGACGACGAGCTCGACGACCCGCTTCAAGTTGGTCCCGCCGTAGATGTCCGGCAGGCTGCGAAACCAATCCCCGAAGCCCTCGACCGGCGGTAGAACCTGCGCGAAGTCGTCGTGTTTCACCAGATTGTCTCGCTCGGAGAGCGGGCGGACCTTGATCTCGTCGGGCGACGGTTTCATGCGCAGGATTATGGGTGTTTGGTTTCGCGAAACGACAAGAATGTCGACGGCTCAGGCTCCTCGCCGAGGAACCGAAGATCCAACTCCAGCACGAGCCGCGACGCAGAGCAGTCCACGAGCTTAACGTCGTCCTTCTCCGTCGTGACGAGGGTCGCGTCAAGGCGGTCGACGAGGCCTTCCATCCCTGACAACTCTTCGCTCGTGTGCAGGTGGTGATCGCGACGACGGACGTGATGGACCACCTCGGCGCCCAGCCCCTCGACCGTCTCCACGAAGCTCTCGGGGCGGGCGATCCCCGACAGCAACACAACCCGCTTGTCGCGCAACGCTTCGAGAGGGATCTCGGCCCCGGATGGCATCTCGCGGAGGCGCACCGGCACGTGATCCGAGGCGAACGCGGGAACGTCCGCGCCAGCGCAGGCCGCGAGCTTTTCGCGCCTCTCTTCGACGGCCTCGATGGCGATCCCACCGGCCCGCGTCAGGATCAACGCGTCCGCGCGCCGCAGCGCCTTCGGGTATTCGCGCAGGTAGCCGACGGGCAGCAGCCCGCCAGCAAACGGACGCACCGTGTCCAGACACACCAGGTCCCAGTCCCGGTGCAACCTCCGGTGCTGGAACCCGTCGTCGACGATGATGACGTCGACGCCGTTCTCGGCGATGAGTCGCCGCGCGCCGCGCACCCGATCCGGATCCTGCACCTGGGCCAGGCCGGGAAACCGCCGCGCGAGCAGCTTGCCCTCATCGTTGAGTTTTTCTCCCCGCGCCCTGCCGTAGCCGCGGGCCAGCACGCCCGGTCGCTTCCCGACTCCGATCGCTCGCTCCACGAGCCAGGCGACGAGAGGCGTCTTGCCGGTTCCGCCCGCGGCGATGTTGCCGACGGAAACAACCGGGACGCCGACGCGGTGCACCTTTCGGATACCGGCATGAAACAGGTAGTTGCGGAGCGTGATCGCGATCCCGTAGACCATGGACAGGGGCCAGAGCCCCTTGCGAAGCAACTGCAGGTCTTCGTTCACGCGTCCGCGCGCACGGCGTCGAGTTCCGCGGAGGTCGAGACCGCGACTGATTCGATCCCCTCGGTTTCGATGCCGCGTGCGATGTTGGCCGCCATTCGGCTCAGCGTCGGCTTCGGACCGAATTCGACGAACCGCGTCACGCCGGCGTCCTGGATCATCCGTTCGATGCTCGTCTGCCACAGCACGGATCCAGCGAACTGTCGCCGCAGAGCATCGCGAGCCGCATCGGCCGTCGTGACCGGCGCCGCATCCACGTTGCAGTAGATCGGGAACGCGGGATCCTGCATCTCGACACCGTCGAGCACTTCGGCGTACTGGACCGCCGCGTCGCGCAGCATGGAAGAGTGAAAAGGCACGGACACGGACAGCCGCATCGCCCTCTTGCCCAGGATCTCGACGGCCTGGTCCATGGCCGCGGTCTCGCCGGAGAGCACGATCTGCCCGGGGGCGTTGATGTTGGCGATCTCACAGACCCCCGCGTCGATCTTGGCGATGAACTCCTCCGCTTCCGCGACGCTCATCTTGCGCAGCACGACCATGCCACCCGTCCCGACGGGGACCGCATCCTGCATGAACTGGGCTCGCTGTCGAACAAGGCGCAACGCGTCCCCGAACTGAAACGTCCCCGCAGCGGTCAGCGCCGTGTACTCCCCGAGGGAGTGACCGGCAGCCAGCTCCGGAGTCTGCCCGAGCGCGCGGAACGCGGCGGTGGACACGGCGAGGGTCGCAGGCTGGGTGTTCGTGGTGAGTCCCAGTTGCTCATCCGGGCCCTCAAAGCACAACGTAGAGAGCGATTCGCCGAGCGCGGCGTCAGCCTCGGCGAACACTTCCCTGGCTACGTCGTGGTGCTCGGCCAGGTCCTTGCCCATGCCGGCGAACTGCGAGCCCTGGCCAGTGAAAAGGAAAGCTGTCTTCATGCCGCCGGAGTCTCGGCGGGGGTCTCGGCCCGCGCAAGCACGAGCCGGATTCCTGGCCGGCGAACCACCCTATTTTGGCGGCTTGCCCCCGGTCCCTGGGGGTGTCGACTCCTGCGTCTCCGCGGACCTTGCGGTCTTCTTCTTCTTCTTCTCCGCGGTCTCCTTGTAGGCGATGATCTTTTCGTGCGCCGTGGCCGCGATCTTCCAGGACTCGAAGATCTTTTCGAACCGTCGCTCCTTCTCGTTCGGATAGACGCCCACGGTGATGCGACGTAGCTTCAGTCGTGCGATCTTCTCCGCTCCCCAGCCCTCGATCGGCGGGAACTCCTGCAGCAGCTTCAACTGAGCGACCTTGAGATCCGGCGGCGCATCGCGGTCGTCGATCTTGCCGACTTCCCCTTTCTCCTCCAGTTTGATCTTCGCCGCGATTCGCTGTCGCCTCGCTTCCTGCATTCGACGGTAGTTCTCCTGAGTGTCGGACAGTTCCTGCGCGAGTTTCATCTCGAGCGCCTTCACCTGGGCGTCACTCAGCTTGGTTCCGATCGAGTAGTGCTCGATCTGCTCGTATCGCAAAAACACGTACGAAGTGGTTCCGACGGAATACCAGATGCGCATCCCTGCCCGCTTGTCATCGATGTTGACCGCGGACACGAAGTCGATGCCGTCGTGCAGTTCGACGAACCTACCGTTCTTGACGACCCCCTTCAGCCGGTTGCCGTTCTTGAGCTTCACTCTCACGTACACGTTGAGCTTGCGGATCTTGCCGTCCCGCATGGCCTTGCGCATGGCCTCGACCTTCTTCCTGATCTTCTCCTTCGCAGCCTCGCTCTTGTCCTGCGTGGGTGCGGCAGCGGCGACGAGACAACAGATGGCGATCGTGAGCAGTGATTTCATGATTCTCTCTCTCCTTTCGTTATCGGCCTCGCGCGCGTCCGACTCCGACAAATTCAAAGATCTTCCCGCCACGGACACCACGGTGTCATGGCCCCGTCGCTGCCGGGGCGACCAGAATTAGTACACCTGCAGGCTCTCGGTGATCGCGCGGAACCACACTTGCCTGGCGCGGAAGCGTGATTCCGCTTCGGCGCGGCTCGAGCCCGTCACCACGCACTGGAGGAGCAGGTGCCGATGCGCCAGGGTCAGCCGAGTCCATCTCTCCCGCGTCCACAGACCATCGCGAGTCCGGAACAACCAGTGTTCGTTGGTGCCCTCGATCTTCGCCCCACCGGACGTTGCCACAGGAGTCACCTCCGACCCCGAGGCGGGTATCCCCCTTCGCCACAACTCGGTGCCAGCGGTCAGCTGCATGCGGATCGCGTCGGTATCTCCCGAGCCATCGACACAACCGGTCAGCGTGACCCAGTGATCCGCCAGACTCAGCTTCGTCCTTGACGGTCGCAGCTCGAGTTGCAGTTCCGTCACGCCTCCGACGAGCTTGGTCATTCTCGTGTTCTGAGCCGGGGCAAAATCGACGCGCAACCGGGCCTGCTTGTATCGCCCATTCTCGATCACCCCGAGGTCCGGGCGCGACGACGGCATCATCCGGACGACGCGCATTCCCTCAGCGGTGCGACGCAACATGATCCGCATCCGCCAGTCCGCGACCACCCTCTCCTCGCGAATCCCACCAGCGTGGTGCCAGTGCAGTCGGACCTCGACCGTCACCACATCGCCGACGGCAGTGACGTCGAGGACCGTCGCGTCGGAATAGGACGGCAGCGCTCGCGCCTTGCGGAGAATCTCCGCCCGCCCCCATCCCTGCGGAGCGAAACGGCAGTCCTCCGCGAGCAATCCCCCGAGCGCCTCGGCATCACCCGCCGCGAGGGCTGCGAACAGATCGGCGACGACTCGCGACGTCGATGCGATCGCCGGCCAGCGGTCCGTCATGGCACCATCGCAGCGGAAGCGGACGACAGCGTGTTCGACTGGGTCCGCGACACCGATCTCGACCGACCGATGCCAGATCAGCACAGGCGCCTCGTTCAGGTAGTACTGTTCGGCTGGCTCAGGCCAGACTTCGTCGACGAAACTACCTGCCGGCAACTCGACGCGATGGGTCGACACCCTCTTCCGGTTCGCCAGGGGCACCGTCAAGTTGTGTGAGTCTCGCGACGCGAACAAGCCGGTGATCGGTTCGAGGCGTCGGTGCACAGTGAGACGGACGGGTCCAGGCCGGTCCGCGATCTCCAACCGATGACCGCGACCGTCGCCGTTCGGTTTGAGTTCGAGACGGTTGCCCGACGTGTCCTTCGCCAGGCCCGAGGTCTGGCGAAAGCCCTCGAATATCGGGAAATCGAGGCGCCGCACACCCCGACCGATCTGGAAGTTCTGCACCAGCTGCACGCGACCGTCCTTGCCGATCGTCCACGTGTTGACGACGAACTCTTGCTTGCCGGCAGCCAGCGTGGACAGACGGGCCTCGACCCGACCATTCGCCTTGCCGTCATCATCGGCCGGCACGAATCTGGCGACGCGCATCCCGACCAACGGACTCTGGGTGTCGGGACCGGGCAGCAGGGTGAAGCTGCGCACCGACAAGTCCCGCGGTTCGGCCGCGAAGTGGCCCCCCGCCGAGTACAGCTTGCCGTCCCGCTGCGCCGAGAGCATCTCGGCCGCGTTCCCGACGAGATCGAAGATTCCGTTCGGGGAAGCTCCGGACGGCTTCGAGCCCACCGCGGCGAGCCCGGAGGTGAAGCGCGGATCTCCGACGACGTGCTTCAAGTCGAACTCGTAGCCCCAAGGGTACTGCAGTTCGCTCGAACCGCTCGTCGCCGCGAAGAGATATTCCTTTCGCGACATCAGGTGACCGCCCAGCAGCGCAACAGCGGTGCGCGCCTGGCGGAACGACAGCCCCGTCACCGGTCTGTTCATGTGCCGTCCGGTCCAACCCGTGGGCCGGAGTTCCTCGGCGAGCTCGCGGTCGTCGACGGAGTGCAGGAGATCCATGTACCTCCCGACAGTGAATTCGTTTCGATCAGTCGCGAACACCGACTGGCCGGGCGGTGCTACCAGCGCCATGCCGGAGGGAATCTTCGACGCCGCCTTGAACCGGGGGTCGACGGTCACGCGGCGGTCGCGTTCGATGTCGACCGTGTTCACGAACGGTTCCATTCCGGGCATCGCGAAACGCACGAGGTAGTGCCCCACAGATAGCGAGCCGTCCGGGGGGACCTGTCGCCATCGCGACTGGAACTCGCCGTCGAGGATACCAAGCACGGTGACCTCCATGCCCTTGCGACCATTCGCGAATTCCATGTGGCCCGTGCCACGGAGACGACGGCGGAACTCGTGGTACTCAGGGCGGTCGAGATCGTCCGCAGGCAGGGTATCCAGGAACTGGGCGAGGACGTCGTAGCGGTTCTTCGCGTACATCGACGGAAACACCTCGGCGAAGTCCCGCAGACGTCGCTCCGCGACGAACTTCGGGTCTTCCAAGCGCACCTGAGCCTGGACGTACTCCGCGTGGGACTCGCGGACCTTGCCTTGCAGGAGGAAGATCTTCCCGTTGTCGAGGGCGAGCATGGCGCTCTGCCGCGTGTTGCCGATCGAGACGAGACCGACACTCAGTCCGATGACGAGGGCGAACAGGATCGACAGACACGCAACCCAGGCCGAACGTCTGTTGCGATTGAAGTTGCTGGAGATCCGTTCGGCGAGCCCTGGTCGGCGAGCACGAATCTCCGTGCCGGCGAGGAACGCGCGCAGATCGGCACCGAGTTCTGCAGTCGTCCGGTAGCGGCGGTCGACATCCTTCGCCAGGCACGTGAGCACGATCGTCTCCAGCGCGCGCGGCACGCGGGGGTTGATTCGCCGCGGCGGGACGGGATCGTCCTCGATGATCGAACGCATCACTTCCGCAGCGCTCTGCCCGGTGAACGGCGACCGCAGAGTGAGCATCTCGAACAGCGTCGCACCGAGACCGTACACGTCGACGCGCGCATCGAGCATCTTGGAGCCCGCAGCCTGCTCAGGCGCCATGTATGCGGGCGTCCCGACAGCTTCGCCGGTCTGGGTCATGCTCAGCGCGAGTTCGTCACGCGCCAGGCCAAAATCGACGAGCACCGGTCGACCCGCTGGATGCAGGAGGATGTTGCTCGGCTTGATGTCGCGGTGGATGACCTGACCCTGGTGCGCGACAGTCACGGCACCCGAGAGTTCCAGGATCAGCGCGGCGCACGACGCGGCGTAGATGGAGTTCGCGAGGAAGGGCTGCACCGGCAACTCCTGGAAGCCGGGGTACTTCGTGGACATCTCCGTCTCCTCCATCAGGGAGAAGCGAAGTGAGCCCGCCGGTCGGTCGCGGAGAGACTGGAGCAGATGGAAGAGCGACGGCCCTTCGACGAGTTCCATCGCATAGTAGTAGGTGTCGTCGACCTCGCCCATCGCATAGACCGGGACGATGCCCGGATGCGAAAGCCGTCCCGCCGCTTCGGCCTCGCGACGGAATCGAGTGACCGCGTCGGGGTCGAGCCCTCCCACCAACGGGAGGACCTTCAGCGCGACCTCACGCTCGAGCGAGATCTGGCGAGCATGAAAGACCTTGCCCATGCCCCCTCGACCGATCTCTTCGAGGAGGATGAAGTCGCCCAGCCGGCGCATCACCGGAGCCTTCGCGTCTCTGTCCTCAGACACACTCTCTTATCGAGAGGTCCGTCCCGTCAGGATGAGGCAGACCCGCACTTCTGTCCGGTGCCGACACGAGTTGCGAGAAAACGTGTCGGATTCCGCGGCAGTAGCCGGGGCTAGAGCGCGAGCGTCGGGTCTTCCTGCTCTTCGTCCGCGACCAGCTGGATCAGGCCGCGGCGAAGCTCTTCGGACGCGATCTTGACGTAGTTCCGTTCCCGCGTCTCGAAGAGTGGTTTTTGGCCGCGCACGAGTTCCCGGACTCGCTTTTGGAGCAACGAGGTCAGTTCGAACGAGCCGCAGACCTGATGGACGAGTTGGGTAGGAAGCGAGTTGGTCATGAAGAGATCCCTGAACGGGCGCGGGACGGTATTGCGGCCCACCCCCTTCGGCAAGGGGGTTTTGCGGTTCCGGCGATCGAGAAGACGTTCCGGGGCCGGGTATGCTCCCGCGATGCGCACGGTCATCGCCCCCGCCCTGTTGGTTGTTTTCACCCCTCTGGTCGTGGCCCAGACCCCGCCCAAACGGGCCCAGGAGAAGGGCGAATCACAGGAAACCACCGCTGAGAAGAAGCCTCGAAACAAGCGCCCGGACCTGACCGCTGACGAGGAACTGCTCGTGCGAACGGTGACTCCGGCGATGGCGCGGCGACACCTCAAGGCATTGACAGAGCATCCGCACCTGGCGGGGACCCCCGGCGACTGGGCGACGGCGATGTACGTGAAGAAGGTGCTCGACGAGGCCGGATTCGAAACCGACATCGAGGAGTACCACGTGCTTCTCCCCTCCCCGGTTTCGGTCTCTCTCGAGCTGACCAAACCGGTCCGAGACCCGCTCGACCTGCGCGAGCAGCCCTTCCCCTGGAAGGACGACACGCTGGCGAAGCACCCGAGCTTCCTCACGTTCAATGGCTACTCGCCATCGGGGACCGTCGAGGCCGAGGTGGTCTACGCACAGTACGGACGGTCCGAGGACTTCGATTGGCTCGAGAGCAAGGGCGTCTCGATCAAGGGCAAGATCTGCCTGATCCGCTACGGCAAGATCTTTCGTGGGTTGAAGGTCCGCGAGGCGGACAAACGGGGAGCGGCCGGAGTGCTGCTGTACTCGGAGCCGGACGACGACGGGTACCGCAAGGGCGACGTCTACCCCAATGGGCCGTACCGACCGAAGACAGGAGTGCAGCGCGGTTCGATCATGTACATCAGCGAGTTGGTCGGCGACCCGCTGACGCCAGGCCAACCCGCGACGAAGGATGCGGTGCGCCTGAGGCGCGAGGAGTGCACGTGGCTACCGAAGATTCCGTGCATGCCGATCTCGTGGGGTAACGCGCTGCGGATTCTCGAACACGGCAAGGGTCACAACGTCCCGAAGGACTGGCAGGGTGGATGCCCGACGACCTACCACACGGGGCCCGGGCCCGTGCGGGTGAAGATGAAGGTCGTGATGGACGAGAAGGTGCAACCGATCTGGAACGTGATCGGTCGACTGCGGACCAAGAAG
>PVBE012023811.1_pt1 | contig 18036 bp, 16 predicted proteins | sample 1631181 | NCBI WGS metagenome assembly PVBE01 (sample SAMN08397723, study PRJNA350692) | Marine metagenome, whole genome shotgun sequencing project. | isolation source: water | place: Pacific Ocean | collected 2012-04
GTTTAGTCTTCCTGAGGTGACAGAGTTGACCATAACTATCCATGATATATTGGGCAGACAGGTTGTGGAGTTGGTGAGGGGTGAACTGGAGTCTGGCCATCATTCATTAAGGTGGGATGGAACGGATGCACACAATGATCCTGTGAGTGCAGGTGTATATTTTGTGCAGATAAACTCTGTAGAATATACCCATATTATGAAACTGATATTTTTGAAATAAAACTTTGTGAAATGCAAAAAAATAATGTACACTCATGTTCGTCTTGTGGGTGTTTTTTTACTAAACTATAATAAAGGGAAAGACCATGAATAAATATATAACTTGTTTATTAGCCTTAATTCTTGGCGTTGGATTTACTTTTGGAGCAGAAAATAAGTTGCCTGTCAAGGTAGCAAAATATGAAAAGCTTCCCAGATTTGTTGAGCCGACGAATTATCATACTGATATTGAGGATGGAAATTCACAGCCTGTTATTCATCATAGTATGAATCGTGATAATAGTTACTGGTCAACTCTGGTGGATTCTTCAACAAATGGATATGGAATGGTACTCGGTTCAACAAGACCTATTTATATTGATGAAGACAATGGCTGGTTTTTTGTTTTTAGACAGTGGGCAGGTGAAAATACTACCCATGGTCAGTTGGGTGCAGCCTATTCGGAAAATGGGATGGATTGGACGAACTATAATTATCTTAACGTGGGATTTGATTGGCCTCCGTCTAATAGACAGGCTCGATATCCAAGTGCCTTAGGTAATCCGGACTATCCTTACGCTTTCTGGAATGAATATACGACACTTTCTGGGAGTTATGGTGGTAGACCATTTTACACCTATGACGAATTTGGTTGGGATGGAGGTTCTTTTGCTGAGCCAATCGATGTAGACCTTCAATGGGGTGGAGGTACCGACCAGTGGGTGGGAAGCCCAGGCACCTCATTTGATGGAGATAATGCTATCGTAAATGTTGCTTATAATGACTGGACAAGAAATAATTATTTTATGTTTCACAGTGAAGCTTATGATGACGGATATCTTGTTTTTGGTGAGGAGTTTGTCATAATAGATGAACCAGCTTATTTGGAGCCTGGAGACGCCAGTGGAAGTTATAATTCCAGTCCTGCAGTGAGTATGACACCGGATGGAATGGGTGCAGTTGGTTTGGTTGGTCTGTTTGCAGGAGGATTAGATGACAACAGTTCAGTTTCAAATAATCATACTTTTATATTCAAAATGACGGAAGACCATGGAGCAAGTTGGCATGGACCTTCCAGTTCTGAACCCCCTTACTATAATGATGATGTATATTTTATTCCTGATAATGTGTTCGATCATATGCAAAATACTTATTTTAGTGATTACTATGACCCCTGTGCGGACACAACCTCTGCAATAACAAGTTTTTGGAGCTATTATGAATTTGATATGAAGTTGGACAGTGAAGGAAATCCTCATATTATGATGGAAATACTTCCCTGTGATGATTCTTTCTGTTATTATTTTTCGGGAGATTATAGCGAAGTTGGAGCTGGATATTATCATTTTACCATTGATAGAGACAACCTTGACAATCCTGGATTTGTGAATACTCCGACAGGATGGAATTATTCGAAGGTAATGACAGGAAGTGCTACCTGGTACGTAGGAGATCCTACTGGGAACAGTTATATTTGGTCAACACAGGCACAGCTTTCTTTTGATCCTGAGGATCCGAATCTTGTTTGGGTTGTAAGTGATATGGGAATTAGAGGGCCTGTTGAAGACTATGATCCTGAGGACCCGGATGATTGTGAGGAACCATACATCTGGTATCCCCAATGGAGTGCTGATATCTTGATATTTAAATCTACGGATAATGGTGCTACATGGTGGAATCCATTAAACGCCTCAAATACTCCTGATGAAACTGATTGGGCGGGAGGAGAAGAATGTGATACTCCCAGTGGTTGGTGTAGCCCTGAGGAACAATTTCCTCATACCGCTCAATGGGCAACCAGTGATGCAGTAAACTATGTATTTCAGATGCCCGATTGGTACTTTAATGAAATTGGTGATATGTATGGAGCAGATCACAAAAATCGAGTATATGGAGGTTCCGCAGAGTTCACCGAAAATTCCGAGCCTGAGTATCCAGGTGATTGGTTTTCCGGAGGAGATGTTGATGTTTCAATCAGCAATCAGGCAAATTGGAATTTAGTTGGATTGCCAGTTGGAACTGAAGACAATTCTTATTCTCAGGTCTTTCCAAATTCAATAAGTAATACTTTATATGCCTTTGATGTAGGATATGTATCAGCTGAAAATCTTGAACTAGGGGAAGGATATTGGTTGCGATTTGATGCTGAGGGAGAAAATATGGTTACAGGTGGAAGTGTTAGTGAAATTCCTGTAACATTAGCCGCAGGATGGAATTTGATTTCTGGTGGATCTGAATCTATGGGTGTCGGAACTATAAGTGACCCTGACGGAATAGTTGTAGCAAACACTCTATATGGGTTTGGAACTGGATATGAATCTTCAACTGAGCTTGTCCCTGGACAAGGATATTGGATTCGTACAACGGCTACCGGCGATGTTGTCATAGGTGGAGCTGCTGCTAGGAGTGGTGAGTTTGTCAATCGCCTTAAGAATGCGAGTTCCATATTGTTTAATGGAAAGGCACTCTATTTTGATGCGGTAGTTCCTGAAGCTGAGAAGCTCAGTTACAGTTTGCCTCCTGTTCCTCCAACAGGTGCCTTTGATGTTCGGTACAGCGACAACCTAATTTATACAGGATCAACTGGGAATATTACGGTAATGAATCCTTATGGTGAACTCAATGTTTCATATCATATTGCAGATAATTCCAAATGGATTCTGACGTCTGCAACAGGAGATATTTTTGAACTTTCGGGTTCCGGTCAATTCTTAATTCCAAATACTGTAAATGCAGAATTCACATTGATTAAATCTGAAATCAGTATTGAACCTGTTATGTTTGGTCTTCAAGGGAGCTACCCAAATCCGTTCAATCCTAGCACAACTATAAATTACAGTGTGGAAACTGAAGGATTAACATCTCTCATTGTGTATGACATGATGGGGAGGGAAATTAAGTCTCTTGTCTCCGGTTACCTGACACCGAATCATTATTCAGTTGTCTGGAATGGAAAAGATAATGCCGACAGACAGGTCCCCTCTGGAATTTATTTATATCGCCTGACTTCCGGTGAATTCACCGATATGAAAAAAGTTATGCTAATGAAATAATATTCTGGTTTTCGGATAAATTATAAAGGGGCTGTCCAGAGGGACCAGCCCCTTTTTTTTAGTGGAAACAAATTTGAGAAGGGCCCAGTAATACCGTAAATTTTTTTGGTAAATTTAAGGGAAATAATGTCTGGACATAGTAAATGGTCAACCATCAAACGGAAAAAAGGAGCACTGGATGCAAAACGTGGAAAAATATTCACAACCCTCATTAAGGAGATAACTGTAGCTGCAAAGAATGGTGGTGGGGACGAATCAGCAAATCCCCGATTGAGACAGGCAATCCTAAAGGCTAAATCTGCTAATATGCCTCAGGACAATATAAAACGTGCCATTAAAAAAGGAACCGGTGACCTTCCCGGAACGAGCTACGAGGAAGCAGTGTACGAAGGCTATGCACCAGGAGGAGTTGCTATTTTAATGGAAGTACTGACAGACAATAAAAACAGGACGGTTGCAGATATACGTCATCTTATGACAAAACATGGTGGAAATTTGGGTGAAAATGGAAGTGTGTCTTGGATGTTTAATAAGAAAGGACAGATTATCCTTGATTTATCTGCGGGAGATGAGGAGACTGTCATGGAGATAGCTTTGGAATCTGGTGCAGAGGATTTAGATATAGATGAAAAAAATTATATTATTTCCACTGAACCAAATGTACTGATTGATATAAGAGATGTACTAGAAAATAATGGATATGAGGTCAGATCAGCCGAGGTAGAAATGGTTCCAAATAATCTACAAAAAGTGGAAGGAGATGATGTTCCTAAAGTCTTGTCTTTATTGGAGGCTTTGGATGACAATGAAGATATAAAGAATGTATATGCTAATGTTGATTTAGATGATGAATCTCTAAATTAGACTTTTTTTTATTTTGAAATATTTTATTTGGGTATGAGTTGATGAGAGTAATTGGTTTTGACCCCGGATTAAGCGCGACAGGGTTTGGAGTTATTGAGTCAGATGGAAAAAATAATGTATATCACATCGATAATGGTGTTTTACGGCCTCCCAGAAGAATGCTGCTTCCGGAGAGATTAAACTATTTGTATGAAAAAGGCATGGAGATATTGAAATCTTATTCCCCTGAAGTTCTTACTATTGAAGATACATTTTACCACAAGAACATTAAATCTGCCATGGCATTGGGCCAAGCAAGGGGAACACTTCTTTTAGTTGGTGCTCACATGGGTATCCCCTGTATTGAGTATGCTCCCCGGAAGGTGAAAATGTCTGTTGTTGGAAATGGCGCTGCATCTAAGGAACAGGTGAATTATATGATTTGTAAACTATTAAAATTACCGGAAGGAAATATTCCTACCGATGCATCTGATGCGTTGGCAATAGCACTTTGTTATATCCATCAAAATAAATTTAATTAACATGATTGATTCACTTTCAGGAATTTTGATTAAGAAAGATCCTTCTGCCGCTATTATTGATATTGGTGGTGTGCGGTTAAAAGTATTTGTCACCGTCGGTTCTTATGAGCAATTACCTTCCGTAGGCGAGCAGGTTGAAATATTGACATATCTTCATGTCAAGGAGGATATTTTAAATTTATATGGATTTTCAGGAGAGGAACAAAGAGAGTTGTTTTCCCTTTTAAACAGTGTTAACGGGATCGGACCACGATCTGCTTTAGCGATTCTTTCAGGTGTCAGGACCGAAGATTTGAAAAAAAGAATTGTTTCAGGTGATGTAAAATCATTGACCATTTTACCAGGTATTGGTCCAAAAATAGCGAAAAGAATTATTGTTGAATTAAAAGAAAAGTTTATTTCAACAGATATGGATGAATTACCAGGGAGTTCTAGTATTTCTACTGAATCTGAGTACTTTAGAGATGCCCTTGATGCGTTACAATCTTTGGGGTTTCACCGCTCCCAGGCATATCGAACATTAAAGACGATGGACGAGTCAGGTGAGATAGATGGAAATTTGGAAGATGTTATAAAAAACGCATTGGGACGTATGAGGTAGAATTTGGTCAAGGTATTTCCATTCAGAGGGTTGAGACCTATCTCTGAAAAAGCAGCTGAGATTGCATCCCCTCCCTATGATGTTTTAAATGCACAGGAAGCAAAGACAATAGTAAAGGAATACCCCAATTCATTTTTAAGGATAAATAAAGCAGAGTGCGAGTATGATGATGGGACTGATCCACACAGCGAAACTGTCTACAAAAAAGCAAAAGAAAATTTATTTTTATTTATCAAAAATGGATTAATGATTCAGGATGAACAACCCTGTTTTTATATATATAGGCTAACTATCAATAACCAATGTCAGACAGGTCTCTGCTGTGTGATGTCTATCGAAGATTATAATAATGGTATAATAAAAAAACATGAATATACCCGTCCAGATAAAGTGGAAGACAGGGCAAACCATATTGAATATTTAGAAGCGCAAGTCGGTCCAGTTTTTTCCATCTTCAGAAATAACTCTGATATATCAGATCTTTTTGAACAATTAACCCAAATGAGTCCGGAAACTTCATTTACTTCAGATGATGGAGTGACTCACGATTTTTGGGTAATCAAAGATCAATCAATAATCAAAGTAATTCAAAAAAGATTCAACACACTTAGTTGCACTTACATAGCAGACGGGCATCATCGTTCAGAATCAGCTGCGGAAGTCGTCAGACGCAAAAACAACACTGAAAAATTACCGGAACCATATAATTATTTTTTGCATGTACTATTTCCAGATGATGAGGTAAATATATTACCCTATAATAGGATAGCGAGAAAACCAGAGGATTTATCCGTTCAAGAGGTGTTGGACAGAGCAGAATTCAATTTTAATTTAGCGATAAATAAAGAAGGAGCTTTTTCTCCTGAAGCCTTTCATACCTATGGTGTTTATATTGGAGGGAACTGGTATAGAATGACTCTGATAAATAATCAACTCAATGAAGATGACCCTGTTAAAGGAATTGATGCTGAAATTTTACAACAATATTTTATTGGAACCATTCTCAATATTAAGGATCCAAAAACAGATGAAAGGATTCAATTTGTTGGAGGTATTAGAGGGAATACGGAATTAGAAAACCGTGTGGATTCTGGAGAATTTGATATTGCATTTTCATTATATCCCACTACAGTGAGTCAGTTATTAAACGTGGCAGATGCTCAAAAAGTGATGCCGCCAAAATCTACCTGGTTTGAGCCGAAATTGAGGAGTGGAATGGTCGTACATTTATTAACTAATTTATAAAGGAAAATACTTATGCTCATTCTTATTGCAGACGTATTTTTACCAGACCTACCTGATAAACTTTCTAGATTTGGTAACATTACATATGATAAGGGAAAATTGCCGGTAGCAACCATCGTGCTTGTGCGCAGTAAAACGAAAGTAACAAAAGAGTATATTAATTCAGCACCAAATCTTAAACTGGTTATCCGTGGTGGTGTAGGACTTGATAATATTGATTTGAAATATGCTACTGAAAAAGGAATTACCGTTCATAACACTGCGGTAGCTTCATCTATTGCTGTTGCAGAACTCGCTTTTGCACTGATGATAGCTTTGCCAAATCATGTGACAAAAGCGGACCGTACAATGTTAGCAGGTAAGTGGGCAAAAAAAGAGCTAATACGCACCGAACTATATCAAAAAACATTGGGCATTATTGGGCTTGGGAGGATCGGAACCGAACTGGCTAAAAGAGCAGCTGCATTTGGAATGAATGTTATTGCCTACCATCCAAAGGTTAAATCAAGTTTAGTTGCAAAAATGACTACAGATTTGAGAGACATTCTAAACAATTCTGATTATGTTTCTTTACATCTTCCTCTTAATCATGAAACAAAAGGAATCATCAATGCCGAGATGCTCAATGAATTTAAAGATGGGGCGTACCTCATTAATACCGGGCGTGGTAAAACAATTATTGAGAGGGATGTTGTTGAAGCATTGAAGAGTGGAAAACTGGCTGGATTTGGTAACGATGTCTGGTACTCTGACCCGCCAGAGAACACACCATTGATTGATGCTCCGAATGTCATAGCTTTACCGCACTTGGGAGCTTCTACAAAAGAAAGTTTGTCTAGAATCGGAGATATCATTGAATCCATTATCCATGATTTTATTACCATTAAATAATTTGTTTTTAGAAAGGGGATATTATAATGCAAAACCGTGTTTTTAATTTTAATCCAGGTCCTTCAACTTTACCATTGGAGGTGCTGCAGATTGTTCGGGAAGAATTGTTGGATTATCAGGGTACAGGTATGTCGGTTTTAGAAATTTCTCATCGCTCTTCTCAATTTGAGGAAATTAATCATTCAGCTAACAATATTATGAAGGAATTATTGGGGTTGGGAGATAATTATCACCTCTTATTTGTGGGAGGTGGAGCTTCTACACAATTTGCAAATATACCATTGAATTTTCTTAGGAATTGGATGACAGCAAACTATGTTGATACTGGAACATGGGCATCCAAGGCAATCAAGGAGGCGGAAAAACTTGGAAAAGTAAATGTTATTGCTTCATCCAAAGATAGAGATTACACTTATATTCCAGAATTTGCTTCACATGAAATAACGCATAACGCTGCATATGTTCATATAACCTCCAACAATACCATTAAGGGGACTCAATATCAAACAATTCCGGATACAGGAAGCGTTCCTCTTTTTGCAGATTTATCTTCTGATATTTGTTCACGGAATAGTGATTATTGCCAATTCTCTTTATTTTATGCGGGTGCTCAAAAAAATCTTGGTCCATCAGGAGTGACGATAGTGGGTATAAGGAAAGATATGCTGGAAAAATGCAATGAGAACCTTACGACGATGGTAGATTACAAAACACATGCTCAAAAGAATTCTCTTTTTAACACCCCACCCGTTTTTGCCATTTATATGTTGAAATTGGTTTTGGAATGGATCAAAAATAATGGAGGTTTGTCTGGGATTGAAAAAATAAACCAACAGAAAAAAGATTTGATCTACAACCTGTTGGATTTACACAGTGTATATTACAGACCCACAGCAGAAAAGAATAGCCGCAGTTGGATGAACATCACTTTCAGACTCCCTACTGAGGATTTGGAAAAAAAGTTTTTAGAAGAAGCGGTTGCAAATAGATTAATTGGATTGAAGGGGCATCGCAGTGTTGGAGGAATTCGTGTGTCCTTATATAATGCAATGACCCTTCAAGGTGCTGAGGCCGTGGCTGAGTTCATGGAAACATTTATGAATAAATATGGTTGAAAAACTTTATATTTTCAATTTATCTGATTGATTATCTCAAAATGATTTTTCTTTTCATTTATTATAATGAATAAAACACCACTTCATTATCACCATGTCGCCATGGGAGCTAAAATGGTAAATTTTTGTGGATTTGAAATGCCTGTTTATTATTCTGGAATTTCTGAAGAACACCAAGCTGTTAGAAATCATGCAGGATTATTTGATGTTAGTCATATGGGGCAAATAATAGTCAAAGGTGAAAATGCCGAAAAATATTTACAAAAAATGGTAACCAGTGATGTTACTTCTCTTACTCCAGGGAATGCTCAATATACCGTCATGTGTAATGAAAACGGTGGCATCATAGATGATCTATTGGTGTATTGTTTTCCTGAGTACTATATGTTAGTAGTGAACGCAGGGAATCTTGGAAAAAATTTAGATTGGTTGAACAAAAATAATGATATAAAAGCTCATATTAATGATAAAAGTAAACAAATGAGCCTTTTGGCAATTCAAGGACCAAACAGCCGAGAAATAGTTTCAGACTTTACCCAAATTTCATTGGAAAATCTCAAATTTTATCAATTCATACAATTGAACAAATTTAAATATCCAATCACTATTTCTCGAACTGGATATACCGGTGAACTTGGATATGAGATATATTGTAACAACCAAGATTCAGGATATATTTGGGATGATTTATTAGAAAAAGGTAAAGAATACAAATTGCTTCCAGCCGGCCTTGGAGCAAGGGATTTATTGAGAATGGAGATGAAATATTGTCTTTACGGAAATGATATAGATGAGACGACACATCCCTTTGAAGCAGGATTAGGTTGGGTTGTTACTTTAGATAAAGATGATTTTATTGGAAAGGAAGCCTTGATACCAATGAAAAAAAATATTTCAAAAAGATTGATTTGTTTCGAGATGGAGGACAGGGCCATTCCACGAAAAGGATATCTCATTTGTATAAATGATAGAGAGATGGGTGTTGTGACCAGTGGAGGGTTTTCCTCAGTTTTGAATAGGGGAGTTGGTATGGGGTATGTTAATAAGAAATACTGTAAAGGAGGGAACAAAATCGGAATAAATGTCAGGGGTAGTATAAAGAACGCCATCATTAAAAAACCCCCATTGTATATGTATGGAACTTTATATTCCTAATTCTTATTATAATAAGAACAAAAAAGTAATAGTTTGATCACAATAAAGTAATGCAAAAGCGTAGGCAAGAAATATTAGGCATCTTGTTGTTAATCATTTCGCTATGTGTTCTAGCCAGCCTTGTTGGATTTAATCCTTCTGAAGAACCTAGGATTTCTCCAAAGGTCAAGTTAACAAACACCATGGGGATCGTTGGAATTTATGTGTCCTATGGATTAATCAAGTTAGGGTTTGGTTATTCAGTAATCATTTTACCTCTGTTAGGTTTTGTTTGGGGTTGGTGGTTATTCAGTCAACGTAAGCTGGAGAATCTTTACAGAATATCCCTGTATCTTTTTGGTGCCATGTTATTGTTTTCCATCTCTCTTGGACAAATCACAATCTGGATATATGATGGCAACCTCCCTCATCTTTTATATTCAGGATTTACCGGATGGTCAATTGCAAATTTAATTCATGACTTTTTGGGAGGAATTGGAGCTGCAGTAATCTTGATAGGAGGTTGGCTTCTACTGATCAGAGGATATTTTTCCTGGAGTTTTTATCATCCATTTCAGATTGCTGGTAAATGGGTACAGGACAGGTGGGATTCTTTTTCCTTGGAAAGGGAGTTGAAGAAAAAGGAAAAATCAAAGCAGAAACATACACAGGAACTAATATCAAAAATTGAAGATAAAGAAGAGGAAAACTTCACAGAGACTTTAGAAGAGAAAGAAGAAATATCTACGGTAGAAGAAGAAAATAATATTTTACAGGCAGATGAGCGAAAAATATCTAACAAAATAAATAGTATTAATGATAATTCAAATATTGAAGAAAAAGCTGAAACTGGAATATCAGATGATACAGAAAATATTGAAGTTGGAGAAATGGTTGAAGAGGATGAAGTGCAGCTTGATAAACTGAAAGAGCGTAAGGCTTCTATTCGGGAATATCAGTTACCTACGACTGAATTGCTTGATTCTCCTTTAAATATCCAGGATGGTATGAGCAGAGATGAGTTGTTGGAAAGGGCTAATTTCTTAACAAAATCATTGGAAACTTTTGGAGTTGAGGGGAAAGTCGTGAATGTCCATCCTGGCCCTGTGATTACATTGTTTGAGGTAGAACCTGCAGAAGGTGTAAGGGTAAATAAGTTTGTTCAACTGTCGGATGATTTAGCTAGAGTTATGGAGGCAAGCAGGGTGAGAGTTATTGCTCCTATACCTGGGAAATCATCTGTCGGAATTGAAATCCCCAATCGCAATCCGGCCTTGGTATATTATAAATCTATTGTGAACTCCGAAAAATTTGCTGGCAGTAAATCATTGCTAACACTTGCAATAGGGAAGAGTACTTCTGGTGAAATTGAAACGTTAAATTTGGGTGATATGCCTCATTTACTGATTGCAGGAACAACAGGTTCTGGAAAATCTGTTTGTTTGAACACGATAGTTTGTAGTATCCTGTATCGTGCTAAACCGAATGAGGTCAGATTTATGATAATCGATCCAAAAAAAGTTGAAATGACCATGTACCGTTCCCTGGAGAAATATTTTCTGATTCGTTCAGCAGATTTTGATGAACCTATTGTAACGACAACAGAAAATGCAATTCTTGCTCTCAAGGGATTAGAAAAAGAAATGGATAATAGATATACAATTTTGTCTGAAGTCGTGGTTAGGAATATAGGTGAATACAATGAAAAAATGAAATCTGAAAACCAACCTATAATGCCCTATATTGTCCTTGTAATTGATGAATTGGCAGACTTAATGATGATGAGTGCCAAAGATGTTGAAGCTCCCATCGCTAGATTAGCACAATTGGCACGTGCAGTTGGAATTCACTTGGTTATTGCTACACAAAGGCCATCCGTTGATGTGATAACCGGTGTGATTAAGGCAAACTTTCCTTCTCGAATTGCATTTCAGGTGGCAACAAAAATTGATTCCCGAACCATCATTGATGCATCAGGAGCAGAAAAGTTAATTGGTAGAGGTGACATGCTTTTTGTAGGATTGGGCTCTGCCGAATCGGTACGCCTACATAATGCCTTTTTATCTCTTGGAGAAATTGAATCGATTATGAATCATATCACCTCCCAACCTGAAGGGGAAGTGCTAACACTTCCCAGCATTAAGGAATTTTCTTCGGGAGATTTATCCATAGGGGGTGACGAACAAGATGAAATGCTTTCAGAGGCTATAAAATTAGTTGTTATCCATCAGCAAGGATCCATATCGTTATTGCAAAGACGATTAAAATTAGGTTATTCCCGGGCTGCCCGGTTAATAGATGAAATGGAAAAGATTGGAATTGTAGGCCCTTTCACTGGTAGCAAAGCCAGAGAAGTATTGGTGGATGAATCTTACCTTGAAATGATATCTGATTGAAAAATATATTAAAAAAAATCCAATTGATTTTTGGATTATGCGTTACTTTTCTTTTTGGTGAAACATCCTCTTTGGATTCAGTTATTAATAAATTTTATGAACAACCAGGAATTTATGATTTAAAATTTGAGCAACACCAAAAGTCAACACAAAGTAGGTCAAATGGGGATTTATTCATAAACGATAATCATCATTTAATGATTCGATTATCAAACCTGTCACTTTTATTGGATAATAATTTATTTTATACATTCTATCCACTTCAAAACAAAGTAGTGATCGACTATTACGTCAATTCTGAATTTAATTTAATTTCTGTTTTGAATGGTGACTGGAAGAACATTTCTGTGGATCGAATCGAAGTGAAAAACCAATCAAAAACTATTTATTTGTCAATTGAAGACTATGGAATCTCCGGTATTCTTAAGGTTGATAAGTATTATAATCTCAAAGATTTAATAATAAATTTCAGTGATAATGAATTCATTCAATTACATTTTAATTTAAAAGGATATCAATCGATAGATTTTGCTTCAATAATACCTGATACAACTGGATGGGAGGTCATAGACTTCCGTGAATAAAATCCTAAAATTAACTATTGGTATTGTTCTGAGTCTCATTGGGTTGTATTACGCATTTCGGAGATTGGATGTAAGCCAGTTATTGATTCATTTTCAAAAAGTAAATCTGTTATATATCCTTGCTGTATTTGTTTTGTTTACTTATAGTGTTCAGGTTCGTGCCAAAAGATGGCAGGCATTGTTAAAACCACTAATCGAAATACCAGTTAGTCCCTTATTCAGTTCTACAATGATTGGTTACTTTGGTAATAATGTTTTACCATTCCGCTTGGGGGAATTGCTCCGTGGTTATTCCCTATCCAAAGAATGCCCTTTGAAAGTTTCTTCCATTATGGGGACTATCATTCTGGACAGAGTCCTTGATTTTGCAGGGTTATTGATTTTTTCCACTTTATTTTTGTTTAGTTATCCTATGGAACTGTGGCTTAAAACAGGATTAACAATCATTGCTTTTTTTTTAACCTTAGTATTTTCTATGGTGTATTTAATAAGTAAAAAAAACCACGTATGGGAAAAATATGTTAACGAATTAATGAGTAAATCTCAACCTATAATGAAAAAAATATATACAATCCTCTTCAATGTTATAAATGGTTTTAGTCAATTAGGTAAATCTAGTAATAAAGTAGCCATTTCATTTTACACTATTTATTTATGGGTAATTTATTTTGCATGCGCCTATTTGGTTGTAATAGCTATTGGGGTTGAACTGAGCTGGCAGCAGGTAGGATTACTACTAATTGCAACCACGTTATCCATTTCTGTCCCTGCAGCACCTGGCTATTTGGGAACATATCATGCGGTTGTCATTTATATGATGGTATCAGTTTTTGACATGGATTTGGCAATTTCACAATCTTTAGCAATTATTCTCCATGCGGTTGGTTTTATTCCTTTTGTTATATTAGGATCTTGGTTTTTTGCTAAAAGTTCTATTCAATTGGCAGAAATAAAAAATGTCTAATAAATCATATATTTATGATGCTATTTTTATTGATAGGGATGGAACTTTAAATCCTGACCCTGGTTATATCTCCTCATTGAAAGACTTTCAATTATATTCTTTTACATTGGATGCGCTCAAAAGTTTATCTACGCTGTCTCCTCATCTTTGTATTATTACAAATCAGTCTGGAGTATCAAGGGGATTGATAGAAAAAGATGAATTAGATAAGATCCATTCTTATTTAATCGGAAAAATTAAGCAGAAAAATATGGAAATTTCAGGATTGTATGTGTGTACTGATCTCCCGGGAATTGGATCCACACGCAGAAAACCTCAATCTGGCATGTTTTTTGAAGCTGAAAAAGATTTGTCTATTAAACTGAATCAATGCCTGATGATTGGTGATTCCGTTTCAGATATAGAGGCTGGGAACCATCTTGATATGGACACAATGCTGGTTCTTACCGGCAGAGGACAGGAAACACTCAACAAAATATCTGATAAATGTGTTTCCTTTACTGTAAAAAACGTTTATGAAGGTGCAAAAACACTTTTGAATTTAAAAATTAAATGAAAATTGCGGTCTTAATGGGTAGTAATTCACCGGAAAGGGAAATTTCTATAAAAACCGGGGAAGCTGTTAAAAAAGCACTCCTTGAAATGTCTTATGACGTTGAATGTATTGAATTTTTAGATGATTTTGGTTCCACTATCCCAAAATTATCCAATTGCGAGCTTGTTTTTAATGCGCTCCATGGAGGGATTGGAGAAAACGGCACAGTCCAAGGATTATTAGAGTGTCTGAAAATTCCCTATACAGGCTCTGGTAGATTTGCTTCATCTGTGTGTATGAATAAACATTTTAGTAAAACCATTGTATCTCAAATGGGCTATAAAACACCGGATTGGATTTTGTTAAAAAAAGAAGAACAGATTCCACATATAGATTATTTCCCTGTTATAGTAAAACCGAACTCTCAAGGTAGTACTGTTGGGTTAACACTTGTTGAAAACAGAGTGGACCTAAAAAAGGCTATCGGGCATGCTTTTGACTATGATGAAGAAGTATTATTAGAAACCTTTATTTCAGGTAGAGAATTAACAGTTTCAATCGTTGGGAATGAAGTACTGCCCATTGTGGAGATTATTCCTTCAAATAGGCTGTATGATTATGAGTGTAAATATTCACAAGGGATGAGTCACTATATATGTTCTCCCAAGCTTTCAGAGAACTTATCGGATGAAATAAAAGAAACAGGAGAGAATATATATGAAAAAATTGGTTGTACTAATTATGGAAGAATTGATTTTCGATTAAATGGAGACAATATCCCTTGGTTTCTTGAGGTCAATACTTTGCCGGGGATGACAGGTACAAGTCTATTGCCTATGGCAGCTCATGAAATTGGATGGTCGTTTGAATTTCTTATTGAAACTATTGTAAACGAGGCGATGCGGTAATGAAAGTATGGATGGCAGTGTATACGAAACCCCGATGTGAAAAGAAAGTTTATAAATATTTATGTGAGAAAAAAATTAAAACATATTTACCTCTTATTAAGGTGAAACGAAAGTGGAGTGATAGATATCAGTGGATTGAAAAACCCATGTTCACAAGCTATATTTTCGTGTGTGCTGAAAAAAATGAGTGTTTAAATATACTACAGACATCCGGTGTTCATCATATCGTTAAAATTGGCGGGAAAATAGTTCCCATTCGTAAATCAGAAATTGAGGGAATCATAAAATTGATAGAGGGAGGATTCAACCCTAAATCTACAGATTACTTTGTCCTTGGGGATATGGTTGAAATTATTGGAGGCCCATTAAAGGGTATGGTAGGCTTGGTATCCCGTATCAAAGGTCAGGATTATTTTACGTTAAAAATAGATACTATTCAGCAGGCTATTCATTGTCAAATCGAAAGAAGATGGCTGAAAATGATGAAGAAAAAGACACAGAGAGCGTTTGTTTAATTTATAGTCAAGAAAGGAATCATGTCATTATCATTTTACAATAGTCTTAGTAAAAAGAAAGAAAACTTTATTCCAATTGAGAATGGCAGTGTGCGATTATATACATGTGGGCCAACCGTGTATGACGTAGCTCATATCGGAAATTTTCGCACATTTATTTTTGAAGATTTATTAAAGCGTTTTCTAATATATAGAGATTATTCTGTTACTCATATTATGAACATAACAGATGTTGATGATAAAACCATCCGTCGATCTATTCAAGAAGGCATAACTCTATCTGAATTAACCCAAAAATATACAGATCTGTTTTTTAAGGATTTAACCTGGCTAAAAATTATACCTGCTGATATATATCCTAAAGCAACTGATCATGTGGCTGAGATGATTGAGATGATCCAAATATTAATCGAAAAGAAGTTTGCATATATAACCAATGATAATTCTATATTTTTTAATATTTCAAAATATCCTGATTATGGGAAATTGATTAATATTCAAAGTGATTACCTCCAATCATCCGAACGTATGTCTGAAGATGAATATAGTAAGGACAATCCACAGGATTTTGCATTATGGAAAGGGCATAAGTCTGAAGATGGTGACATTTGGTGGAATTCGCCTTGGGGGAAAGGCAGACCAGGATGGCATATTGAATGCTCTGCAATGAGCATGAAATATTTAGGCGAATTTTTTGACATTCATTGTGGTGGTGTAGATAATATTTTCCCTCATCATGAAAATGAAATCACGCAATCACGTGCAGCTACAGGATCAAATTTTGTTAAAACTTGGCTGCATGCTGAGCATTTACAGATTGAAGGTGATAAAATGAGTAAATCAGAAGCGAATTTTTACAGTGTTGATGATCTGAAAAATCAAGGTTTTATTTCTGAAGTTGTACGATACCTATTGCTAAATGGTCACTATCGTACTAAACTAAGTTTCTCTTTGTCAAAACGTTTAGAAGGTGAGCAGGCAATTCAAAGAATAGTTGATTTGTCCACAAAATTAAAATCTATAGTGGACCACGATAAGGTAAATCCAGGTTTATTTCCAAAATCACATGAAGAATTTTTGAATGCACTGGATGATGATCTGGATACACCAAAAGCATTGGCAGTATTATTCAAATGGATTAAAAAAATGAATAAAAAAATAGAAGATAATAAATTGAGCCCAGAGGTCGCTTTGTTAGGGTTAAATTTTCTTAATACAGTGGATGAAATTTTTGGTATTATTCCTCCTCAAATTGAAATGCCTGAAAATATCAAACGACTGGTTAACAAAAGAATTCTTTCTCGAAAAAATAAAGATTGGAATGAATCTGACAGAATAAGAGAGGAATTATATAATTTGGGATGGAAAATTGAAGATACTCCTGATGGCTCCTTATGTAAACCTGTATGGTCACTTAAAGACCAGTAAATTATAAAATTAAATATTTTCATTTTTTTTCAAAATAGTTTGATATTATTATATTAAACGAGATATATTTATAGGCTCTGTTATAATTAATATTGTCATTAATGACCCTTAAAAAGGATGGAGGGAAGTGTTGTGTGTCGAGTTCACAGAAAATTTTTTCGTCGTATAGCGAGAAAAATGGGGGTAGCTAAAATTATTATTGCCGATGTAGCTCAGTTGGCAGAGCAGCTGATTTGTAATCAGCAGGTCGTGGGTTCAAATCCCTCCGTCGGCTCTTAAGAAAAGTATTATGAAGAAAAATAGTTTTGATATTTGTGCTACTGCTACTTGCATCGCTAACATAGCTGATCTATTATGTATGGAGAATCGTAGGGGAGATGGCCGAGCGGTCAATGGCAGCAGACTGTAAATCTGCCGGCGTACGCCTACGGAGGTTCGAATCCTTCTCTCCCCACATTTTTGCGGGTGTAGTTCAATGGCAGAACACCAGCCTTCCAAGCTGGTCACGTGAGTTCGATTCTCATCACCCGCTCGTTCATGCCTATGTAGCTCAGTCGGTAGAGCACTTCCTTGGTAAGGAAGAGGTCACCGGTTCAAATCCGGTCGTAGGCTCAAAATATAAAATATTTTATAAGGAGTAATCATGTCGAAGGAAAAATTTGAAAGAACGAAGCCACACGTTAATATTGGAACTATTGGTCATGTAGATCATGGTAAGACGACATTAACTGCAGCGATCACACTATCCCAGTCAGCGGGAGGATATGCTGAGGTACGTACGTTTGATTCTATTGATAATGCCCCGGAGGAACGTGAACGTGGAATTACGATTCAGACAGCTCATGTTGAGTATGAGACAGAGAATCGTCATTATGCTCACGTAGATTGTCCTGGTCACGCGGATTATATTAAAAACATGATTACAGGAGCTGCCCAGATGGATGGTGCTATTTTAGTGGTGAGTGCAGCAGATGGCCCCATGCCCCAGACCCGTGAGCATGTGCTGTTGGCCCGTCAGGTGAATGTTCCCAGTTTGGTAGTATTCATGAACAAGACGGATCAGGTGGATGATCCTGAGTTGATA
>PVBE011396828.1_pt1 | contig 18035 bp, 17 predicted proteins | sample 1631181 | NCBI WGS metagenome assembly PVBE01 (sample SAMN08397723, study PRJNA350692) | Marine metagenome, whole genome shotgun sequencing project. | isolation source: water | place: Pacific Ocean | collected 2012-04
CTTCCGGTGTGATTCGCGCGCTGGGTGGCTGGATGTCGGACAGGTGGGGCGCGCGCATCGTGATGTACGGCGTGCTGGCCTCCTGCCCGATCTGCTGCGTCCTGCTGATCTTCCCGCGAATGGACATCCAGTCGCCGGGGCAGGGTGTGATGGCGGCAAAGGCCGGTACGGTGACCGAGGTCAGCACGACCCGGATCGTTGCCGCGGGCAATGCCTACGACCTGATCAAGAAGGACACGTCGGGCCTGGACGCCAAGCGCGAGGGACAGCTGATCTGGCCGACCTCCACCTTCTGGCAGGAACCCGTCGTCAAGGCCGGCGACACCGTCAAGAAGAAGCAGCTCCTGGCCCGCGGCGTGACGCACATCTACTTCCAGGCCAACATCTGGATCTTCACCGGCCTGGTCTTCGTCGTCGGTATCGCGATGGGCATCGGCATGGCGGCGGTCTACAAGCACATCCCGGACTACTTTCCGAACGATGTCGGCGTCGTCGGCGGCATCGTCGGCGTGCTCGGCGGGCTGGGCGGCTTCTTCTGCCCGATCCTGTTCGGCTACCTGCTCGAGGGCACCGGTATCTGGACCACCTGCTGGATGTTCTTCACCGTGCTCTCGGCCGGCTGCCTGGTCTGGATGCACCAGACGATACGAAACATGGTCAAGCGGACCGCACCGGAGCTCCTTGAGGGAATCGAGCTGCGGGAGGCTGCGACGGACGCAGTGCCCTGTACCTGTGGAGCTGACCGCCCACCGATCGAGAAGGTCCGAGAGGAGCTGATCAAGTCATGAGTTCAGTCGGGGCCCGCACACCCGAGCGATGGGACGTCGAGGACGAGTCCTTCTGGGAATCGACCGGCAAGCGCATCGCGAACATCAACCTCTGGATCTCGATCCCCAACCTGCTCTGCGCCTTCGCGGTCTGGCTCTACTGGGGCATGGTCGCCAAGTTCGTCCAGAAGCTGCACTTCGCGAACCCGGAGCTGTTCAACTTCACCTTCATGAACGGCGGCAAGGTCTACGACGGCGATGGCTACCGCTCGCTGATGTTCACGCTGCCGGCCGTCGCGGGGCTCGCCGGCGCCACGCTGCGCATCCCCAACTCGTTCATGATCGCGATCAGCGGTGGCCGCAACGTCAAGTTCATGACGACGTTCCTGCTGATCCTCCCTGCGATCGGCGCGGGCATAGCGCTGCAGAACCCGAACACGCCGTTTCTGACATTCATCATCCTGGCCGCGCTGTCCGGGGTCGGCGGGGGCGCCTTCGCCAGCTCGATGTCGAACATCAGCTTCTTCTTTCCCAAGAAGGTGCAGGGGCTGTCGCTGGGCCTCAACGCCGGGCTGGGCAATCTGGGCGTCAGCGTCATGCAGTTCCTGCTGCCCTGGATCATCACCTTCGGCGCCTTCGGCGCGATGGGCGGCGACGGTTACACGATCACGGCCAAGGGCGTCGAGAAGACGATCTGGGTTCAGAATGCAGGGCTGGTCTGGCTGCCGATCCTGGGGGTGTTCATGATCGCTGCCTTCTTCGGCATGAACAACCTGCCACAGCACAAGGTCGGGGCCACGCCGATCGCAGTCGGGAAGTTCCTCTGGTTGACGATCCTGGGCTATCTCGGCGCGGCGGTCGGTATCGTGCTGCTGATCGTTCCCTGGGGCGGGTTCCCGGTGCTGCTGAAGATATTCGTGATCCTGGTCGTCGCGGTGATCATCACGCTGGCCGGAATGCGTTTTCTGACGCCCAAGGAGACGAGGAGAATCTCAAGGGCCAGTTCGCGATCTTCAGCAACAAGCACAACTGGATCATGACGTACCTCTACACGATGACGTTCGGCTCGTTCATCGGGTACGCGAATGCATTCCCCAAACTGATCGACGATGTCTTCGGCTTCATCCGGGGCGACGCTACTGGCGCCAAGCTGGTCGAGGCGGTCAGCAATCCCAACGCGCCCGTCTCGACCAAGTACATCTTCATCGGTGCGGGTGTCGGCGCACTGATTCGCCCGGTCGGCGGTTGGCTCTCTGATAAGTGGGGCGGGGCTCGTGTGACCCACTGGGACACGATCATCATGATCTTCGCCACGATCGGCGCCGGCTGGTTCGTGGCGCAGGCCGCCGCTTCGCCGACGCCGGAGAAGTTCTTCATGCCGTTCCTGCTGCTGTTCATCCTGCTATTCGCAACGACAGGCATCGGCAACGGATCGACGTTCCGGATGATCCCGATGATCTTCGACAAGGAGCAAGCCGGGTCCGTGCTGGGCTGGACCTCGGCGATCGCGGCCTACGGCGCGTTCCTGATCCCGAAGATCTTCGCCACACAGATCAAGGGCGGCACCCCGCAGTACGCGCTCTACGGGTTCGCCGTCTACTATGCCACCTGCCTGGGCCTGAACTGGTGGTTCTATGCCCGGAAGGGTGCGGAGGCCCCATGCTAGAGTATGGACTGGCAAGCCGTGCGCTGACCGTCACCTTGCTGACAGGCATCGTACTCGCGGTCGTGGCGACGCTGCCGCTGGTCTCGGCGCTGCGCTTGCCCGGCAATGACGTTGGCTACGACCCGATCCAGCCGATCTCGTATTCGCATCGCTTGCATGCTGGCGAGCTGAAGATCGACTGCCAGTACTGTCACCAGGGCGCGGAGACCAGCAAGCACGCTGGCGTGCCCGCGGCCTCGACCTGCATGAATTGCCACCGTTTCGTCTCGGCGCCGCTATTCGCACAGCAGGCCGAGGATGCCGCGGCCAAGAAGGCCGGCCGTGAGCCCCGACGAATAGTCTCGCCGGAGTTGAGGAAACTCTACGACGCGCTCGGGCTGGGTCCCAACCTGCAGCGTGACCCGAGCAAGCCAATCAAGCCGATCAAGTGGATCCGGGTCCACAAACTCCCGGACCACGTCTTCTTTCCGCACAGCCGGCACGTCAACGCGGGCGTGAAGTGCCAGGCCTGCCATGGCGAAGTGCAGCAGGCCGAGCGTGTCAGGCAGCATGCGGATCTGTCGATGGGGTGGTGCGTCAACTGCCATCGAGAAGCCAATCGCAATGGAGTCGACGGCAAACCAGTCAAGGCATCGATCGACTGCTCAGCCTGTCACTATTGAGAGCCATGCCGTGAAGCACTACTACAAGGGAATCGAGGAGCGGGACGCGACGCCGGCGTTCCAGCAGAGCCTCGAGCGCGAGTTCGACGACGTGCCCGAAGCCGGGATGAACTTCTCCCGTCGCAATTTCCTCAAGCTGGCAGGCTTCAGCGTCGCCGCCGCGATGGCGCCCGGCTGTAGCAGGGCCCCGTCCGAGGCGCTGGTGCCGTACAGCCAGCAGCCCGAGGGCATCGTCGCCGGCCAGTCCGTCTGGTATGCCTCGACCTGCGGCGGCTGTAGCGCCGGGTGCGGCATCCTGGCCAAGAACCGCGACGGCCGCCCGATCAAGCTCGAAGGCAATCCGGGCCACCCGGTTTCATCGGGCGGGCTGTGCTCCGTCGGTCAGGCGATGATCCTGCCGCTGTATGACAGCGAGCGGTTGAAGGTGCCGATGCGCAAGCACGAGGAGTCCGACTGGAAGTCCGTCGACAAGGAGATCGGCTTCGAGCTGGCCAAGATCAAGTCGGGCGGGGGAGCGGTGCGCTTCCTGACAGGTACCGTCAACAGTCCGACCGCCAAGGCCTCGATCGATGCCTTTCTGGCTGGATTCCGGGATGCGCGCCACGTCAGCTATGACGCGCTCTCGAGCTCGGCGATCCTCGACGCACACCAGCGAACCCACGGCGCACGGGTCTTGCCGAGCTACGCGTTCGAGTCGGCCGAGCTGATCGTCAGCTTCGACGCCGACTTCCTCGGAACCTGGATCTCGCCCGTCGAGTTCACCAAGGCCTATCACGCCGGCCGCAAGCTCGACGGCAAGCGGTCCCGGCTGTCGCGGCACGTGCAGTTCGAGTCACGGCTGTCACTGACCGGCAGCAACGCTGATCAGCGGATCGCCGTCTCGCCGCACGAGCTCGGCGTGCTGGTCACCGGGCTGGCCCTCCGGCTGGCGAAGCTGGCCGGCAAGCGGCTCTCGGTGTCCGCGCCCAAGCCGCCCGCCGCCCAGGTCCAGCGGCTCGATGCGCTTGCCAAGGCGCTCTGGGCCAAGCGCGGTCGGAGCCTGGTCGTCTGCGGTGTCAATCAACGCGCGCTGCAGACCCAGATCAACTGGATCAACCACGTCCTGCGCAACTACGAGAAGACGCTGAGTGTGAAACGGCCATCCCAGCAGCGGATGGGCAACGACGCAGAGCTGGCCGGATTGCTGGCGGAGATAAAGGCGGGCAAGGTCGCCGCCCTGTTCGTGCACGGCTGCAACCCGGTGTTCGAGCTTGCCTGGCTAGACGAGCTACACGATTCGATCGACAAGCTGGAGCTTGCGGTCAGCTTTGCACCGCGCGAGGACGAGACGGCCCAGGCGGCGCATTTTGTCTGCCCTGAGCATCACCCGCTCGAGTCCTGGCAAGACTCGGAACCGGTGGTTGGGGTGCTGACGGTGAGCCAGCCGACGATCCGGCCGCTGGGCAAGACGCGGTCGCTGACCGAGAGCCTGGCTGTCTGGGGCGGCGCCGCCAAGCCGGCGTACCACATCATGCGCGAGCACTGGAAGACGCAGCTGTTCAAGCGCCAGAAGAAGTACGCGACCTTCAACGGGTTCTGGGACAACGCGCTGCACAACGGGCATACCGCGATCACGGCGGCCGCCCCGAAGCTGAAGGCCTTCGACGTCGCTGCCGTCAAGGCCGCGAAGGGGCAGCCTGCGCCAGGCGGCGACAAGCTGGCGCTCGTGCTGTATCCCAAGGCCGCGTTGCTGGCTGGCCAGCATGCGCACAATCCGTGGCTGCAGGAGCTGCCCGACCCGGTGAGCAAGGTGGTCTGGGACAACTACGCGGCCGTATCGCCGGCGCTGGCCAGCCGGCTCAAGCTCGAGCACGGAGACGTGGTCAAGCTCGGCGCCGGCAAGACGGAGCTCGAGCTGCCGGTGCACATCCAGCCGGGTCAGGATGACGCGACGGTCGCCGTGGCGCTCGGCTACGGGCGCGAAGGGACGGATCGGTTCGGCAAGGTCGGTCCACAGTGGATCGAGGCACGGCCGACCGTGGCCACTGGCGGCTCGGTCGGCGTCAATGCGTCCGGGCTGCTGTCGCTGGCCGGTGGGGTGATTCGCTACGTTGCGTCGGGCGTGAAGCTCGCGAAGACTGGCAAGCGCTCCGATCTGGTCACGACACAGATTCACCACTCGCTCTCGGTGCCAAAACACCTGGCGTCGAAGGGCGAGGGCAAGCGGCCCTTCGTGCAGGAGACGACCCTGCCCGAGTACCGCAAGAACCCTAGAGCGGGCGCGCCGCACGCGCACGAGATTCACGACCTGTGGCCCGAGAACCACGCCTACACGGGGCATCACTGGGGGCTGATGATCGACCTCGCGGCCTGTACCGGCTGCTCGGCCTGCGTGCTGGCCTGTCAGGCCGAGAACAACGTGCCCGTCGTAGGCCAGGACGAGGTGCGCCGCAACCGAGAGATGCACTGGCTGCGCATCGACCGCTACTACGCGGATGGCCCTGACGGCACCGATGTCGTGCATCAGCCGATGATGTGCCAGCAATGCGACCACGCGCCATGCGAGACCGTCTGTCCGGTACTGGCGACCGTTCACAGTTCCGAGGGGCTCAACCAGCAGATCTACAATCGCTGCGTCGGCACCCGCTACTGCTCAAACAACTGCCCGTACAAGACCCGCCGCTTCAACTGGTTCGACTATCCACACGAGGACCGGCTGCAGAACATGAGCCTCAACCCCGACGTGACGATTCGCTCGCGGGGGGTGATGGAGAAGTGCACGTTCTGCGTGCAGCGGATCCAGGAGGCCAAGGCGGCTGCCAAGAGCAAGGGCGTCAAGCTGGCCGATGGCGACATCCAGCCGGCCTGCCAGCAGTCGTGCCCCGCCGACGCGATCGTCTTCGGCGACATGAACGACAAGAAGAGCAAGGTCTCCGAGCTGAAGGCGGACCCCCGTCGCTATCGTGTGCTCGACGAGCTCGGCGTCGAGCCGTCCGTGGGGTACCTGCGGATCGTGCGTAATCGCGAACAGAGCAAGGGAGCCAAGCACCATGAGTGATGCGAGCGCTCTTCGTCCGGCCCTGATCGATGGCAACAAGAGCCTCCAGCAGGTCACCGATGACATCTGCGCGCCGCTCGAACGACGGCCGACGGCGCTCTGGTGGGGCGCCCTGGCCTGTTCGTCGTCGATGCTGCTGCTCGGCACGGTGGCCGTGGTCTATCAGGTCTCGACGGGCATCGGCACCTGGGGACTCAACAACACTGTCGGCTGGGCCTTCGATATCACCAACTTCGTCTTCTGGATCGGCATCGGCCACGCGGGCACGCTGATCTCGGCGGTGCTGTTCTTGTTTCGCCAGAAGTGGCGCACCTCGGTCAACCGGGCTGCCGAGGCGATGACGCTGATCGCCGTGATGTGCGCCGGGATCTTCCCGCTGATCCACATGGGCCGGCCCTGGCTGGCCTACTGGAGCGCTCCGTATCCGAACCCCCGCGGATCGCTGTGGGTCAATTTTCGCTCACCGCTGCTGTGGGACGTGTTCGCGATCAGCACCTACTTCGTCATCTCCGCCGTCTTTTGGTACATCGGCCTGCTGCCCGACCTGGCGACGATCAGGGATCGCACCAAGGGAAAGACGCGCAAGTTCATCTTCGGTATCCTCAGCTTTGGCTGGGACGGGTCGCAACGGACCTGGAGCCGCTACGAGACGGTCTACTTGTTGCTGGCTGGCCTTGCCACGCCGCTGGTGCTCTCGGTGCATACGATCGTCAGTTTCGACTTCGCCACGGCGGTGATCCCCGGCTGGCATACGACGATCTTCCCGCCCTATTTCGTCACGGGCGCGATCTTCTCGGGCATGGCGATGGTGCTGACCTTGATGATCGTGGCGCGCGCAGTGATGGGTTTCAAGGAGTACATCACCACCCGTCATATCGCCGCGATGTGCAAGATCGTGCTGGCGACCAGCATGGTCGTCGGCATGGCCTACGCGACCGAGTTCTTCATCGCCTGGTACTCCGGCAACCCCTACGAGCGCTTTGCATTCGTCAACCGCGCGCTTGGGCCGATGGCCTGGGCCTACTGGATCATGGTCGGCTGCAATGTGCTGGCGCCGCAGCTGTTCTGGTCCAGTCGCGTGCGCGAAAACGTCGTGGTCGTATTCTGTCTCTCGCTGGTGATCAACGTCGGGATGTGGTTCGAGCGCTTCGTCATCATCACCATCTCGCTGTCGCGCGATTTCCTGCCGTCGAGCTGGGCCACCTACACCCCGACCTCGATCGAGATCGCCACGCTGATCGGCAGCTTCGGCCTGTTCTTCACCCTGTTCCTGTTGTTCTGCAAGCTGCTCCCGGCGATCGCGATCGGCGAGGTCAAGGGCGTCCTGCAACCTTCGGGAGAACCGACGTCATGAGCAACCCTCGGCTGGTCGCGGTCTTTTCTTCCGCCACGGATCTGCTGGCGGCCACGCGCGCCGCGCGGGACCGGGGATGCCGGATCCTCGACGCCTACACGCCCTATGCGGTGCACGGACTGGACGACGCGATGGGGCTGTCGCCGACACGCTTGCCCTACATCACCTTTCTCTGTGGGTTGCTCGGCGTGATGTTCATCCTCTGGTTCCAGCACTGGACCACGGCGGTCGACTGGCCGCTTAACGTCGGCGGCAAGCCGTGGAACTCACTGCCTGCATTCGTGCCGATCACGTTCGAGATCATGATCCTCTGCGCGGGACTGGGCAGCGTGGCGACGCTGCTGCTGCGCTGCAAGCTGTTCCCCGGCAAGCGCGCGGCGTTGCCAGCGCGGGGGGTGACCAGCAACCGGTTCGCGCTCGTGCTCTCGCCCGACGACGCCTCGTTCAGCTTCCGACAGGCCGCCGAGCTTTGCCGCAGTCACAATGCCGTACAGCTGACAGAATTTGGCCATCACGAGGAGCCTGGCGAGTGAACGGCTATCGCATGAACGGCTACCGAATTCTCAACACGGCGCTCTTCGGCGTGCTGGGTTGCCTGCTGCTGGCGCACCTCCTGCTGCGGATCGATCATTCCCGGCGTAACTATGAGTTCATGCCTGACATGGTCCACTCCAAGGCATACGAGAGCTTCAGTTCGAACCCAAACTTGCCGGATCAGATGACTCAACAGCCACCTGTGCCGGGCAGCGTTCCGCGTGGTCTGCTGCCGCTGCACTATGGCCCATCAAAGGCGGAGGCGCAGCGCGCCGGCGAAGAGCTGAAAAACCCGCTCGCTGTCGTGCCACGGCCCAAGCTGGATCTTCTGACCCGCGGCGGCGTGCTATTCGACCGCTTCTGCGCCCCGTGTCACGGCAGCGGGGCAAAGGGAGACGGCCCGGTGACCAAGCGCGGATTTCCGCCGCCCCCGTCGTTGCTGACCGACGCCTCGCAAAAGATGAAGGACGGTCAGCTGTTCCACATCATCACTTATGGCCAGGGCAACATGGCGCCCTACGCCCCCCAGATCTCGAGGACGGATCGATGGAAGATCATCCTGCACATACGCGCGCTGCAGAACCGATAGCCGGCGCCGAGCCCGGCCCTGAGCTGTTGTCCGAACACTGGCGTCTGGTCTGCAAGTTGCTTGTCTCGAGCGGCGCCGTGATCCTGGCCATTGGCCTGGCGGTCGCGCCGGAGCGCAGCTGGGGCAACCTGCTGCTGGCCGCCTTCTTTCTGGTCAGCATGGGTCTGTTCGGACCGCTGTTCATCTCGATCATGTATGCGGCCAACGCTGGCTGGCACGTCGGCTTCCGGCGGATTCCGGAGGCAATGGCAGCACTACTCAAGACCGGCGCGGCGATGATCGCGCTGACGCTGGCCGGGTCGCATCTGCTCTACGAGTGGACCCATGCCGAGGCGGTCGCCGAAGACGCCCTGCTGCAGCTGAAGACCGGGTGGCTCAACATGCCGTTCTTCCTGCTGCGCTCGGCGTTGTATCTGGCGATCTGGATCGGACTGGCGCACCTCCTGGTGCGTAACTCGCGGGCGCAGGACAGCGAGGGCGGGGGCGCGCACACGGCGCGCAACGTGAAGCTCGGAGCCGTGTTCATCGTCGTCTTCGGCTTGACCTACAGCGCGGCGAGCTTCGACTGGGTGATGTCGCTCGAGCCCCACTGGTTCAGCACGATGTTCGGGGTGTACGCCTTTTCCGGGATGTTCGTCAGCGGCCTGGCGGCGATGGTGCTGGTGCTGCTCGGCCTGAAGCGGATGGGGATGTTGAGCAACGAGTTCACGACCGACCACCTGCACGACCTGGGAAAGCTGGTCTTCGGCTTCTCCAGCTTCTGGGCCTACATCTGGTTCTGTCAGTACATGCTGATCTGGTACTCCAACATCCCCGAGGAAACGTCGTACTTCATGAGTCGTACGACCGGCGCCTGGGCTTCGTTGACGGTGGTCAGCCTGGCACTCAACTGGGTGATCCCGTTTCTGATCCTGATGCCGCGAGCGGCCAAGCGCTCGCCGTACATCATGTCACGCGTCTGCATCGTGGTCCTGCTCGGCCACTGGCTCGATCTGTACTTGATGGTGATGCCGGCGGTCAAGGGCGGCTCGGCAATTCCGGGGCTGCTCGAGCTGGGTGGCGTGCTGCTGATCGTCCCGTTGTTCGTCCTCGGGCTGGCAGCCGCGCTGCGCAAGGCGCACCTGATTCCGATTCGCGACCCCTACCTGGCAGAGAGTCTGGGCCACCACGTCTGATGCGCAGAGTCATTCTGTCATTGATGCTCGGGCTGCTGGCCGGAGTGGCCGCGGCTCAGCCGTCGCGCATCACCGGGCGAGATCGGAGCAAGGACCTGGAGGACGTCGGGATCACCGCCGCGCTCGGTCAGCGGCTCCCGCTGTCGCTGGCGTTCACCGACGCGGACGGCAAGACGGTTCGGCTGGCCGAGCTGTTCGGCGGATCTCGCCCCGTGCTGTTGACGTTCAACTACTTTCGCTGTCCGTCGCTGTGCTCCCGTCAGCTGAACGCCCTGCTCGACGCGTTGCGCGGCATCGATCTGCAACTCGGGCGTGACTTTCAGATCGTCACCGCCAGCTTCGATTCGCGGGATACCGCGGCCTGGGCGCGGATGAAGCAGGCCAGCTACCTCAAGGCGCTGGGGCGGCCCGACGCAGTCGCACACTGGCGGTTCTTGACGGGGGATAGCGAATCGATCACCCGACTGGCGCGCACGGTTGGCTTTCGCTATCGCTGGATCGCGGCGCGACAGGCCTACGCGCACCCGGCCTTTCTCGCGGTCTGCACTCCCGACGGCACGCTGGCCCGCTACCTCGCAGGGGTCGCGCCGTCCGTCTCGGAGATTCGCTATCCTGCGCGATCGGTCAAGCTTGCGCTGGTCGAGGCCAGCGAGGGCCGCATCAGCAGCCCGGTCGATCAGGCGCTGCTGTTCTGTCTGCTGCGCTACGACCGGGGAACCGGTAAGTACAGTCTGGCCGTCTTCCGCCTGCTGCAGCTGAGCGGACTGTTCACCGTTGTGGTGCTCGGGACCGCGCTGCTGCTGATGCGGCGGCGTAGTCGGGCGTCCCAACCTTCGAGGAGCGCCACACGATGACGCTGCTAGGGGCCCAGCCCGCCTTTTACCTGCCGCCCGCGGCCTCCTCGGTCTCGGGCGCGGTGGATTTCGGGTTCAAGCTGTTGCTGGTCGTCTCGACCCTGTTCTTCCTGGTCATCGTGTTCCTGATGGTCTTGTTCGTCTATCGCTATCGGCGCAAGCCAGGCGACTACCCGGACCCCGCTGCCTGCCATCACCACACGGGCCTCGAGATCGTCTGGACCGTCATTCCGACCGTCATCCTCTGCATCATCTTTGGCGTGACCTACGACGCGTTCACCCAGATCCACACCGTGCCGAAAGACGCGATGGAGATCACCGTGCACGCGCGGCAATTCGCAGTGGCCGGCTATGCGGCGCTGCCGCGATGCGGAGATCACCGTGCACGCGCGGCAATTCGACTTCCAGTTCGAGTGCCAGGGCGGGCTGCTGAGCAAGACGCTGAAGGTGCCGGTGGACCAGCCGGTCAAGCTGATCATGCGTTCGAGCGACGTGCTGCATGCGCTGTACGTGCCGGCCTTCCGGATCAAGCAGGATATCGTGCCGGGTCGCTACACGATCATCTCGTTCAAGGCGACGGTGCTCGGCACGTTCCCGCTGTACTGCGCCGAGCTGTGCGGGCCCTCGCACTCCCAGATGACGACGGTCGTCGAGGTGGTCACGTATGCGGAGTTCGAGAAGTGGCTCAAGATGGACCGCTTCCGTCTGAACAAGCTGTCCGAGCCGGAGTGGCAAGCGTACCGCAAAGGTGATGTCGCCGCGCTGCGCAAGCGCTGGCCGCAGCTGCGAATTCCGACGATGGCCGGTCACGGGCGGGAGCTGTTCGATCTGCACGGTTGCGGCACCTGCCATACCACGACGACCCGCAAGCTCGTGGGTCCGGGGCTGGCCGGGCTGTTCGGCTCGACCCGCAAGCTGATCGACGGCCGGACCGCGACCGTCGACGAGGCCTATCTGCGGCGCGCGTTGACCGAGCCGAGCGCGGATATCCCCGTCGGGTACGCCAAGCCGTCTCAGGTGGACGCCCTGCTGACCCGTCCCGACAAGCCGACGCCGCGCGAGATCGTGGCGTTGATCGCCTACCTCAAGACCTTGAAGAAGTAGGGAGATCCGATGGCGTCCACCACCGCACCCAGCTCCGATGTCCCGCTCGACGCTACCCCGCCGAGCTATCTGAACCACAGCAAGGGCGTGCTTTCCTGGATCTACACGCTGGATCACAAGCGCATCGGTCTGATGTACCTCGCGCTGATCGGCATCGCGCTGTTCCTCGGCGGGCTGTTCGCGCTCGGCCTGCGGACCCATCTGTGGAACCCGGGCGGCAAGATGCTCAGCCCCGAGCAGTACGCCCAGGCCTTCACCCTGCACGGCGTGGTGATGATCTTCCTGGTGATCATTCCCGGCGTGCCGGCCGTGCTCGGGAACTTCGTCGTGCCGCTGATGCTCGGCGCCAAGGACGTCGCCTTTCCGCGAATCAATCTGTTGAGCCTCTACTTCTTCGCCGCCGGAGTGGTGATGGCGCTGGTCGTGTTATTCACCGGGGGCCTCGATACCGGCTGGACACTCTACGCGCCGTACAGCACGCGGACCTACACCAATGTCTCGCTGGTGGTCACCGCCGCGTTCATCATGGGCTTCAGCTCGATCTTCACCGGGATCAACATGCTGACGACGATCCAGACCATGCGGCCGCCGGGCATGAGCGCGTTCAAGATGCCGCTGTTCCTCTGGTCGATGTACGCCACCGCGATCATGCAGGTGCTGGCCACGCCGGTGCTCGGCATCACGCTGATGTTGCTGCTCGTCGAGCGGCTGGCGGGCGTCGGGATCTTCGACCCGACCCTCGGCGGCGACCCGGTGATGTTCCAGCACTTCTTCTGGTTCTATTCGCATCCGGCGGTCTACATCATGGTCGTACCGGCCTTCGGCGTGATCAGCGAGCTGATCTCGGTGCACTGCCGCAAGGCCCCGTTCGGCTACAAGTTCATCGCGCTGTCCAGCGTCGCGATCGCGATCGTCAGCATCCTGGTCTGGGGCCACCACATGTACACCAGCGGCCAGTCGCTGCTGATCAGCGCACTGTTCAGCGCGCTGACCTTCACCGTCGCGATTCCATCCGGGATCAAGGTCTTCAACTGGCTGGCGACGATGTACCGCGGCTCGATCGCGCTGACGACGCCGATGTGCTGGGCGCTGGCGTTTCTGTTCACCTTCGGCATCGGCGGACTGACCGGGCTGTTCTGTGCCACGCTGGCCGTCGACGTCCATCTGCACGACACCTACTTCATCGTGGCCCACTTCCACTTCACCATGGTCTCGACCGTCTTCGCCTTTCTCGGGGGGATCCACCACTGGTGGCCCAAAATGTTCGGCAGGATGTACGACGAGACGCGGGGGCGCTGGGTCTGCGTGCTGATCTTCGTCGGCATGCAGGTCACCTTCCTGCCGCAGTTCGTGATGGGCAGCCTGGGCATGCCCCGTCGCTACTGGTCCTATCCCGCCGAGTTCCTCGGCTACCACCGGCTCTCGACGGTGGGCGCCTACATCATGGGCGTCGGATTCGTACTGCTGGTCTGCAACCTGATCTTCTCGTTATGGGCCGGACGGCGCGCCCCGATGAACCCGTGGGGCGCTGCGACCCTGGAGTGGGCCTGCGCGTCGCCGCCGCCGCACGACAACTTCATCGGGCAGCCAGACGTAGACAGCGCCTACGATTACGCGGGGGTGCACTACGACCCGATACTCGGCGGCTACATCAGCGATGTCGGTCTGCAGCAGAAAGTGGCCAGAGACCATGAGTGAGACGGCGGCGCACGACCCCTATCTGGCGCACCACTTTCACAGCCACCAGCAGCAGCTGGCGTCGCAGAAGCTCGGTATGTGGCTGTTCCTGGCGACCGAGGTGCTGCTGTTCGGCGGGCTGTTCGTGGCCTACGCCGTGTTTCGGGGCAACCCCCCCGAGATCTTCAGCCACGGCAGCCAGACGCTCGACCGGACCCTCGGTACCGTCAACACGTTCGTGCTGATCTTCAGCAGCCTGACGATGGCGCTGGCCGTGCACAGCGCCGCGCTGGGAAACAACAAGGCCGTTGCCATCCTGCTCGTCGTCACGTTGATCTGCGCCGGCGCCTTCCTCGGAATCAAGTACGTCGAGTACTCGGCGAAGTTCGAACACGGTCTGCTCTGGGGGCACAGCTACCACCCGCACGGCGCACAGGGCAAGGCGCCGGCGAACATGCACCTGTTCTACGGAATCTACTTCATGATGACCGGCCTGCACGGGGTGCACGTGCTGATCGGCATGTTGCTGATGGTCTGGTTGCTGGTGCGTGCGCTCCGGGGTGCGTTCAATGGGAAGCACTTTGCGGCCGTCGATCTCACCGGACTTTACTGGCATCTGGTCGACCTGATCTGGATCTTCCTGTTTCCCCTGCTCTAAGGATCACATGTCCGACCATGACGACCAGCTCGCGCACATCGTTCCCGTCCACCAGCTCCTGCTGGTCTGGGCGGCGCTGGTGGTATTGACCGTCGTCACCGTCGCGGTGGCCGGGGTCGACATGGGGGCCGCCAACGTCTGGGTCGCGCTGGGCATCGCCACGTTGAAGGCGTCGCTCGTCGCACTGTTCTTCATGCACCTGTGGTGGGACTCGAAGTTCAACACTTTGGTCCTGCTTGGCGCAATCGTCGTCCTCGCGGTCTTTCTCGGCCTGGTGCTGATCGATTCGAAGGAGTATCAACCCAGCATCGAGTGGAAGCAGGTTCAGGAAGCTCCCGGGTAACTTAAGCGGGGTCAGCTTCGGCGGATGAGGCTGAAGTAGAACCGATCGACGACGCGCCGCTTGAGGTACGGTAGCAGTCCCGGCCGGCCCGGCTCAGCTTGAAGACCGTCGCCGAACTGGATCGTGGCGGCCCGACCGGGCCCGGTCTGCACGATTCAGGTGAAGCTGCCGTCGTAACCCGCTCGCGGGGGCATGCCGTCCAGCTGCCGCAAGATATTGTCGGCCACCGTTGCAGCCTGGAGGCGGGCCGCCGAACCGGTCTTCGGGATTGGCAGTCCCGCGGCGTCACCCAGCGAGTAGATCCCGCCACCCGCGTTAAGCGTCCGGTGATTGACGGGGATCCAGCCGGATGCGTCCGCCAGACCGCAGGCCCGGACGAAGGGTGCACCGCCATGCGGCGGGACCAGCACCAGCAGGTCGTATGGGATCTCGATACCGGTTTCCGAAACCACACGCCGATGAGATGGGTCGACGTGCTGGACCACGAACGGCACCACCATCTGGATACCTCGGGAAGTCATCAGCTGCGCGGCCCAGCTTGCGATCCGGGGCTCCGGATAGACCGCCGGCATGGGGTAGATGTAGGTCATCCGCGAGGCCTTCCGCAGGCCCCTGCGTCTGAGCTGGGCATCCAGTCGGAGCGCGAACTCGATCGGGCTGGGCGGGCACTTGTAGGGCAGCCTGGTTGCTCCGATGACGATATGGCCCCCCGGAAAGGTCGTGATTGCCCTTGCCAGGGATTCGGCGGAGCGCGGGCAATGAAAATGGTAGGCACCCTCACGCGCGCCTGGTGGCACGGCTGGCCGGTCGACCTGGCTCCCTGTCGCGACGACGAGTACGTCATACGGAACACGCTCCCCCGAGTCGAGGCCCAGGCGTCGGCCCGCGCGGTCGAGCTCCACCGCCTTGTCGACCCGCAGCGTGACGCGGGGATCGAGCAGGTCGCGCGTGTCCCGGCGCAGGCGGTCGGCGCGCGCACCGTCGAGTGCGACGTTCATCGATCCCGCCTGGTAGACGTGGTCGCCGTGGCTGTCGATCAAAGTCACGCGAATGTCGCTTCGTGCACGAACCAGCCGATTCGCTACCGGAAGGCCTCCGACACCGCCGCCAAGTACGATGACCTCATTCTTCATGGCAATGTCCCTCCTGCGAGGTCTGAGACTCCACGAGGGCCGTGCCCGCAGGAACGGGGACCGCGTCGGACTGCCAGGTCCGGGAGAGCACCTGGTCCATGAACGGACCCCGCTCTCCGGCCAGGCAGATCTCGGCCGGCTTGCGGAACCAGGGCACCATGCGGCCTCGCTCGACGATGTCGGCCAGCGGTTCGTCGAGCACGTTACCCATCGCCACATGAATGAACGGACAGGGCAGCACATCGCCGGCCTGCGTCACGTAGAGCGCATCCATCGCCTTGCAGCCGGCGTATCCCATGTGGTGGTGGATATCGCGGTAGAACAGCCGGTCGGTCTCGCAGAGCGCCTCGATCCGCGCCAGTTCCTCCGGCGCGAGCAAGACGTCTTCTCGCCCGCTCCAGTTGCCGGCCGGCGTGGCGATGATCAGGTTGGTCGGAATCCGGTGGCGGCGCGCCAGTCCGACCAGCGCGTCGAAGCCGTCGCTGAAGACCGACCCGTGTCCGACCGTGGCTGCGAGCTTGACTAGCAGGCCAAACTCGCGCGCGAGTTTGATCGCGGTCATGACCCTGTCGAACGTGCCCCACCGTCTGCGAAATGCGTCGTGTTCGGCCGGTATGCCGCTGTCCAGGCTGAGGCAGACCAGGTCGAGGCCGGCGTCCTTCAGTCGCGTCAGCAGCTCTCTGTCCAGCAGCAGTCCGTTGCTGTAGATGTTGATCAGGAAACGTCGGGGCTCGACCGCACGGATCAGCTCCGGTAGCTCGGGCCAGACGCTCGGCTCGCCGCCCTGGAAGCCGATGTTGAGGCAGCCCAGCCGGGCGGCCTGGTCGGCTAGCAGCGCGACGTCGTCAAGCGTCAAGACCCGCTCGGAACGCGGCTTGAGCGTCTCGGCGAAGCAATGATCGCAACGTAGGTTACAGCGGTAGTCGAATGCGATATTGACCGACGTCACCTGTCGTCGGCCGAGCAGCCGGCGCGACAGGTAGTGGCGGCCAGCACGCGCCAGGAACCGCGGTTTGCGCCACAGCGGTCCACCCGCCAGGTTGATCAGTGCGGTGTCGAGCATGGTCATCAAGATGCAATTGGCATGCCGATTGCACGAATAAATGTCATGCAAGAAGCCGCTTTCCGAACCGTCATCGAACCCTTCCGGATCAAGGTCGTCGAGCCGATCCCACAGCCGTCGCTCGAGGCGCGCAAGGCGGCGCTGGCAGCCGCCGAATGGAACCTGTTTCGGGTGCCCGCGGGATCTGGTGACGATCGATCTACTGACTGACAGCGGCACGGCAGCGATGTCTCAGCGCCAGTGGGGCGCGCTGATGTGCGGCGACGAGTCCTACGCGGGATCGACCAGCTACCGTGAGCTCGCGGAAACGGTGGAACAGCTGACCGGGTTTCCGGGGGTTTTTCCCACGCATCAGGGCCGTGCCGCCGAGCGGATCCTGTTCACCGCGCTCGGGCTGGGGCCGGGGAAAGTCACCCTCGGCAATGGGCATTTTGGCACCACCCGGGCGCATGTCGAGGCCCTGGGAGCGGAAGGGATCGACCTGCCGGATGTCACCGGAGATCCACGGTTTCCTGGCAACGTCGACCTGGATCGGCTCGAGCATCATTTCTCCAGCGGGAACGTGGCCTGCGTGATCATGACCCTGACCAACAATACACTGGGCGGCCATCCGGTTTCGCTCGACAACCTCGCCGCGGTGTCGCGGTCGGCGCGCGCCCGCGGGATCCCGCTGGTGCTGGACGTCGCTCGGTTTGCCGAGAACGCGATGTTGATCAAGCAGCGGGATGTGGACACGGGCGAGCTGGCCGATCGCCCGTATCGTACGGAGGATGTTCGATCTGGGCGATGCCTTCGTGATGAGCGCCAAGAAGGACGCGCTGGTCAACATCGGCGGGCTGATCGGCGTGCGTACGACAGACCTGGCGGACGCGATCGCCCCGCTGCTGATCCGGGACGAGGGGTATCTGACTTACGGTGGGCTTGCCGGCCGCGACCTGGCCTGCATTGCCCAGGGGTTGCGCGAGGTGCTGGAAGAACGGTACCTGACCTACCGCCTGCGGACGGTGACCTATCTGGCGAACGGACTGGAAGCGGCCGGCATCCCGGTCGTACGGCCGACGGGTGGCCACGCGGTTTACCTCGACGCCGAGGTCTGTTTACCGCACCTGGATCCGGACCATTATCCCGCTCAGACGCTCGCCTGCGCCTTCTACCGACTGGGTGGGGTCCGCCCGGTGGCTCTGGGAGCGCTCGCTGTGGGGGAACGGGCCCATGCCCCCGAGTATGTGCGACTGACCTTGCCCAGGCGAGTCTACACCCAGAGCCACTTCGACTACATCATCGAGGTCGCGGAGCGGGTAGCTGATGCGGCGCCCGATCTTCCCGGTCTCGAGTTGACCTGGGCGCCGCAGGTTCTGCGCCATTTCACCGCCCGCTTTCGCCCGGCACGTGGCAGAAGATCCGTGCGGAATATTCAAG
>PVBE011880530.1_pt1 | contig 18032 bp, 16 predicted proteins | sample 1631181 | NCBI WGS metagenome assembly PVBE01 (sample SAMN08397723, study PRJNA350692) | Marine metagenome, whole genome shotgun sequencing project. | isolation source: water | place: Pacific Ocean | collected 2012-04
ACGAACATGAAATGGTGCAGATTCTCCAACGGCGGGCCCATCTCCTTTGGCATCATCGAGGGCGACACGGTAACCCAGGTTGATGGCAGCCCCTTTGATAGCTACACAAAGACCTCAACCACCCACAAGTTGGACTCGGTCAAACTTGAGGTACCGGTCATACCCCCGACCTTCTACGCCGCTGGTATCAACTACCCAGAGCATGTGACCTGGGCTGCCCAGATGCGCGGCGAGGAACCCGTCCTTCCGAAACAGGCCGATGTCGGCTACCGGGCCATCAACGCGTTGGTCGAAGACGGCCACGACATCATCGTGCCTAAAGACGCCACCGAGATGCTGCAATACGAGGGTGAACTAGTGGTGGTCATCGGCAAGACCTGCCGCAATGTGACCGAAGCCCAGGCTCTGGACTATGTGTTCGGTTACACCATCGGCAACGATGTCAGCGAACGCACCTGGCAGCGGGGAGATAGGACAATGTGGCGGGCCAAGAACACCGACACCTTCAAGCCCATGGGCCCTTGGATCGTCACCGACCTGAACCCGGACGACTTCCACGTGGTAATCAAGGTCAACGACCGGATCGTTGGTGAGTACGACGTTGCCACGGCCATCTTTGGCGTGCGCACGTTCATCAGTAAGATGAGTGGGTACCTGACTTTGGTGCCCGGCGACGTTCTGTGGATGGGAACCGACGGCGCAACTGAGAACATGGTTGACGGCGACGTCTGCACCATCTCCATCAACGACATCGGCACCCTAACAAACAAAGTAAACTGGCAAAAATAGCTGCACAGCAGCGTTTCCTGGGGCAGACCTATCAGAGTTGCCTTCCCCATTTATGGCGTGGAAGGCAACTCTTTCATTTACTACTTGTCCAGGCCGATTCCAGTCTCGGCGCTCCAAGCTTGGAGGCCACGGCGATAGGCCAGCGCTCCCATGGGCATGATCACGCACTGCATGGCCTCCAACACCTCCATGGGTGAGGCGCCTTCCTGGATGGCCACGTGGATGTGGGCCTGAATCTGGTCGACGTCGGCCTTCAGAGCAGCTTCCACGGCCACCTGCAGCAGTTCCTTGGTCTTGCGGTCCAGCAAGCGCTGTCCGGTGTAGGTGGCGTCGATGAACTGGTTGTAGGCGGTTACCCAGTCGATATCCACCTCTGCCATGATCCGGTGCATCTCAAGGGAGTAACCCCGGTTCTCTGAGATCCTCTTCAGCATTTCCTCTTTTGTTTCTTCAGGCATTGTCATACTCCTTGTTTAATATTTTGGTTGATTTCAAATCCAATTGCGGTGGGCGAATTGTACTGCCTAGGAAGTCATGCCACCAGTACGCCAGAGGTGAAGCCAAAGCCCGTGTTACAATTCGCCAATCCTGCCTGGACGCCCGATTCCAGGCCGTATGGAGGTGTCACCACGGAGTCTAGATTCGCACCCGAATATTTCCAGCGAGAGGACGAAGAGGACGACAGAATCTTCTACCAGTCCCCGCGCCTGGTGGTACATATAGACCAAGGGGCCATCGCGGCCATCAGTGATTTTTTCAAGTCGCAGATACCAGAGAACGCAGAAATCCTCGACCTGATGAGTAGTTGGCGCACCCATTGGCCAGCCGACCACCCCAAGGAAAAGATGGTCGGCCTGGGCCTGAATCAGGTCGAATTAAAAGAGAATCCAGACCTGGATGAATTTGTTGTTCACGACGTGAACAAAGATTTGGAACTGCCATTTGAAGACGAATCGTTCGATGCGGTGGTGATCACGGTCTCGGCCCAATACCTGACCAGCCCCATCGAAACCTTTGCCCAGGTGAACCGGATATTGCGGCCAGGCGGGACCTTTATCGTCAGTTTTTCCAACCGCATGTTCGGAACCAAGGCGGTGCTAATCTGGCGCAACTCCACAGACCGCGGCCGGGTGGACCTGGTGGGCACCTACATGGAAGCCGCCGGTAATCTTGAAGACATCCAGGCGGCTTTCCTCAACCCGCAAACCAGCCCGCCCAACGACCCCATGTACGCCGTCTACAGTCGCAAAGCCAAGCCCGCCTAGAAAGTCGGATGAATCGTCCCTTCCCCCTGCAAGGGGGAAGGTTAGGATGGGGGCGACCCGCTAAAACCCGGCTCCAACACAGGCTCTGCCGTTTCGCTCTCTTGCGGCAGCGGCCCTGGCGGGGTTGCCGCCAGCACCATCACGGCGGCCACTGCCACGACGATGCCAAACATGGTGAAGGGAACCCGATAACCGCCGGTGGCATCAAACATGAACCCGGCGACAGTCGGCCCCATGGCCTGACCGCCGATCTGGGCTGGCAGGGTCAGTCCGCGGATGCTGCCCAGATGCGGTCTGCCGTAATAATCAGCCCAGGTCAGCCGCAGCAGCAGATGTATCCCACCCACGCCTGCGCCCAACAGGAACCCCATCGGCAACCCAACCAGCAACGTACCGCTGTATCCGGTCCCGATCGCCCCCACGGCCATTACCCCTCCGGCTACCGCCAACAGGAACCTCAGCGGCACCCTCCTAGCCCAGAACGACCAGAATAGACCGCCAGGCACCTGGCCAAAGGCAAAGACACTGGCGGTGATTGCCGCCAGGCGGATGTCCACACCCTGGCCAATGTAATGGGGCACCTGGTGCAGGCTGACTCCAGCCTGAACCACAAACCCAAACACCGAGAATATGGCCAGTATCCAAAAGGCACGTGTCCGTAACGCCTGCCGCACGGTGTAATTGTTCTCGGCAATTTGGGATACCGGCTCTGGTTCGGCGACGGCGGATACCGTCTCCGGGACCTGTTGCTGCCGAATCCTAGCCTGGCCTTTGGCTGGGTCTGGCTCCAGACCCATATCCTCGGGTCGCCGCGCCATCAGCATCAGGACGGGGATTATGCCGGTGCTGATGGTGAATATGCCCAGGGCCAGCCAGGCCGTCCGCCAGCCCCAACCGTTGATCATCACCTGGGCAACCACCGGGAAGATGGTCAACCCGATGGACTGGATGATCCCCATGTAGGCCAACGCCGAGGGCCTACGCCGGATGAACCAGTTGCTTACCGCCGTTGAAGTACCGAGTTCCAAGGGTGCGGAGAACACAGCCCTGCCAGGCACATACATGGCGTAAAACGACCAGACCGGGGAAGTAAGGGAGAGACCAATGGCGCAGATTCCCACGACACCTGCCGAGGCCGCGAGCATGATGCCAGAGCCATAGCGGTCCACCAGCCGACCCGCAAACGGTGAGACCAGTAGCCCAAATACGGCGCCGAGACTGACAGCGCCGGAGAACTGACCCCGCGACCAACCAAACTCGTCGGTCATGGGCACCACAAACACGGAGAGGGTTGCGACTGCCATCACTGGCCGCGACCCGAAGCTGGGCACGGAGGCGGCAAACAATATCACCCAACCGTAGTAGAAGGGCAAACGCTGAGCCAGCCCGGCGCGAAGCCTGGAGAAGCTCACCTTACGGCCAGATATCGGTGTACGAAGTTATTTCTGCAACCGGGTATTCCGTCACGCGAACACATGCAGAATAGGACCACCGATTCCGCGAACTTACTCCTGAGGATGGGGTTCCCCCAGAACGTGCATCAACCGGTTTGCCCAGGCGAATATCGACGCCGACAGTGTCAGGTCGAATATCTCATCCATACCCAGTCCGTTCCCGACCATATGTTCAACGTCGGCCTTGTCAGCCTCAGACGGGCATTGCGAAAGCTTGGTGGCAAAGTTGAGCATCGCCTTTTGACGGTCGTCGATATCAGCGTCTTCACGATCGGCAAAGATGCGGTCCATCACCGCCTCGTCTTTAGTCAATTGGTTGTAGCGGTTGGCATGGACCGCCGCGCAGTAGATACATTCGTTGACCACCGACGCCGCCACCGCGCCGAACTCGGTCTCCGCCCGGGAGAGACCGCCGTGGTGATACATGATGCCGTTGAACAGAGGCGTGCGCTGTTGCAGGGTTTCCGGGTCCAGGGCTAGTACGAGGGTGTAATTCCCGATCTTGGTATCGGAGACCGTGACTTTCATAGCCTCCAGTTGCTCATCTGTGGCGTTTTCCAGCACCACCGGGGTGACCCGTGGCTCCCAGAACGGAATTACCGTTGTAAAGTCCTTAATCGGCTCGCTCATGCTACCTCCGCCATCAACCTCAGACTCTGGACCACCCTGATCTGATAACTGACAAAGGCGATCAACTGGGACAACCGGACTATGTCCGGGTCATTCATCCCCACAGATTGCAGGGCGGCCACATCTCCCGCCACTGCTGTCTTGGGATTGGTGGTGATCAAGTCTGTGTGCCGGATGATCGCTCTAAGCCGGGAGTCACTGCCGCCGTCAAACGCAGGGTCGGACAGGGCTTGGCTGCCGTCGCCGAAAAGACCCTCGTAATGTGTCGCCAGCACCTGATCGTTATTCAGCTTGGCCATGCGACAGGCCAGACCGGCCCGCTCGGAGTAAGACAACCCACCGTAGTTTTTCGGCCTCAGGGAAGCTTCATGGGAGTTCTCCGTCAATTCCATGAGGTCGGCGCGACCGGAAAATACGCTCGCCAATTTACTATCAGAGGTTATCCCCGCTGCTTTGGCGACCACAGTCTGAAATATATCCAACATGTCCTCCAAGTCTAATGCAGGATTAGTTCTAATAAGACAGCTATATGGAGCCGTCGATAACGATGTCCAGCACTGCCGGTTTTCCCGAAGCCAAAGCCCGCTCCAGGGCTGGCGCTATCTCTGCCGGGTCGGTGATCCGCTCCCCGTGGACGCCCATACCTCCGGCAATCGCAGAAACGTGGAACGGCGTGGGGAAGTCGGAGAATGGGAGGTTCTCTCCGGCGGTTTCTGTCATCTGGAGGATATCCCGTTGGTAAACGTCAAAGTTCACCTTCAGGATCCGGTACATGCCATTATTACAGATGACGAAGACGCACGGGATGTTGTCGTTGGCCGCCGTCCAAAGTCCCTGGACGGTCATCATGGCGCTGCCATCTCCGATGATGCCGATCACCGGTCTGTCCGGGTGGGCCACCTGGACGCCCATGGTAGCGCCGATACCCCCGCCGATGGCCTGGCCCCGGAAAGCGCGAAGGTCGCCCCGTTTCTTGCCCTGGAAGTAATGGCGCATGGTGGCTCGGTTGCTAATTGAGTCGTCGACGACTATGGCATTGTCAGGAATGGCGGCTGCCAGTTCTGACATCATCCGCGCCGGAGACATAGGCTTGCTGTCCCAGTCCTCAGTTACCGATTCTTCAAATGCCGCCCGTTTTTCAGCCGCAGCGGCCACCACGCCAATCTTGCGACCGTCAATCTCGTTTTCTAACTCAGGCGTGAGTTTGGGCTTGATTCCGGCAATCAACTCCTCAATGCCTAGTCGGCAGTGAGAGACGATTCCAACATCTGTCGGTTCAGACCTTCCCGCTCGACCGGGAATCGGGTCGATGTGGATTAGCTTGGTGTTCTCTTCCAGGATCACATCACCCCAGTAGAACAACTCGTCCATGGCATCCATGCCAATGGCCAAGACCAGGTCTTTGTCCTTCAAAATCTCACGCCCACCAGGAGTGCGGAGAGTATGGTTGCCAAAGAACTGAGGGTGCATGGTTGGGAAAGCCACCTCTGCGCCCCGAGACTGATAGACCGGGAACCCCATCAATTCGGCCAGTTCCACGGCGGCGTCGTTGGCGTGGTCCTCGGATACCCGGTCACCCACCATCATCATGGGGTTCTTGGCGGCCATGATCAGGGACACAGCTTCTTTAATGCCCTTAGTGTCCGGTCGGTAGGAGTCGTGCATCTTGTTGGAGGGAACGATGTTCATCTCAGCCTCGGCCTCAAGGGCGTTGGCGGAGAAACCCACATAGACCGGGCCCTTGGGATGGCTATTGGCCTCGTGGAACGCGCGTCGCAGCACTGATGGAATGGCATCGGCCAAATCCAACTCCACCGACCACTTGGTCACCGGGCGGACCAGTTCAGCCAGGTCGGTCATGGTCTCGTTGACCTTTCGGGCGTCATAGTTGGCCGACATCACCACCATTGGCGTTCCGGTGTTGAGAGCGTCCAGCATCAGGCAGATGCCGTTGGCCAGGCCGCTGTCCACGTGGAGCATGACACATGACGCTGTCTCCGTTGACCTGGCGTAAGACTCTCCCATGCCCACAGCAACGCTTTCCTGTAGTGTGAGGAAGTATTGGAATTCAGGGTAGTCACCCAGCATGTCCATTATCGGGCCTTCACTGGTCCCGGGATTGCCGAAGATGTGCTTCACACCTTCTGCTTTTAACATCTCCAATACAGCCTGTTTGCCGGTCATCATTTGAGCCATTGAAATAAACCTTCCATCCAGTATCTATAGAATTCTTGCGGTGAGTTACGGGGCCGCTTGTACCAACTCGATGATCACATCATCCGGGCCTTCTATGTAGGCCAACTTGATCCCTTGGGGAGTCACCGTCAGCGGCAGCACCACGCGGATGCCCTCAGCCTCAAATCTAGCCATCTCTGATTCCAGATCTTCCACATGGAAACCAAAGTGCTCCAATCCCAGGCGGTTTAGCTCGGGAACTGCTCGCTCCGGCGAGGAATTCGGGGGCTGGGATGAGATGTTCAGCCTGGTTGGGCCGCCCACCTGCATACCGATGGTGATGGTGCCTGGCATGACCTCACGCTCGGAAACGATCTTGGCATTGAATATTTTCTCGTACCATAATGCTGACTCTTTGGGGTCTTTGGCCCTGATGTGGACGTGGTTGATGGCGTAATCCATGGCGCTTCTCCTTGTCGGCCACACTCATAAGCCCTTGGGGCTGTGATGGCTGTTTGCTTTACGTCGAAATATTAGCTTCGGCGAGCAACCCTTGTCCACCATCAAGCCCATGCTAACCCTGAACCGACTCCTCAATGCCACCGTGCTCAGGCTCGATATTTATTGGCATGTGCATTTGGAAGATTGTATACTCGGCTCAACCCCGCACGAGGATTTACATGGCACGGACCTTTCGCCTGGCCCTGGCGCAGATCAACCCCACCGTAGGGGACATCCCTGGAAACACCGCCAAAATCTTAAACTACCTGGAACGTGCTCGGGACGCCCAGGCAGACTTAGTTGCCTTCCCCGAGATGGCCACCACCGGCTACCCACCGGAAGACCTCCTCTATAAGAAGTCCTTTTTGACTGAGAATGTGGTCGCCATGGAGCAGATCGCAGAGGCCTCAGACGACATGGCCGTGGTCCTGGGCTACGTGAACGTGCTTTCACTGGAGCCATCCTCACCGGAGGTTGCAGACGCGGGGGATGCCCGCCCGCAGATCACCAACGCCGCGGCCCTGTGCCACGACGGCGAATTAGTGGACATCTACCACAAGATATTCCTGCCCAATTACGGTGTCTTCGACGAGCAGCGCTACTTTCAAAAGGGATCGGTCTGCCCGGTCTACCGAATCTGCGGCGTCCTGATCGGAGTGAACATCTGCGAGGACATCTGGTACCCGGTGGGGCCAACCACCATGCAGTGCCAAACGGGGGCCGAGCTCATAGTCAACATCAACGCCTCGCCCTTTCACGCCGGTAAACGGGCGTTCAGGGAAGACATGATCGCCCAGCGCGCCTCCGACCACGGCCTGACCGTGGCCTACGTGAACACGGTAGGCGGACAAGATGAGTTGGTCTTCGACGGCGGCAGCATCGTCTACGACGCAGAAGGCAATCTCCTGGCCAGAGCGCCTGCCTTTGAAGAGGATCTCTTGGTCGTTGACCTGGAGTTCCCTGACGATATTCCAGAGGCGAAGCCCGAGCCTACTGGAACCTTCGCCTCCGCGCTGAATGCTGTGGGAGAGCCTAAGGGACTGACTGTGTCCAATGCGGTCCTTGGCAATAAACCCCAACTCGACCAAAAACTGGCCGCTGAGATAAATGGCCCTGAGGAGATATACCGGGCCCTGGTCATGGGCACTGGTGATTACTTGCGTAAATCCGGCTTCTCCAAGGCGCTGATTGGCCTGTCTGGGGGCATCGACTCGGCTCTGACAGCGGCCGTGGCCGTGGACGCTCTGGGCAGAGACAATGTGGTCGGTATCACCATGCCCTCCCGTTACTCGTCAGGCGGCAGCATCAGCGACTCTGAAGCTCTGGCCAATAACCTGGGCATGGACCTCTGGGAGGTGCCCATAGAAAGGGCGCATCAGGCGTTTACCGACATGCTGGAAGACCGGTTTGAAGGCACTGACGCCAATGTGGCCGAGGAAAACGTACAAGCTCGGGTCAGGGGTAATGTGCTGATGACCGTGTCCAACAAATTTGGCTGGATCGTACTCACAACCGGTAACAAGTCGGAGATGGCCATGGGTTATGCCACCCTCTACGGCGACATGGCCGGTGGATTTGCGGTGCTGAAGGACGTGCCCAAGACCACGGTCTACGAGCTATGCCGCTGGCGTAACCGTCAGGGACAGGCGTTCGGGACAAAAGATGATGTCATCCCAGTGTCAATCATCGACAAACCACCCAGCGCCGAGCTGCGTGCTGACCAACTGGACTCGGATAGTCTGCCTGAGTATGAAGTTCTGGATCCGGTGGTCGAAGCTTACGTCGAGGATGATCTGAGCTACCAGGACATGGTCGCCAAGGGATTTGATCCGGCAATCATCCGCCAGGTCATGTCTGCGGTGGACCGAAACGAATACAAAAGACGCCAGGCCCCGCCCGGGGTAAAGATCACACACCGGGCCTTCGGTAAAGACCGCCGCCTCCCCATAGTCAACCGCTACCGCCAACAGGACGGAAATTGACCCGCTCTATCTTGGTCGCCCCAAAGACCGACAAGCAACTCATACCCGCCATCTGTAAACAAGCCATGCTGGCCCCCCGTGAACACGGCCGAAAATTACGGAACCTCGAAGATTAAATAATACCAAGCTATTTTTATCAATTGACATGGGTACGCCATAAGCGCAGAATGTGGTTTGCCGATGCGCTGCCGCCCATTTATATGTGGCGGGCCCAATCAAGAGGTACAAAAAACCCTTCAGATGATAAAACCTAGAAATACGGGTGCGTTCGGCATACCCACAGGCATCCACTACGCGTGGATCGTCATGCTGATCGCCGCCGTCATGCATATGGTGGGAGGTTCCATCAGGCAGGCCTTTGGCGTGCTGATAGTCCCTCTAGAAGAAGCCAACGGCTGGAACCCGGCAATGGTCACCCTGGCCTACGCCCTGGCCAGCATCACCGGCGCACTTCTGGCCCCGCTAAGCGGCTACTGCACAGACCGTTACGGTGCACGAAAGGTCATAGTGGTCGGGATTGCCGCCTTTTTCATCGGCGCTCTGATGACCGGAGTCATCGGGGAGGTCTGGCACCTCTGGATCTCCTACGGGCTCTTCTTGGGCGCGGCTAGCGCGTGCTTCAACGTACCGATCATCACCACCGCTTCATACTGGTTCCGCACCCATCTGGGTTACGGAGTCGGGTTCTTGCAGGCATCTCACGGACTTGGACCGGCCATCATGGCGATCATAGTAAGCGTCATGATCAGCGGGTCGTCCTGGAAGGTCGCATTTTGGTCCATTGGCATCCTGGGCGGGATCATGATGTTGGCGCTGATGGCCTTCTTCCGAAACCGCCCCGCTGATATCAATATAAGGGCCTTTGGAGCGCCTCCGACCGAAGACCTACCCGTTGAAAGAGATCGGGCGATGGAGCGGCTGAGGATCACGGCCTTCCGCAATAGCATGCAGTCCACAACCACATTCTGGAAGCTGGTCTCGGTCCACTTCCTCGGCTGCGTCAGCCACGCCATAGTCATAATCTACATAGTACCCATAGCCGTGTTGGCCGGTATGGACAACGTAGCGGCGTCTGGGGTGCTCAGCACCTTGGCCCTCGTCAGCGTGTCCACCAGGTTCCTAACGCCCGTGATCTCAGATTACATCGGCGCCAGGGGAACTATGGCCACCTTCTTTGTCTGGCAGGGACTCCCCGTTTTGATGCTCTTCTGGGCTCAAGACCCGTGGCAGTTCTATCTATTTGCCGTCATCTTCGGCATCGGATACGGTGGAGAAGGCTCAGCTTTCCCGGTGATAAACCGGCAGTACTTTGGCCGTGGCCCCATGGGCTCGTCCTTCGGCTGGCAGGCGTTTGGAGCAGGTTCCGGTATGGCCATGGGTGCCTGGCTGGGCGGCGCGCTGTTCTGGTTGTTCGATTCCTACGCGGCCACCATAATAGTCTCGACCTTGGCCAGTGTTGGTGGCGCCGCTATCATCATGTCGATGGAACCAACGGGCCGAATCTTGACCCCCAACTGGGAAGACAGCATACCGAAGACCCCGGCGGCGGCCGACGACTAACTTCGCTCTCAGTCCAGTACCCGCATCGGACGGGTTTCAATCCTCATGTGCAAACAAAAAATCCTTCAGGGCGATCACCCTGAAGGATTTTTGATCTAACGCCGGTATGTCGCCCGAGTCTCTAACCCAGGCGCACTATGGCTTCCACTTCCACCAGCAACTCGGGCAGGACCAGCCCGGCGACCACCACCGTGGAGCTGGCTGGCGGCGAGTTGGGCCAAGTCTCCGCACGTACCTTGCTATAAGCAGGGTAGTTGGCGATGTCAGTCAAGAAGCAGGTGATCTTGGCCACGTCTTCCATCTTGCCACCGGCAGCTGTCACCACAGCGCGGATGTTGTCCATCACCTGGCGGGACTGGGCTTCAGCATCACCCACTCCGACGATGTTACCTCCCTGATCGACTGATACGTGTCCTGAGACGTACAGCGTATCGCCGACGATCATCCCTGGGGAAAGGGCTGGATTGGGGCTGGCTCCGGCTGGGCTAACTGGTTTTCTCTCCGCCATAACACCACCTTTTGTAGTTCTATATTCTGTTAGACGCTCGATTGTGAGCACCTATTATAACCACAGGAACTAAAGGCACAACGAGGTTGGAGTAAGAACGGTAGAAGAAATGATCGGAGAGGGGTTAACTGCGGGCGGGGATGGGCATGCTGGTACGGTCGCGAGTCACGGAGATACAACCACGCACTCCGTCCAACTTGGAGAACAGCTTATTAAGCTGATCCAGACCAGTGGTATGGCATGTGAGGGCCATGGTCACTGTGCCGTCGGCCCATTCTTCAGTGAGCACCGAGGCGATGTTCACACCCTCGTTGGACACCACAGCCGTGAGGTCACGGAGGAGGCCGACCCGGTCGTAGGCCTTCATGATGATACGGACGGGGTAGAGTTGCTGTTCCTCACCCCACTGGACGCTCACCAATCGTTCTGGCTCATCCTCGTGGACGACGCTGGAGCAGTCTTGCTTGTGGACCGTCACGCCACGGGCGCGGGTGATGAATCCGATGATCGAGTCACCGGGTATGGGGTTGCAACAGCGACCGATACGTATAAGTAGGTCGCCAACGCCCAGGACGGTGATTCCAGAACTGGGGCTGGACAGCGGCAGATCGTTGCGACGCTGGGTCAGCGGCTCTTCGGTCTCGTGGCCTATCTGAGCCAATCGGTGGGCCAGCAGGCTGTCAGCGATGTTGCCCGAGCCCAGGTTGGCCATCAGGTCGTCCATGGAGTCGACCTTGAACAGACTCATGATGGTTTCTTCATCCACCTTTTGGTTGAGCCGTCGCAGTTCACGGCGCATGAGTTCCTTGCCGCGCTGGATATTGACGCTTCGTTCTTGACGACGGAACCATTGCCGCACACTCTGTCGGGCGCCTGCAGAGCGGACGTAGCCCCGATTGGGGTTCAACCAGTCTAGGCTGGGACCACGGTCTGATTTCGAATTGAGCACCTCAACAGTGTCGCCGTTCTCCAGAGCGGTGTCCAGAGAGACCAGCTTGCCGTTCACCTTGGCACCGATGCAGTGGTGCCCTAGATCGGTGTGTATCTTATAGGCGAAGTCCACAGGAGTGGAACCGGAGGTTAGCTCTACGATCCGGCCCTTGGGAGTATAGACAAACACCTGGTCGTGGAAGATGTCTTGTTTTACCGATTCAATGAATTCGGCGGTACCGGAAACTTCCCGCTGCCATTCCAGCAACTGACGCAGCCAGGTCATCTTCTCTTCGAATCTTTGGTCTCCGGAGGCACCCTCTTTGTAGGCCCAGTGAGCAGCGACTCCGTACTCTGCGATCCGGTGCAGTTCGTAGGTCTTGATCTGCACTTCCAAGGGCGTTCCACCATCACAGATGACCGTGGTGTGCAGCGCCTGGTACATATTCTCTTTGGGGTTGCCTATATAGTCGTCGAATTGTCCAGGGATCGGATGCCACATCTGGTGCACCACACCAAGGGACTGGTAGCACTCCGCAGGCTCGTTTACCAGTACGCGGAGGGCAAAGAGGTCATAGATGTCGCCAAAGTCCTTGCCCTGGGCTTGGTACTTTTCCATCTTGCGGTGGGTACTGTAGATACCCTTGGGGCGGCCAATCACATCGGCGGTGATGCCGTATTTGGCCAGTTCATCACGAAGGCTGGATGAGACTTTCTCTACGTATTCCTCACGCTCACCGCGCTTGGACGCCAGCATCTTGGAAATCTCACGGTATTTGTCCTCGTTCAGGTGCCGGAAGGCCAGGTCATCCAACTGCCATTTAATCTCCCAGATCCCAAGCCGGTGGGCCAGGGGGGAGTAGATGTCCAGAGTTTCCTGGGCGATGCGCCGTCGCTTCTCAGGAGGCAAGGCGCCGAGGGTTTTCATATTGTGCAAACGGTCTGCCAGCTTGATGAGGACCACTCTGATGTCTTCAGCCATGGAGACCAGCATCTTACGCAGGCTCTCCGCGTAGAGATTTTCAGAGTCATCTATAAGGCTGGATCCGTCTTCTAGGGGTGGATGGAGTTTGTCGTCCATCCTGGTCAACTTGGTGACCCCGTCCACGAGTTTGCTCACTTCAGAGCCAAACCGCTCGGAGATCTCTTGCACAGAGACGCCGCAATCTTCGACAACGTCATGGAGCAATGCAGCGACGATAGTGTTGGTATCCAGGCGGAGGTCGGCGAGGAAGAGGGCGGTTTCCAGGGGATGGACGATGTAGGGGTCGCCGGATTTACGTGACTGACCGGAGTGGCAGGCGTCGGCATAGTAATACGCCCGCCCGACCGTTTCAGCGCTTTCTTCGGGCAGGTAAATGCCGACCCTTTCGATAAGGGTCTTAGCGGCGTCTGAAGCTACCTTATCCATTGCTGCCACAGTGTATTGATAATAATACACAGCAGTTATCAAAGTCCAGAGTTGTGAGAGGGAATCCCCAACCCCCCTTTACGCAAGGGAGGCTTTATTTTGGCGTTGCCTAAATGGGGAAGGGAAGCTCGGTTAGGTTGTCGGGTAGGCCCACGTCGAAGGCGTTGATGTTGAAGGCTAGGGCAGAGTAGTAGCCCATCAGGTTGGTGAGTTCCACCAGTCCTAGAGTGCCGAACTGGGCCTGGGCGGCGTCGAAAGTGGCTTGGCTTACCTTGTGGGTGCGGAAGAACTCACGCCCATAGTTGATGACAGCCGCTTCCTCGTCGGAAAGTCCGGTCAGTTCCTTTTTGTCACGGAGGTCGTCAACCAATTTGTCGCTGAGGCCAGCCTGGCGGGCATAACCGGAGTGGGCGTTCCAGATGAACTGGCAGTCCAACTCACGGGCGGTGGTGATCATCGCAAGTTCGCGGACGTGTGGCGGGAGCGTGATCTCTTCACCCCGGAAATAGGCTCTGTAGTGCTCACCGCGGCTGGCCAGTTCTGGGCCGTTGATCATGATGGCCACGGGGCCGATCTCAGGCACGCTGCCGCGCGACGCCACCAGTGCATCGGATGCAGCCAGTTGATCCTGGGGCACACTCTCTCGGCTTGCTGTGGGTATTCTAGACATTGAAGCCTCCCTGTTTTTGCGTATTATCCATGGCCCACCATTATGTTGGGATGTTGGGCACCACATGATACAACAGCCGTCAAAGCACCGACCTTAGACATGGGACGTTCCCTAACACTCTAGGTCGATCAGGCATGACAGCGCGTTTGAAATTGCAGTAACCTTAGCGGTATGTCGTCCGCCGAACCCAATAACACTCCTGGTGACGCCGCGCCAGGCAGCAAGGCCACCATCACCCGAAGCCCCAATTTCAAATATTGGGTCTTTGGCGCGTTGGCCGTCGGCATATTCTCCTCGGTGGTCGACCATGGCAGCGTCAACGTGGCGCTGCCGACCATCGCCAGCCACTTCAAGACCGACCTACCCACCATCCAATGGGTAGTGATCATCTACGCCCTGACCATCGCTGCCCTGCTGCTGCCCATGGGCCGGTTATCCGACCTGGTGGGCCGCAAGAAGGTCTATATCACTGGGATTGCAGTCCTGGGCGTCGGTGCGGCCCTGTCCGGACTGTCACCGTCGCTGGAGTTGTTGTTCCCCTCCCGCGTCCTGCAGGGAGTGGGCGCGGCCATGACCCAGGGCACTGGAATGGCCATCGTCACAGCCGTGTTCCCAGCAAACGAGAAGGGTCGGGCCATCGGCATGTTCATGACCATGGTCGGCGTGGGAGCCATCGCCGGGCCGGCCATCGGTGGGCTGGCCGTGGACTGGTTTGGCTGGAGACTGGTCTTCTTCCTCACGTTGCCTCTGAACACCCTTGGCGCAGTGGCTACCCTCTGGATCTTGCGGAATTGGACCGAGGTCCGCGAGGCCAAACGAGATAGGTTCGACTGGCTTGGCGCCGCGCTATCCACCGGAGTGTTGGTAGCCCTGTTGCTAGCCATGACAACCGGCAACAAAGCAGGCTGGTTCTCACCGCCCATACTCGCAGCGTTTGCCGGTGCCATCGGGATGCTGGGCGCGTTCATCTGGTGGGAACTGCGCACCGACGCCCCGATGCTGGACATCAGATTGTTCCGTGGAAGGACGTTCACTCTGGGCATCTCTGCCGCCTTTCTGACCTTCTTGGGCTCGTCGGCCGTGTTGTTCATGATGCCCTTTTACCTCCAGAACGTGCTGGGCTACAGCGCAAAGACAATCGGGTTCGTGGTGGTGCCTGGGGCCATCTGCATGGCCATCATGGGCACGGTCAGCGGGGTGCTATCGGACCGGTTTGGCTGGCGTCCGTTCACCGTGGGTGGACTTGCATCCTCAGCTACCGGACTGCTGATCCTCTCCCGGGTCACCGAGGATTCGTCACTGTGGATGGTGGTTCCGGCTCTCATGCTGATGAACACCGGCATGGGCACTTTCTACTCTCCCAATTCAAGCTCGGTGATGAACGCCGTCGGGGTGGCGAAATACGGCGTCGTCTCGGGCTTCTTGAACCTGGTGCGAAACGCCGCCAACGTGACCAGCATCGCCTTTGCCACCATCATCGTGACCGCCACCATGGCCTCGATGGGCTTTGAGCCCAGCCTGGAGGCCGTACGAGGCGATGCGGAGGGAGTTGGCCACGCGTTTACCGTCGGGCTCCGCTACGCGTTCCTGGCCATGATGTCCATCGTGCTGGTGAGCCTGACCTTCTCCGCCCTACAGCCAAACCGAATTCCAGAGATAGAGTTGGATGATTCGGCAGAACTGCAGGAAACGCCTACGGAGGCATGACGGCAAGCTGTCCGGAAGTTTGGACTCCGTTGCCTCACAACCTCAAAGGGATTACCATGCGCCTGCCCAAGCGCGGCTAGTAGCTATTATCGCAGCAATCAATTATTGGAGATTGAACCATGTATGTAGTTATCGTTCCCATCCAGATCGAGCAAGGACACCGGGACGAGTTCCTGGAGGCCCTGATGGTCGACGCCAAGGGAGCCAACGAAGATGAGCCCGACTGCCTGAGGTTCGACGCCGTACAGGACGCCGATGACGACCACCGCATTTGGCTTTATGAGGTCTACAAGGACGAGGCCGCCTTCAACGACCACCTGGCCGCACCCCATTTCCAGGTGTTCAAGGCCGCCGCAGAGAAGTGGCGGGTCGAAGGCATCCAGGGTTCAGCCAGAGGCAGCAAGAACCTTTATCCCTCTGACGCTGAGTGGCGCTAGGGTTAGGCTCGTACGCCCCACAACTGAATAATCGGGAGGTCCATTGTGACTAAGAAGATTCTTCAAAGCGCGAAGCTAGCCGCGTCTGCTGGGATTATGTCCCACGGCGTGGAGGTTCCGGCCGGGAAGATGGTGTTTGTGTCGGGTCAGGTGGCCAGAGACCTGGACGGCAGAGTCGTCGGCGTTGGCGACATACACGCCCAAACCCGCAAGGTCTTGCAGAACATGCAGGCGGTGCTTGCCGAGTCTGGGGCCACCATGGACGATGTGGTGAAGGTGACGGTGTTTGTAACCGACCTGGAGCAACACTTGGCCGCCAGCCATGAGGTGCGTACCGAGTTCTTCAAGAATGGTTACCCAGCCAGCACTTTGGTTGAGGTTTCAAGGCTGGTCCACAAAGACTTCCTGATCGAGATCGAGGCCATCGCGGTGACGCATTAGCTAACAGCGATAAGCAGTCAGCTTTCAGGTAATCAAAAAGGGCGGTCCGATTAAACGGGCCGCCCTTTTGTTTGCCGGTCTTGTTTAGTAGCTAAGTTGCTAAACTTGAGCTAAGTCTTTCTCCCAGGGTCCTGGGAAGTGGACGTTGGGGCGGTCGGCGTGCAAGAAGAGTTTCTCTTGCCGGAACCATTCGGTTCTCGGTGTCTCGTAGTAACACTCGATGCCGTTGCCGTCCGGGTCTTCAAAGTAGATACCCAGTGACAGACCGTGGTTGGTAACCTTCTGAATCTCTACGTTCTTGGCTTTAAGGTTGTTGTAGAAATCTTTAAGGTCGTCCAAGGTGTCCATGCGCCAGGCCATGTGGTTCAAGCCCACCTGACCTTTATGGGGCCCCTCGGCATCGGCGCCGACTTCCATGATTGCCAGCTCGTGGGATTCTTCCAAGTCGGCTGACATGAATGCGGCCCTCCCGGGTACGAAGTCATAGGTGTGTAGACCCAAGACTTCTTCATACCATTTGTGGGAGGCCTCTACGTTTCGTACCCAAATGTTCACGTGGCCCAAGTGATTCGGCGTGTAACCCATAGTTCATCTCCAAATACTGAGTAGGCTAACGTCGCCAAATTACCATAAAAGCCAATTTACGCGCAACTCGCCCGCCCGCACAGCGGGAGTCCGCTGGAGCAGTTTGGTTTCTAACAAGCACACTGCCCGACCGGACTAGTCATACTCGTTGTGCAAACGAACAGCCCAGAGGAACTCACCCAACAAAACTGAAAAACGGTGTCCACACTCAGGCGCGAGTGATACAATATCTGAGCCGAGGCTCCCCGCCTCGACATCCCCCTCAAATGGGCCGTTAGCTCAGCTGGCAGAGCACCGGACTTTTAATCCGGGTGTCGTGGGTTCGACCCCCACACGGCCCACCATTTTCAGGCACGAAAAAGCCCTCTGAAGTTACTCGGAGGGCTTTTGATTTTGCGATTTGCCGACATTTTGCCGACATAGGAATTAATTATTCGGTGGTTTTGCTTTTTCCATGGCCAGAGCGAAGTCCTGCGCTGCCTGTTTTTGAAGCCCTGGGGCTACGTGGGAATAAGTATCCATAGTGATGGCAAATGAAGAGTGCCCCAGTCTTTCTTGGACTACTTTAGGGTTGGTTCCTTGTTGGAGAAGTAGCGTTGCATGGAAGTGCCGAAGGTCGTGTAACCTGGTGCTGTTAAGACCCATTTGTCTGACTAACTTCTCGAAGGTTCTGGTCAATACAGAAGGGTCGATGGGGCCACCTAGCGGCCCAGGGAACACTAGCCCTTGGTCAGAATATGCACCATCCAGTTCGACCTGTTTGAGTAGTTGCTTTCCACGATGTTCGCGAAGCATGTCTACTGTGTCGCTGTCCAAGGAGATAGCGCGTCGACTTTTTGCGGACTTAGGGGGTTGGACTACCAAACCCTGCCTCTTTACACCTTGAAGAGATTGGACAATCGCAGCATTGCAGTTTTCCAAATCAACGTCTGTCCATCGTAAACCTAGGGCTTCACCTCGGCGACAACCAGTGAATGCCATAAATAC
>PVBE010376768.1_pt1 | contig 18031 bp, 17 predicted proteins | sample 1631181 | NCBI WGS metagenome assembly PVBE01 (sample SAMN08397723, study PRJNA350692) | Marine metagenome, whole genome shotgun sequencing project. | isolation source: water | place: Pacific Ocean | collected 2012-04
CGTGCGCCTAATGAAGTCGATGGCGTGATCGGTGATTTCCCGGTCGATAGTAGTGCGTTTAGTGCGGCCATACACTTCATGCTTTTTTGGCGTTTCGCCGCGCCTGGATGTCGTGATGTAAGTGAACTCGACACCAGCGTCCTTCTGAAAACTATCGCTATCGGGCCAGAAGGCTCGATCCGATGAATTGGGAATGCCATACCACTCATCGAAGCCCTGGTCTGTGGGATAGCGTCCCTCGGTATCACCCAAATGCCATTTACCGAACATGCCCGTTGCATAACCGGAATCCGATAGCATCTCCGCCAGTGTAATCTCCCACTTGCTGATGCCGTACCATAGACTTCTTGGCGGGCCCTCTGGACGCAGTCGCGTACGAGCCCCATAGCGGCCAGTCATCAAAGCAGCACGGGATGGTGTGCACTCCGCCTCGACGTTGTAATTGGTCAGTTGAAAACCCTCGGCGGCGATAGAATCGATGCGGGGTGTAGGCGCGCCGCGGGTAACACCACCGCCGTACGCGCCAATTTCGCCATAGCCGAAGTTATCCATCAGAACTAAGACGATATTGGGCTTGTTCTCGTCGGCTGGTTCTGCGAGGGCCAGGGGCACCACAACAACCAGCGCCAGCAGGCAGGCAGGGAATCTTAGATTTCGCTCGTACTTTGACATAGTTGTCTCAATCAATCCTTTTTACGACTATGGCATTCTATGAGATCAGCAGAGCTTTGTCAGAGAATAGAGCAGCACCTGGTATTTAGGAAAGTTAATGACCGATACCTCGAGAGCATAGGGGAGTGACAGATGACAGTGTATCAAATTCTTGAAGCGACACTTGCCCAGAACACCTATTGTTGCAGACAAGATAAGAATAATTACCCATCAGTATGATCTAGGCAAACCCAGATCATGCTGCGCCACATAGTTCAGCACCATTTCATTGTTGATGGGCGCTATTCTTAGGGTTCTAAGCAGCTTCCATATAACGATGACATCAGTATCCTCGTCCATTCCACTGCCACCGTGAAATTGAATCGCAGCATCGCAGGTTTCACAGCCATAGGTTGACGCAAGATACTTTGCAGAGTTAGCGTAAGTTCCTGCTTCACCACCGGCATCATATATCTTTGTACCCTGGTACAACATCAGCCTGGCCGCATCAAGGTGAATTCTATTATTTGCCAGAGGATGCTGAATCGCCTGGTAAGACCCTGTCGGTTTACCAAAGGGCGCTCTTTGTTTTACATAATCGAGTGTTTTGTTCAGTACAAATTCCGAGAAACCAAGAGCCAATGCTGCGACGAGAAAACGCTCTGGATTCAGCGCGTCAAACATAACTGCCATGCCCTTTCCTTCCGCACCAACAAGTGCATCATGGGGCAACTCAACATCATCAAAGAATACATGCCACTGCGTATCTTCTGACCGGCCAAGACTAATGTTCAGTTTTTGTCTTTCAATACCTTTGCTCTTCATGTCCAAAACGAAGAGGGAGATACCAGCAGTACGTTTGTCACCACCTTGACTCTCTTCTGTACGAGTAATAACCAGACCATAGTCAGCAGTATCTGCCTGAGTAATAAATGTTTTTTGGCCATTCAGTAGCCAGACGTCTCCCTCTTTCTTAGCTCGGCTTGTAATTGCAAATGTATTGGTACCCGCATCTGGTTCAGTAGCCATAATACAAAAAGATTTTTGGCCTGTTATTGTCGGCACTACATAGGATTGTATTTGCTCCTCCGTTCCATGCATCAAAATGGCATGTCGGCTAAATGCACTCAAAATCTGTGATAGTGACGCCAGGCCTTTTTGCCCAAGTAAATCAGACAATAGTACCGCTGCTGTCACGCCTCCACCCATCCCGCCATATTGCTCAGGTATACCCAATCCCAACAGGCCATTGTCAGCCATAGCTTGATAAAGTTCCCTGTAATCGCGTTTTCCCAATTCACACTGTTTTACATATTCACGGTCGAAATGAGTTGTAAGCCCATCAACGGCATCGACTACGCCCAGCAAAAGATCACACTGGTCTGAATCAGAATAGATTTGTTTGATCAGGTTGCGCATTAGGAGGACCTTTCGCTGTTTCGTAGTGACACAGGATATTAGACACTTTGTGTTTTGTCACTCTCAACACCAACCAGACTCAAGGAGTATGGGCGGGATAAAGACACTTTTTCGAAAACTGACCTGAAGGGGCAAACAGGCAGCCAAGAAGATTTCACCGACCACGCCCGGCATTTTGTTTCTATCTGACCAAGAGAGAAGCGCGGGCCTGGAAACAATCTGGAACCCATTACCTGCAAGGTAATAGGATTATTATCCGGCAGGTTCTAGAATGATGCCTTGCTTCTTTAGGGACATACACTATGTCGAGTCTCGCGCTCAACCCAACGCCGGTTTTCTCTGACCTTTTGAGAAGCTGGCCGCCAACCCCTACAATAGCGAGGTAAAGGAACTATTGGATGAAGTACGAACTTACCCTGACATTCCGGAATCATAGGTTCATAGCTTGAAGGAATCAAAGCCAATACTGCCGCTGATTTTGAAGAAGGACGATCTCGAACTGCAGTTCTTTAGCATGATATCAACATTTAGAACTCCCCTTGACGTGACTCTGCAGGAAATTCGAATTGAGACTTTCTTCCCTGCTAACAATGATACAGATGTCTATGTTAGAAACTTGGGTAGAAACACTGGATGACCTATTCACCTGGCATTTGATCAGATCTTTATCTAGTGTCCAGCTAGCTATTAAGCCTGCAAATAAATCTATTATCTCCCTGGTAATTGTTTAAGCAACCAATGAGTCATGGAGTGCATCCTTCACTGACATGCATCAGCAGAGGATTCATTTATGAAAAATATCTATCTAGCCTCAGCAATCCTTGGGGCAATCACTCCCTGGATCTTTTTTGGTCATTTTGTACTGAATGAAGGGGTCGAGCTTGTCACATTTATCGAGATGTCATTCACCAATAGTGCGGCCAGCGGCATTGGGGCTGATCTTCTTATCAGCTCATTTGTCTTTTGGAGCTACCTCATCATGAAGAAAGAGAGTGGCATCTTGCTTTATGTGCTGGTTAATCTAAGTATTGGGCTTTTCTGCACGTGCCCTGTTATCTCTATATAAAAGCAAGAGAATCCGAAAGGAAAGGTGATCTATCGACGGACCAGCTGGTCTAACGAGAGGGTAAAGATCCACTGGTCACGAAGAACTATTCAAGAACAATTTCATAACTCCCGAGCAGGTCCTGATAGAAGGCTTCGGTTACAACCTCGCGTCTGTGTTGTAAATAGTCGGCATATACCCTTTTTTCAATATAGGCGAGCGGCGTTGTTTCCGTAGGTATTAGCCTCTCAAGCCTGACGAGATGAAGGCCGAAGCTGCTTTTTATCGGCCCAACCCACTTCCCCTGAACAAGTGAATGCAGGTAGCCAACGAAGGGGCGCCCGAATATCGCAGTTATTTCCTTTTCACTGCGTGACGCATAGCTGCTGTTTAGCATGGAGGTTTCGGATAAACCTCGCCAGTCATCACCCTGCTCAAGTTTTGTCTGAAGTTCAACGAGTCGTGATCCATCGGTGAAGAATATCTGTGAAAATGAATAGCGGACGGGCAGTGAGTAGTCGGCTGTATTCACTTGATAGTATTCTTGCACTGCCTGAGCCTGGTCGCCCTCTTCCTCTACCTCCTCAATCAGGAACCCAAGCTTCTGTACCAGGCGCCTGCGGACAATGGAGTCATCTCGATCAAGCCCCATCCTCAAGGCTTCACGATAGAATACTTCTTCCCTGATCCAGTTCTGAACCAGGGATTCCAGCTCCTTCGGCGTTGCAGAATTACCTGTTTGTACCTGCCAGAGCTTGTCGAGCCGAGATCGCACACCCTCATCCACCACAACCCTCCCGGGCTGCCGGGAAAAATAGTCATCAGTTGCAAAAAGAACAATGCCGACAGCAAAAAACCAAACGAGGGGTTCTCTCAGCAGCTTCATTGTTCCGGCGGGCTTATCCATATGGGGGATGACCAGGCTCGTTCCTGAATAGTTGCGTGCAAATCTTCTCTGGGAGAAACGCCGCTGCGGATAGCATCCCAGGTAGACCAGCGACAGATCGGGTTCTCCAGTACACGCATATAGTACAAGGCATGCTCAGAAGGGTCGTAATCCGGATCCCGCCAGATTGTCCTTAGTTCTGCAGATCCCACATCATCACTAATAGTGCAATCTTCAAGATTCACCTTCGCACCATTGTCAGGACATCGGTGGGTCGCCTTGTCAACCTCGCCTCCGCCTGAGCAGGCGACATCAAATACATGCTCAACTGATTTCCCATCCCTTACGGAAGCTTTTATTATCTGCAATCGTTGCAGCGGTGCACTATTGGCATCCCTGGATGCCCACACCAGGAACTCCGGCTCCCGGTCTTTATCAGCTATCAAGTCTCCACCCATGGGGACACCAATACTGTACGCCCGTGAAATGAGGTCCTTAGTTTCAATCTTTGGCAAACCATACCCGGCAAAAAATCGCACCCTGATCCTCGGCCCTGATGTCGCAAATGTCTCTTTGCGCCGAAATGCGTCATAAATTGAACCGCGGGTATTTTCATCGGCCCATACGCCCGCCAGACCCGCCGCACTCCAGGTCCGATAATAAGAATCAGCATAGAGTTCACCCCCTTTCCGTGGCTCAGGCAGGGGAATGGAACCACGCTCAACAGGTTCATCGTCCAGCAGGCCAACCTTGCTCCAGTAGTTATCCTCATCGCCTGCATAGGTTCCGTTGTGCGTATCGCTCGAACCAATAGCGCCAAACTTGAACGGATTAAAACCCTTTTTCTGCATCAGCTCAATGCCGTTCATCAGTGCTTCTCTGACATAACTTCCAGGCACGGTACTATCTAATTTTGTCGCTATTCGATAGGGCATGATTTCGAAGTCTGCCCATTCATCCGTGGGAGAAAGGGCTGGATGTGTATCCGATGTCCCTTTTACCTGGGTGATTTCAACGAGGGGCTCATTACGCATGCGCTGGTCTGCATAGGCGCTATTCAATCGATTGCCGGTGAAGTCCAGCAGTTTGAACATCTCTCCATTGGAACCGTTTGAATTGTGGGGAATGGCAAGTGCTTCCAGACCTTTTTCGCGCTGTTCGTCCATCCATTCCCACAGGCGTTCGGGGTTGGACGAGTCAATCCGTGAAAACGGCAGCTCGGGTGCAGTATCGCCGCGGAAAATTACATTTCTGTGCAGGTTTTCCATCTGATCACCGGACGCCGTATATTCATAGCCGATAAGTGCAGTGAATTTACCAGGATCGTTATGCCGATTAGCCGCAGCAACTATGTCATCCCAGGCTTCCTTGTACACCTGCTGGTCAAGTAGCTCGCTGCTACGCTCGGTTCGCAAAAACGCGATGACTTTCTGGAAATGTCCATACCTGTTCGCGGCATCAGACAGATCGCTCATGCCCTCAGCTATTTCGTGCTTTGACAGGTCCGTAGATGGATCTGCCATGGCACGCAGGGAACCCAGATAAAAAGCATGATCAGTAACGGCGTAAAAATCCAGGGGAACATCCAGCTGCATATCAAACCCGCCTGGGTGCGTTACAACACCACCCTTGGCAAAGCCATAGGCATCATCAGGCGAAGCAGTTGTGCCAAATATAAAGGCATCAAAGGAATACATGGTGTGCACATGCAGATCACCAAAGTAAGCATTCCTTCCTGCATTGAAGTCCGGAGTTGAAACCTGGGGTTCAACAACGGTATCGGCAAGTTTTTTACCATCGCCTACGTCTTCCTTTTCACTACAGGCCTGCAGGCAAAACGAGAGCACAACAACCATGACTACTGATCGCATCATGGCTATCCAGCAACCTCGACTCCCACTGTGCGATGCCCTCATCACGACGACAAGAGGCTCCGACAGTTCGTGAGTTCCATTGTTGCGGGTGCCTGTTTCTCGCACATGGACTGGACTCTGGCATGGAAAGTTTCTATCAGTGTATTTTCCAGCTTCCCATCCTGCCACTCTGACAGCTGCCGGCTCAGGGAACGCAATACTCTGAAATTGCGCCCGGAAAATACTGACTGTCCATCCTTTAGTTCGGCAAAGAGATCAATTGATGTCTTAACAATCAAGTCGTTGTTTTCCGGGGCCAAGCGAATAATTGTCTTGATATAGCTCGCGCCCCACTGGAATCGAGTTGCGGCACCCGTTGACGCCTCGTAGGCCTTGCGGCTCCATTCCACGGCTTCCGCCGTCTTTTCCTGTTCTTCAGCCAGTGATGAAAGACTGCTCATAAAATAGTAGGGAGACTCAGACCGATCCAGTTCCGCCAATAACAGGGCATGGGCCTCATCATAGAGCCTGGCACTCTGGTATATATGATTGATCCGATTAACCACGCTCTGGCGTGCGAACGAATTACTTTCCTTTTCATCGGCTCGGGTCAGGTCATCCTTCAAATCAGTAATAATTGAATCTTCTAAAGGTGCCTCCCCATTCTCCATGAAATGGAAGGTCAGCAGGGGTAGCCAACCTGCGACTTGCTCGGCCGTTGATAAAGACGGCTGATGACGCATGGCAACTAATTGCGCCTGCCATTTACCCCTCAATTTGACCAGTTCCTCATCACTGAAAACCGTCAAGGCAGCAATTTCTTCAGCGTAGTAAGCAAGTGAATCCCAGCAGGCTAAGGTGAGTTTGGGAGAATCAAGAATGGCAGCAACCCGCTCAAAGGCGCCGGTTGATATCCCTGCTTCCCGGTCAAGGGTCAATTCAGAATCATTCGGTTCCAACTCACGACTGAGTGCCACCAGGTATTCCATATACAACCTGGCGCTCGCTTCCTCGTCGCTGCTTTTATCCGACAGGTCAGAAAAAAGTGTTGCCGGTGCGCCTTCAGGCAAGCTATTGGAATCCTGACCCCAGGAATAGTAGGCCAGTTGCACAAAATCGCTCGGCTGCAGTTTATCGGGGTTATTTATAGCCAGGTCCACCAGCATGGTCGTCGGCCGCATCTGCGCCAGGCTCAATGCCAGCACACTGTTGTACCGGGATAGCTCAATGCCACCTGGTATGCGGGTGACTTCTTCACCATCGGGATTAAAAACAATCATGGTGGGGTATCCCTTCACACCAAATTTATCACCCCAGGTCTGGGCGTGGTCCATATCTCCATCCAGGTAAATGGGTACGAATGGCTCAGTCTGTGTGATGAATTGCTTGCTCTTGAAAACAGTATTCTTTATTTCCTGGCAGGGCGGGCACCAGACGGCACCCCAGTATAGATAAACAGGCTTGTTCTCGGCTTTGGCAAATTCAAAACCCTGTTCAACTGATCCGTCAAACCAGTGAATCTTTGCAGCAGACAGAATTGGCTCCTGGACTTTATCTGCCGAGCTATCTGCCGAAATGTCCGCTGCGTTGTCTGCCGAGTCACATGCCGCGAGAAATAACAGAAACAGGACAGCCAGGGAACGTGAGGTGTTCATGTCAAAATATCATATAGAAGAATGGCGGATTGTACTCCACCCACTGAAAAAGGCGAAACTAGGGTTCCCTTATCACCAGCAACCGAGTTTCGGTCATGTCTTCAATCGCAAAACGAATACCTTCCCGGCCCAACCCACTTTCTTTTACTCCGCCGTAGGGCATATGGTCGACTCGCCAGGAGGGCACATCCCCAATCACGACACCTCCGACCTCCAGCGTATCCCAGGCCTTCTGAATCTTGTATATATCACGGGTAAAAATGCCTGCCTGCAAACCAAACTGGCTATCATTGACCATGTTAAGTGCCTCTTCATAATCAGAGAAGGGAGCGAGCACGGCCGCCGGCCCGAAGGCCTCCTCAGCATTGACAGCACATGTTAGCGGCACTGATTCCAGCAGGGTAGCTTCAAGCATAACGCCTTCAAGGCCGCCACCACATAATAAGGTAGCACCCGCTTCCAACGCCTCGTCAATCCATCCCTTGAGCCTGCCCGCCTCCTTTTCTGAGATCATCGGGCCAATAAATGTCTCTCGTTCCTTTGGATCGCCCATCTTCAATGACTTGGTCTTGCTGACTAACGCCTCCCTAAAGGTGTCATATATTTTTTCGTGGACAAATATTCTCTGTACGCCGATGCAGGATTGTCCAGACTGATAAAAGGCACCAAATACTATTCTCGCAACAGCATCATCGATGTTGGAGTCCTCATCGACAACGACCGCAGCATTACCGCCAAGTTCGAGCACAACGGGCTTTTTACCAGCCTTTGACTTCAGATCCCATCCCACCTCTGGTGAGCCGGTAAAACTTAGCAGTTTCAGCCTTTCATCAATGGTGAAAAGCTCAGCACCGTCCCGTCGGCACGGCAGTACTGAAAATGCACCCCTTGGCAGATCTGTCTCTGCCAGGGTTTCAGCAATGATAAGTGCACCAATCGGCGTCAGGCTTGCAGGCTTTAAAACGAAAGGACAACCAGCAGCCAGAGCAGGTGCTACCTTATGGGCAGTGAGGTTCAATGGGAAATTGAATGGGCTGATAAAGGAACAGGGTCCGATTGGTATCTTCTTCCACATTCCCCGGTAACCCTTCGCCCGGGGACTGATATCCAGCGGCATTACCTCACCATAAATTCGAGTCGACTCCTGCGCCGCAATCTTGAAAGTGTCAATGAGCCTGGTAACTTCACCTTCGGAATCATTGATGGGTTTGCCCGCCTCAATACAAAGCGCTTCCGCAAGCTCAGCGAACCGTTCCCTGAACCTCGATACACAATGTTCAAGAACAGCCTGCCGCTCGTAGGCGGGCATGTCCGCACAGGCCTGCTGCGCCTCAACTGCCGCTCCGATTCCCGCATCGATAACCTCGTGACCCGCCATGGCAACCCTGGTGGCGGGTTCCCCGGTATATTTGTCATATACCACCAAATCTTCATTGGCATAGATGGGCTCATTTGCAAGGTAGTAGGGGTAGGTTTCCTTTAGCATATCGCTCCCTCGTAATATTGTTGGCGTATTTTCCAGCTCCTCGACAGTGCTACAGTCGAGTATTCTTCATCATTTCATATGTAGACCCGCGTTTACCACAGGCCAGCACACACCATAAGCCAGCAGATTGGCAAATTAAATACCAATCAGGCCCACCCGCCTGCAAAACCTGCAACCTGCCAAAATCTGACACTTTTCGGCCAGGATCAAGCTAAAAAACGACCAACCGGCACCACAAGAGGTAGAATATGGCAATATCCCACAATCTGCTGCTGAATCGAGAACTGCCATACGAATGTTAACGATCTGCACAACTGCCTTTCTCCTTTTGCAACCATTGATGACATTTGCAGACGATGAAGCAGATGATCCAGGGGGGAACACAAATAGTCATCGATACTGATAGTTATATTGAAAGTGATGTTCTCACAGAAATTGTCGAGAGGGTAGAGTCACAGATAAGCAATAACAATGCCGATGTCCGTTTTTTTATTACGGCGGAAGAAGCGCTCGATATGGCGGAACAATATGCCAATCCAACTCGAAAGCGTGGCTATAAGAAAGTCCGTGTAGTCAAAACGGGAAGTAAGCATGAAGGGCATAGTGAGTGCACCTTTGGTGCCGGCCACCACCGATCAATGAGTGAGGGTGCCGCGAAATGCGTATTGAAGAATATCGAAAAAATTAGCAGTAATGCGGCGGCGCACCCGGTCATGGAAGCTTGTGGAGCCTTGAACGAAGCTGACGAGTAAAAGCTCCGCAACCTTGCTCAGGTTGCGACGGTCACCTCAAGTCAGAATAACCTTGCCGACCACCTTTCGATCTACTAACAACTGGTAAGCCTCAATGACATCGTCCATGTCCAGCACATGAGAAACGAAGGGGCTGATCCGGCCACTGCCAAGCCACCCCATTACAATACTCGAATTCTGTGCATATTTTGATGGTCTGTGTTGCCGCAGTCCCCCCGTCGTGTAACCAATAACGGTGGCGTCCTTCACCAGCAGGTGATTTGTTTTCGCGAGAGCAGGGCGACCACTGGTAAAGCCAACGATTAATATCCGACCAAATGGGGCAATGCAGCGTATGGATTCATCAAACACATCACCGCCTACGGGATCATAAATCACATCAGCACCATGCCCTCCGGTTAACTCCTTCACCTGATCACGAAACCCATCGTTGTAATTGATGGTGTGATCAGCGCCAATTTTCTCCACCACCGCAAGCTTTTCATCTGAGCTCGCCGCACCTATGACCGTCGCCCCATAAAGTTTGCCGATATCGACCGCTGCCAACCCAACACCACCGGCGGCACCATGCACCAACAGTATCTCACCCGCCTGCAAATTTGCTCTCTGCAGTCCATCGTAGGCAGTTTCATAATTATTACGAAAGGATGCGGCTATTTTGAAATCTACGCCATCTGGAATTTTTGTAATGGACTTATCCCTGACAATGACCTCTTCTACGCAGCCGCCAGGTGTTATTACCCGATCACCGACGACGACATTGTCTACGCCAGCACCTATTTCAGTTACCAGTCCCGCCGCCTCGCCGCCAACTACAAAAGGAAAATCCCTCTTTACCTGGTAATTGCCGGACATCTGCACCAGATCGCTAAACTGTATTCCCCGCGCCTGAATATCAACCTTGACCTGACCTTCACCAGGCTCACCAGGTGCCTCAATCTCCCGCACCTCCAGGTCCTCATGACTACCGGACTTCACACAGTAAACAACCTTCATAGAAATATTCCGTTTCCATAGTAGAGACGGTACTTACGATAGCATTCATTAACCTCAAGGACAGCTACAGCCACATGTTTACCCGAATATATGCACTCGCCGTCTGCTTTGCGTCAATTCTCTGCATTGCCATCTCAACAGGTATTGGCCTATATGACATCGTACAGATCAACTTCCCAAAACTGACGATGGATTCGTACCGCTACCAGAACCTGCAGTCAAATGAAGCCTATCGACGATCACACCCTTACCCGGGAATGATGCCTGCCTATCCCGTGACGGTTAACCCACAAGCTGGCACTACGTCTCGTTTGGCACCCGTAGCCAAGGCCGCACAGAATGAAGCCCCTCCGTCTGATGAGGAGATAAGCAAACTCAGGGAACAGCAGTTGGCAATTGCCCTCGACAATGTCAGGCACGACGCTCAAAGAAGTCTGATTTAAATACTGGTGATACTGCTGGTCTCGATACCACTATTCATTGTCCACTGGGATTTTCGCAGAAACTGGATGCGGCCGAATCAACCTGGATTGTAACTTGCTCCCAGAGAAATTCTGCCCGTCATTCAATTTCATCCAGAAAACCATTAATAACCTTGCGAATTCTGGCCGGTTTCTCCACCCAGATTGCGTGACTTGCACCCTTGACCTCGGAGAATGAGCAGCCAGGGATTTTGTTCGCATATCTGACACCTGTACCAGGGGTGGCTTCATCATATTCGCCACACATAATAATCGTTGGCACCTTTATTTTTTCAAGATCACCAATTCTCGTATAGTTCTTAAGAGTACCTGTTGGTTCAAACTCACTGGGTCCCCACATGTATTTATAGATCAGTTTTCCATTCGGATTGGTTCCTGAGAACATTTCGGCAAGCTTCTTCTTGTTCCTGAGGACGTGTTTCAGATAGAACACTTCCATTGCCTGCTGATAAACCATCGAATCAGTAGCGTCTATATCGTGACATGTATCAATAATATGCCGAGTTTTCCTGGGCAGCCCCTTGATGAGTTTTCGCCCATCCGCCTTCCAGTCCCGGGAACTGAACATCGGCGACTGGAATACCAGAGACTTGACTCCCCTTCCCCGTTTTCTCAGGTAGTATTCCAATGCAAGCGTCGTCCCCCAGGAGCCTCCCATCAGGTGAAACTCATCCAGCCCCCAGGCATCCACCAGCAGGCCAAGTTCATCGACAAAAGTCTTTATATTCTGCTGATTCCTGCCGGTTTTTGAACTGCGCCCTCCTCCCAACTGGGTGTAGCAATAAACGACCCTGCCATCTGCAAGGCTGAAAACGTTGCTGTCCGGTTTATGGGTGCCACCAGGTCCTCCATGTAACCAGATGATGGGTGTTTTCCCCTTCCTTCCCTTTTTAGTGTAGTAGGTTCTACCAAGACGGTGATTAATATAGGCCACGAGGTTCCATTTATTCCGATCATTAGATGAGGATTATGTATCATAGGGGTGATGGCGAGTCGAGTGATTTGTCCGGTAATGGTGAGGGGTACTAGTAGTGTCCGAAGAAATGGGATTATTTAAAACCATGTACAACAACAGGGCGATGCGGCGCCTTGATAGCCGGGAGATCCCCGAGGAAATTCTCATCAAACTTATTGACGCCGCTAACCAGGCCCCATCAGGGTCGAATATGCAGAATGGGCGCTGGATAATCGTGCGTGATGCTGCCAGGAAAAAGACCCTGGCTGACCTGAATAGAAAGGGGATAGAGGAATATATTGGTCCTGCCGCTTCCAGGCCAGGCAACCTGCCCCATCAATCTGAGGCAAAACGTAAGCGCATGCTGGATGCGGTCCTATGGCAAATGGAACATATGCACGAGATACCAGCACTGATTATTGCCTGTATGGAGTTCGGTCAGAAGGTTGATGCAACTGCTATGGCTCGCGCAGGTGGTTCCATCTGGCCTGGAGTACAAAACCTGCTGTTGGCGGCTCGCGCCCTGGGGCTCGGGGCGGCCCCAACAACCCTGGCACTCGGAGATCATAGGGCGGTTGCCAAAGCACTAGACCTTCCGGATACGATGGGTGCGTTTTGCTTAATTCCCGTGGGATACCCGCTTGGCAAGTTCGGTCCGGTAACACGCAAGCCCGTTGATGAGATATTGAAATTTGATGCCTGGTCCTAACTCTTTCGCAACCCCAATATGGCTATTGGTACAACAACTGATATAGGTGACAATGATGAGCAGTCAGATTGATGGTTTAAGCAAATTTTCTATGTTTCAAGACTTTTCCCTCGAGGAAGTATCTGCCCTCGATGAATGCATGGGTACTATGTAACTGCTGAAGGACGATATTGTATTTAGTGAGGGGGATGCGGGGGAGTTCGTGTGCTTTATCGTTGATGGCAGACTGGAGGTCATCAAGGAGTCAATGGAAGGAAAAGAGAACACGCTGGCAACTCTAAAAACTGGCCAGGCCATCGAAGAGATGGCGCTGATTGACGGGCTACCGTGTTCTACGACTGTACGGGCATGCACCCAGTCAGCCCTTGCTGTTTTATCAGACGAAGGATTCGATGCTCTGTTGGAGCAGTCCCCTATGACCGGCATCAAGATTTTACAGCACCTGGCTCGTGGTCTGTCTCCCAACCTGAGAAGAACTTCTAACAAACTAACGGACAGCATGGAAATCGATTGTTAGGAGATCCTGAAGTATCAGATTACATACCTATTCTGGATCAGCACATAAATGCTATGGTAGCGTTGACTAGCAACTGGAAAGCTAAAGAGAAAATAGATGCCAGACAAGCTAAATGAGCTAACGGCCGAGGAGCGGCACGTAATTATTAACAAGGGCACCGAAGCACCCTTTACGGGTGAATATGAGGGCCTGACCGACAATGGTCTTTATATCTGCAGGCAATGTGATGCTGCGCTGTACAGATCGGAACACAAGTTTCAGTCCACCTGTGGCTGGCCAAGTTTTGATGATGAGATCGAAGGCGCTGTAAAACGACACCCGGACGCCGATGGTATGCGCACAGAAATACTATGTGCAAATTGTGACGGTCATCTGGGGCACATTTTCGAAAAGGAAGGCTTCACCTATAAAAACATCAGGCACTGCGTCAATTCCATCTCAATGAAATTTGTTGGCAAAACCTAGCCTCCTGAAAGTCTACAATTAGCCGTCAGCAGGGGGCGGCATCGCTACCCGACGTCGACCTCTCGAGTGACATTCTGATCAATAAGGTCATCAATTTGATCACCGTCGAATCCCAGCTCAAGAAGCAGTGATCGTGTCTCCGTCGCGAATGGTGCCGTTGCATTCTGGGCCTGGAAACCCTCACCATCGAGTTTCACAGGAGGCGAAAGGGTTCGAAACTGACCCGCGGTAGGATGATCCAGCAAGTAGAACATATCATTTGCTTCAGTCTGGGGATCTTCAAACAATTCAATTGGGAACTTCACAATTGATACGGGTACGCCCGCCTCCTGCAGTATGCGCTGCCAGTCAGCACTTTTTTTACTACGAACAATCCCTTCAACGCTTTGACGCAAAGTCTGCAGATACTCCTTGTCAAGTCCATCTGACTTCTCTGGGTAAAGCATCTGATCAACAAAACCAAGTGCGTTGGAAAATTTTACCTGGAGTCCCCTGCTGGCACAGGCTATGGCTATGCTGCCATCAGCCGTATCGTAAGTTCTAAAATATACCGCCAGCAAAGGCATCACCCTCATAGATGGCACACTGGCCACCTGCTCCTCAAACGCAGCACCTTCTATTCGCTGCCGGTTAATCTTCTCTATTATGCCGCGATGCTTGTCCCGATCCAGATCCTCCGAACGAATCAACTGGTTGTTCGCAAGCGTCATGGCGGACTGCATCAAGCTGACATCAACCACACCACCTTTACCGGTTCGTTCTCGCCGCAACAGTGCTGAGCTGATACCGAAAGCAAGGGACATGGCAGCCATGTAATCTGATATGACCGGGTCACCAGGTGCCGGTCTGCCATCTACAATTCTCCCCATGGCAGCCATCAGGCCGCTTCGAGCCTGTACAACTATATCCATTGCAGAGAGATTGGCATCGGGACCTTCCTTTCCGAAAGGGGTAATCTCGCCAATGATGAGCCGTGGGAACCTTTCCTTGAGAGTTGCCGAATCAATCCCCATTTTTGCGGCAAGACCAGGCCGGAAGTTCATCAAGATGACATCTGCCCAGCGCAGGAGCGATTCAATTACTGGTTTCGCTTTCACGTCACTCAACTTCAAAGGCAATGAGTGTTTACCACGATTTCGCGAGATGAATATTCGAGATTCAAAGGGCGTGATTTCTCCCATATGCCGGTTAGGATCACCACCGGGGGACTCTACTTTGATCACCTCTGCACCGCCTTCGGCGAGCAACTGACCGCAGAATGGTACAGCTACAAACTGACCGAATTCTACGACTTTAATATTCTCGAAAGGCTGTGTATCGGGCATGAAAACTACGCTCTGCTTATTCTCTTTTTCATCTTTGGAACCCATATTGCATCGTCAGGGGCATTGCCATAGACATCGAGACCAGGGTATTCACTGGCTACCCATGCACACATGTATGCATCCAGTCTGTCGTGACCTGCGCCGGACACACATTTTCGTAATCTGTCCGCAAGCTCACACCCTGTCCAACCTGTAGCTTTTGCTACTGCACCAAGCTGCGCGGCGAGACCTTCCTTCTTAATTTTGTGCACTTCGGCGACACCCAACCTGTGAACGATCGCATGGGGAAAAACCTCTAGGCAACGATACCGCACTTGCAGTTCACGAAAAAGTGCAAAGCCTGCAAGCATCCAGAGCTGGTGACCATGGGGTAGTCTGTTTTCGGTACCCCCTTCTTTCAGGTGGTTTCTCACCTTTTTTCTGATGTTTTTGAAGCCCGTCGCGGTAGGGGTGGCAAAGCACCTGATGCCATCAGCGTTAAGGGCGCGCTCACCCTCTCGCCGCCCGGTTAGTGAATAGTCTGCCGGTGCATCAATAGCGATGACTTCAATTGTCGCCTCCAGCAAGGTTTCAACTGCCCCGATATAGTCGCCTACATCCCTTGCAAATTTGCTCACCGAAGCCGGTCGCAGTGAGGCAACGTTACCAGAGCCGCGCGGAATTGGAGGCAGTCCTTCCATATCAAGTGTGACAGGAAATAGCTTTCTACCCTTTTTTCTGACGATACAAATTGGCAGCTTCTTATTCTTAGTGAAGGCTACATCAATGCCGACAAAGAGTTTTCTGGAGCTCATAAACGAACAGTAACAAAAAATCAATCTAAACTGCTCGTCAAAGGTCGACCCGAGTACTAGTCCTTGTCGAGGCTATCTCCATCCGTTTCGTCGTCCGGCGAATCACTTTCCGCTGCAGCTTGTACATCCATATCCGGATCATCATCCGGATCTTCCAACCACGCTTCGCCACCTGGTGCCTTGTCCGGCCAGGGGGAGTAGGGAAATGGACGCAATTCTGTATTAAATGTCTGGAATTCCAGGATTTCCAAGATATAGATGCTGAGGTTCTTGCCGAATTGAAGCAGGGGCTCATTAACACCACCAGTAAACAGAGCCGCAACGAACTGAAAAATCGCTATAAAGGAAATGATAATCCTGGAGATACTATAGGCAACTGCAAACAGCACCATGTACAGGCCGCGAATCCAGATATCCTTGCTTGCCAGATTTTCTCTTGTTTCTTCTTCCACTTGTGACACCTAATAGGTTTGATTTCTTCTCTACTAGCAATTTCAATACCAACTATTTATTTCGTTATATATCAATTGGTTAGCGAGGGCACAGGACTTTAAACTGGTCAATCCAGCAACCGGTTGGTCCAACTCGCCACCTCAACCGCTTCAAGTCTATATTCGCTCTTTCAGGGTGGTATCTCGATAAATGCTACCAGGATCTGGTACTTTCCCCACCAATAAGCCCGTGCAAATGAGCGACCACACTTCGCCCCAGGGCACCAAGGGAATACCCCCCCTCTAGGACCGAAATAATTCTGCCATTGGAATACTTGTCCGCTATACCTTTCAATACATCGGTCACCCAGCGATAGTCAGCCTCGTTCAAACTCACCTGCGAGATTTCATCTTCCCAGTGAGCATCGAAACCGGCGGATATAAAAAGTAACTCCGGCCTGAATCGTTCCAACTCCGGTATCCATGTTTGCTCAATTGTATGGCGAAATACCGAACTGTCCGCCGATGCCGGCAAGGGAGAATTCACAATATGGTCCGGGGTTGGCCCGGTGCCACTGAACGGGTAGAAGGGATGCTGGAAAGTCGACAGAAACAGGTAACCATCCCTACCCCTTACAATGTCCTCGGTCCCATTCCCATGATGAACGTCAAAATCAACAATTGCGATACGATTTAAATCGTATTCTTGTTTTGCATAGGCTGCGGCGAGCGCAACATTGTTAAATACACAAAAACCCATCGCCTTGTTTCGTTCAGCATGATGACCCGGTGGTCGGGTCGCACAAAATGCCGACGAGATTTCTCCCTTCATCACAAGATCTACGGCGTTGACCGCAGCGCCGGCAGCAAGCAACGCGGCCCGCAAGGTACCCGGGCTCATCGAAGTATCTAGATCCAGCTTAAAAATACCTTCAGCTGGGGAATGTGCGAACACGAAATTCACATACTCCCGTTCATGACAAAGTTCCAACAGCTTTTTCGAAATGGGCTTGGCGTCGTATTGGCGAACAGCAAATTCAAAGCCACTGCTAGCAAGTTTATCCTGCACTGCTGCCATCCTAGCCGGTGCCTCAGGATGGAAATCCCCCATGTTATGTGCTGAACAATCAGTGTGGCTGATGATACCTAGCGGCATTCCCTGCAATCCTATTTTTCAAGTGAAAGCTCAAGATTTATCTCGCCAAATTCTTCGGGGAGTACTTTAACAAACCCGGCACGCTCAAAAACCGTCAACATGAGTTTGTTGTCTCGACGCACACTGGCGATCATCTTGCTAAGTTTTCGTTCTCTGGCGATATCTATCATTTCCGCCATTAACGCTTTAGCCATACCCTCACCGCGTTTACTATCCCTTACTACGAAGGCTGCCTCGCAGCTATTCGTTGACTCAATAAAGTGTACGCCATCAGCCTACATGGCACCACTGGCACTAAATTCTAAGAGACACTTTTCTGCATATGGTTACTCCAGTCTAGCCTGCCAAGTACAGGTTTTGTACCTTTCTCTGGTTCATGGTGCGAGACTTAGTCTTTTAGCTAACGACTGTATTGTGTTTAGGTCTGTGTCCCTAAACCTTTGTAATCATTCTC
>PVBE011307805.1_pt1 | contig 18031 bp, 17 predicted proteins | sample 1631181 | NCBI WGS metagenome assembly PVBE01 (sample SAMN08397723, study PRJNA350692) | Marine metagenome, whole genome shotgun sequencing project. | isolation source: water | place: Pacific Ocean | collected 2012-04
AAACAAAAAGTAATTTTCTCTTTTGTTATAAACTCACGTTTTAATAGAGCTTAAAGTTTGGATAGTAGAGGGTTGTTACTTAGAAAATGGACCCATTGATGTATTGAAAGAACACTGCATCCAGAGTACCTTTTCAACACAATTTCCATCTAATCATTACTAGAAATTAATCGAAATCAGCAAACCCAGAAAAAGAAGACGACGAGTAAAAACTAATGGGACATGTACCCTGCATTTTTTGAGATAGAGTTGGGGCTCTGTGGGAAACCCGCCCCTAGTTGTATGAAACTGAGATCAATGCGTAAACTGAATAATCATGCGTTCTGAATTTTTTCGTTTGATCGACCGTGTTTGCCTGCAGCCGACAATGCAAGTGCATCGCAGAGCGTTTGCACAGGATCATGCTCACCGAGTTCGGCTAAAAGTTCGACCATCTTTTCTGTAAGTGGTCCACCATTATCCCTAAATAATCTTCGATGCGCTTCTTTCATTGCATCAATCTGCACATCAGGATATCCTCGCCTCGTCATTGCGACTACATTCACCGCACGAACTTCCGCAGGCGTTCCCTCAACAATCATATAAGGTGGAACATCGCGAGTAATGCGTGCAAGCCCGCCAACATACGAACATCTGCCTATTCTAGAAAATTGGTTAATGCCCGCTCCTCCACCAATTGTGGCGCAATCTTCAACTGTAATATGTCCCGCCAACATGACTTGGTTTGCAATCACAAGATCACTTCCAAGAACACAATCGTGAGCAACGTGAGAAGCAACCATAAGTAAATTATCATCGCCGATAATTGTCTTTCCACCACCGTGCGCCGTGCCGCGGTGAATTGTGACGTGTTCTCGAATTTGATTTCGATCACCAATCTCGAGCGCTGTAGTTTCGCCATCAAATTTTTTGTCCTGAGGGTCACCACCAACAACACAATACGGGTACAGCCGATTATCCTCGCCAATCAGTGTATCGCTTTGCACGGTAACGTGATTGATAAGGTGTGTCCCCTTCCCAATGAAAACGTTTGGACCAATTACACAGTATGGACCAACCAACGCATCATCGGCAATACTTGCTGATGCATCGATTATGGCTGTGGGATGAATAGTTGACATAGTTAGTTCTGCTCCGCATCCACCATCATAAACCGAATTTGGGCTTCTGCGGCGAGTCGAGAGCCAACAAATGCCTTGCATTGCAATGCCGCTGTTCTCACACCCGCCCTTATAGAAACCGCCTCAAGGACCAGTTGGTCTCCGGGAGTCACTGGATGACGCAATTTGACTTTATCTAAACTCAGAAGAACAGCCAGCTTGCCTGTGTGCTCCAATTTTCGGCTCATCAAGAGACCGCCCAATTGCGCCATTGCTTCTACAATCAAAACTCCTGGCATAATCGGGGTTCCAGGATAGTGCCCCTGAAAAAATGGTTCGTTAATGGTGACGTTTTTTACACCTACAGCTCGCTCATCGTCATCCATCTCAACAACTCGGTCGACAAGCAGCATTGGATATCTGTGTGGCATTATGCGCTGAATGTCTCGAACATCCATCTTGCGTCCACTTGAGACAACTTCATTTCGCTTGGCTACTTTCGCTTGTTCAAGAATTGCCTTGCATAAGCGCCGGTTGAGTGCATGTCCAGATCGGCTCGCGACGATTCGCCCTTGGATAAAAGCACCAGAAAGATATAAATCGCCAACAATGTCGAGTATCTTGTGTCGAACTGGCTCGTTATCAAATCGATACACATTATCAATTGGGCCATCATCACCAATTACCAAAATGTCCGACGGCGTCAAGTGCGTGCACATGCCCTGAGACTGCAAGGTCAGTGCTTCTTCTTGCAAACTAAAGGTGCGAGCGGGTGCAACTTCCAAAGCATATGAACCACTCTCACTGTCCCAACCCTGTGTTTGTCGCATGATACGAGCAGCTGCTTCTCCATAATCAAGGTCATACACAATATGCAAACCCTTCTGAAGTGGCGGGAAAGCGGCGATCATTGCGTCTCCATCCTGCAAACAAATTGGATCTGTTATAGAAATATAACGTCTAGGTAAATCTTGTTCGACAGTTCCAACCTCGACCAATGGCTCGACAAATGGTAATGATGACCCATCTCCACAAGGTACCTCAGGCCCATCAAGCCGAACCGTTGCGTTGTCAATGCCAAGACCAGATAGCGCAGACATAAGGTGCTCGACCGTTTCAATTGTTACGTCACCGCTTACTAGCGTCGTCCTCCGAGCACGGTTTGTTGTGTTTGTAACAAGTGCAGGGATAGGTACATTAGGCTCAATATCAGTTCTCACAAACACGATACCCTCGCCAGCTAGAGCGGGCTCGATTACAAGATCCGCGTCCTTGCCGGTAAGAAGTCCCTTGCCACTGAGCGTGACAGGTCTTGCAAGTGTACGTTGCAGTGAAACGGCGGTAACCGCTTGCTTTTCTGCTTGCTGCGTTTGTTTTAATGAGTCTGCCATGGATATTAACTACTGTTACAGCAACGGGTTACTGCTTTTTGTTTTTGCGACCAAATTCCGCAATGATACTTGGCAGTTTACGAGTAGACGACCATTGTCGCAATGCATCTCTGACTTGGCACGCTGGAATACCAAGCCATTCTTCACCAGCGGGTATATCGTGCATAACACCGCTTTTCGCCCCTATTTTAGCGCCATCTCCGATAACACAGTGTGGAATAATTCCAACATTACCACCAATTTGGACCCAATTCCCAACTTGGACAGACCCCGCAAGAGCAGCTGTAGCTGAAATTGCACAATTTTGGCCAATCGAACAATTGTGCCCAATTTGCACCAAATTATCAATTTTTGTGCCAGAACCTATCTTCGTTGCAGCAAATTTGCCTCGATCAACACATGAATTTGCTCCAATTTCGACATTGTCCCCAATTATTACATTCCCAATGTGTGGAATTTTGACCAAATGGGACTGATCCTCGCTTGGGCAGTATCCAAAACCATCGGTTCCAATTACCACGTTTCCATGCAGCATACAGTTTGCACCGACAACGCAATCTTGTCCAATAACAACACCCGAAAAAAGTAGCGTCCCAGAGCCAATTGTTGCATGATTACCAATTCGAACATATGAATGTATTGAAACCCCATCCTCAATAACAGCGCCCTGAGCAACCTCAACAAACGGTCCAATGCGGACGTCTTCCCCAATCGTCGCTGTTGTGGAAATGACTGCGGATGCATGTATCCCTTTTTCCGGCACATCGAGTTCACCTGCAAAAAGGGATAGCACCTTTGCAATTGCACCTTCGACATTGTCCACCCAAAGAAGCGCTCTCGTATTGCCATCATGGTTTGGAACTTCAATCCCATCTTGAACAATACCGATTGACGCGTTGGACGTCTCCCATTCTTTAGAGTACTTGGCATTGTTCATAAACGTTACATCACCACAAACTGCATCAGCAATTGACGAACAACCAGTGCAAACCACGTCTGGCAAACCATCAAGACGTGCGCCAATTACGTCTGCCAAGGATCTGGCAGTATATTGTTTCAACGTCACGGGTGTGTCCCTAGCGTACAGCCATCTCGTCAAAAGAGGCGTTCATGTATTCAACGAGAGTGTCGGTCACATCCATCTGCGGATTGGCGTATAACATTCTACGAGATCCAATTACTGCAGACATATCAACTGTATCGCCTTCGGGTAACGAAACAATTGTTTCGTTTACAAAAACATAATCCCATCCATTTTGCTGAGCCAATAAAACAATTGTCTCTCTAATGCGGTTATACAACTTTCGCATACCTTGGGACTCATAACGTGCCTTCATAAGAATGCGATAATCATGGAGTGATTCCCATTCAAAAAGTTCAAGTTGTTGTTCTTTCATCAACTCGTTCCATTTGTCTGAACCGGCCGAATACAACTCAAACTCTTCGCTGTAATCATCAATATGACGCCGTCTCGCTTCTAGATCGTCTTCAATTTTATCCATTAATGCCTGTGCATTCGCTTCTTCCCAAGCCCTTTCTTCTAGCGAAATCAGTACTCTTGAGATATCCACAGAAACAAGAACTGCGGGGGTTGAATCGGCTAATTTTCTAAGTGCGTGCGATTGCCAAGCCATTGTCCCGATTGCAATGAATGCAACCGCGAATAACACATTTATTTTATTATATAGAGGGTGTTTCATTTCAATCCTTTATTCAACTCAATTACTGGGGTTCTTTTCCCACTCGAGATTCATGTGGCTAACAATTTGTTCCGTAATGTCTATTTGATTACTTGCATACACGATTCGTTTCACTTCGAGCTGTTCACGAACTTGGAACTCACGAGAAACTTTTGTTTTTGGGTTTACCATGATTTCCCTGTTCGCATCGTTGATGAGCACTAGACCATAACCATTTTGTTCAGCAATATCTGCAACCGATGTTTGAATCTTTTGATACAAATCCCGATACATAAGAGAACGTTCAATATCAACCTGTGAAGCAGCAAAATTTTGGTAACTCAAAGCCTCAAGTTTTAAAAGATCTAACTCTTCGTTAATGATTGGCCTATCTGCGTTATCAGTTGCATCAAGTTCTTTTTCAAGTTTTGCAACCTCATCAAACTTACTTTTGGTTTTTTCCTCTATTCCCATTATAAGGTTTCGAAGTTTCGTTTCTGCATCAGCTCGCTCTGTTAGATCCGCGATTACCTCCTCAATACTAAACGTAGCCACAACTGTTGGGGCGAGCATTTGAGTCGTTGCTGCAACCGCGGCATACCCAGCAATTATGCAAACAACTGAAGCGAAAGCGAATGTACAAGTCATTCTTTGTAAACGATTTTTTCCAGAGATACTAAACATAAAAATAGTCCTTCGTGTCGAAGTGCGCGAAATTAATAACTCGGCATTGTATGTGATTATGAGCGGTCTGTTTGATGCCTAAAACGGCATTTGCACGCTAAAACTGAACATTTTCTTCTTATCTGTTTCCTGTTTCACGACTGGAAAACCAAAATCAAATGCCAGAGGAGCTTGCCCGAGTGCTGGGATGTGAAGACGAATACCCGCACCAATACTTACGCGGTAATCATCAAATCCGGGTGTGTCCAGAACTGTACCGCTGTCGCAGAAAAAAACCATCGAGATAAACCGATCGAGCACGGGAAACTCGTATTGTGCACCAACAAACAATTCCCACTCGCCACCAATCGCAACATCAGGACTTCCATTGGCAAACCTTGGTGTACCTTTTGGTGAAACCGTTCTAAACTCAAACCCACGTAACGAGCGTCCACCTAAGTAAAATCGTTCAAACGTTGGAGATTCGCCATTAAAAATATACCCGACTTTAGCGTCAAGGCGTAACGTAGACATTCGGTCTAAAAAATCTCGATTTGTTGTAAGGTAGTTTGTGTAACTTGCGAAAGCTTTCGTGAATGTGTAATCGCCTGAGGGTACTCCAAACTGATCAAGATTCAAATTGAGCCGAGAGCCTTTGTATGGCCTTGCCCATGGTTCAAGCGTATTGCGAATAGCGGATAAACCTATAGAATTGATAGTGCTTGGTCCACGATCATTGAAAATTTCTACTGGTACATTGAAATCAATATCTGTGTATTCAATTCTGTTAACGGAAAAATGAACACTGCCACTCCATATATCTCCAAATTTTCGCCCAACAGATACTCGACTATACAGTGTTTCTTGAGTGTAATCTTTGTAATTTCTTCTTGAATATCCCGCTCTACCTCCAAGCGAATAATTGCTGTCTAAAAAACGCGGATCGGTTAGACCAATGCCATAATTAAAAAGCTTATCACCTGGCTGGAACTCCATTTTAAACCTTTGCCCAGCACCAATAAATGATTTACGATTCCAAAACTCAGACCATGACTCTGGCAAATCTGCGATATCAAAATTTGTCTGAGTTAAAGAAATGTTACCCATCAGGCCAGTGTCGCTCCCAGCCGCCAGCCCGAAACTTAATGTGCCTGTTTGCCGCTCTTCAACCTCTACCAAAAGGTCGCGGTAGCCCGGATTTTCTACATCTTCATCCTGAATAGTCATCTTTACGTTACTAAAAAGTTGCGTTCTCATCAGGCGATTCCGCGAACGGCCAGCTTCTTGACTATCAAACGGATAACCAGGATTCAAACCAACTTCGCGGCGAATAACATTGTCCTTTGTCACTGAGTTTCCCTTGATTTCAACAAGCCCAACCTTCATTGGAAGACCTTGGGTAATCATAAAAATAATATTTATTTTTACACCTGGTTCCGCGTGATACGGTACAACATTAACAATCTCTTGTTCAATGGAACCGCCGCGACCATACAAATTTTTCTTTGCACGATCCATTATTTGCTGTTGGGGATCAATCTCGACAATGCGACCAAGTACTCCATAGGCTCGGTTGATAACATCGACGGCATCTATAACATCAATTTGACGGTACACATCGCCAACCTTCATTGGGATAAGCCCAGCAATTTGCTCATCGCTAAAAACTGGCTTCGACTCGCCATTGGTGTTGAACTGCGCAGAGACTCCACCTAGAGTATATTGCGGTCCTTCTTCGATGAGAAAGACAACCGCTGCCTCCTTATCATCGGGACTCAGCGGATCAGTAAACGAAATTCTTGCATCCCTGTATCCACGATTCATGTAAAACCTATGGATATTCTGGGCGTCTGCATCTAAGACCGACTCGTCTAATTCGCCTCGGCGGAAGAACGGGACAGAAGTATTTGTATTAATTTCAGCAGATAATTCCTTGCCCGAAAAAGAATAGTTGCCAACGAACTTTATTCCCTTCACCCGTACCCGTGGCCCCTCCATGACTCTATAAATTAACGCTATAGAAGCATCAATAGTAAAATCGTTGTCCTCATCAACACCTTCTTTTTGGTATTCGACTGTTTCGGCAAAAACTTCAACAAGATAGTTTCCTTGTTCCTTGTACAAATCAACAATTTCCCTGCGTCCACGATCTATTGCGTCATCGTCCCTTCCGAGGCCGGGGAAAATGGGTACAACCGCAAGCAATTCTTTGTCGCTCAGTAGGGTGTTTCCTACTACCGAGACTTGGCTAACAATTTGTTGTTCCTTAAATGTGAAAATGAGATGAATTGTGCCGTCTTCTTGGAGCACGCGCTCAGCTTTTATTTGCTCAAACTCGCCGAGAGAGGTCAATACGTGCACATCATCTTCTACAACCTCCTCATAATATGGAAGCCCAACCGCGGACTGTATCAAATTTAAAATCCGCTGTTTTTGCACGCGTTCAAGTCGAACAAATTCAATGGAAGAAATTATTTCACCATCAAAAGCTGCTTGCGCATTTTGAACATGAAGGATACTAGCAAGGAAGAGGAGGATTACCGTGAGGTGTCGCATCTATGGAGTGAAGGATACCCACCATGCCAATGAGATACAACCGCATTGGTAATGGGAAGTACAATACATCTCCTATTTAAAGGTGAACATTATGACCAATACACAACAGTTAACAACCACACCATTCCATGCGTACCATCTTGATCACGGTGCAAAAATGGTCGATTTTGCAAGTTGGGAAATGCCGCTGCATTATGGATCTATCATTGATGAGCACCTACAAGTTCGGAAAAGCGGAGGATTATTTGACGTTTCCCACATGGGACGTCTTCGGTTCACTGGCAAGGATGCATGCAAAGCGCTCGACCGACTTTGTACTAGGCAGATTTTGGGAATGCAAGATGGCCAAATACGGTACTCCATCGTATGTAACACTGATGGCGGATGCAGGGACGATGTTCTGGTCTACAAAATCAAGGACTGCGAATATCTCATGGTCTGTAATGGGGCAAATCGCGAAAAGATTCTTAAACATATTGAAAGCAACCGTGGAGATTTTATTTTTAAATTAAAAGATGAGACTGAGTCCACCGCAATGATTGCTTTGCAAGGACCAAAAGTCATGGATTTGCTCTCTAAAGTTTCTTCAGAAATTCCCAACTTGAAGCGGTACCGATTCGAAACAAAGAACCTGCTCATTGCAAAACTACTTATCTCGCGTACTGGCTATACCGGTGAAGATGGCGTGGAGGTCATACTTCCAGCGAAGTTCGCCAACAAAGCAGTTGAGATGATGCTAAAAAACATGGATGACCCAACTATCATCATGCCAACTGGGCTCGGAGCGAGGGACTCTCTTCGCCTTGAGGCTGGTATGCCCTTGTACGGTCACGAACTTGCTGAAGATATCGACCCACTTTCAGCTGGCTTAAAATTTGCTGTAAAACTCGATAAAGGCGCTGGAGAAAATGAAGCTGAGCCCTTTATTGGTCAAGAAGCATTGCAAAAAATCGCCGAACATGGCTCGGGCAAAAAACTCGTTGGGCTCACGCTTGAGGGCAAACGAAGTCCACGCCAACAGATGCGAGTGCTTTGCGACGATACCGACATAGGTTTCGTTACAAGTGGTTGTTTGAGCCCAACCTTTGGTCATCCCATTGCTATGGCATACATTGCCAGTGACTTTGAAGGCGACGCTGTCTCCATCGACTTCGGCAAACAGCAACTTCCCGCCATGATTGTCCCGCTCCCTTTCTACAAAAAATAAACTATCCCGGAGGTCACTTTCTCCAATTCATTTTCTTCTCTGAGACTTTTATTCCTCGAAGGAATTTTTCGTGTGTTGGAACTACACAATTATGTGGGCCTGGCATCTTCCAGCTGCATAGCAGCACTTGTTCCAGTCCCTAGTCGCGAAGCAGTCGAATCTCGTCACGCAAAATCGCAGCAAGTTCGTAATTTTCGTTTTCAATCGCAGCAGCTAGACGGTCTTTCAAATCTGCGCGCTCAGATGGTGGCAATTTGGGTACAAGTGCCTCTTTCATTCCTAATAATAATTGAGACTCATTCGATTGCTCCCAATCATCTCCAAGTGCCTGTCGCAATTCTTCAAGACCAGCATCAAGCGAGGCCATCGCACGTGGAATACTGTCTTCTTCTATAGCCCATTCCGCTGCAGCCCGAGCACTAAGAGCGATTACAGATCCACGAAATTGCTCAAGCGCTTCGCGATCTTGTTCATCAACTGCATGATGATGACAAGCATCAAACAAATCTAAGTTATCACTGCAATCGCGAATTGTTTCCTTCCAGCGACCTACCGCAAACAGCGCCGCCGCTCTGTGTGAACGCTGCACACCTTCTTCTCTTAAACGACGGCACATGTCCGGTTCAAGCCCACCGTGAGCTCCGCGCTCTTCCAATAGAGATAACAATGATGAAAAACCGTCCTGTGCTACACCGTCTGGACGACCATCCATCTCCATCTGAATCACGCCTAGTTCAATACGAAGTTGGATAAGTTCGCGACCATCTTCTGCTTCAATAATCCGCACGTTTAGTGTGCCTTGTTCGTACGCCCACGTTTTTAAAATGTTTGAGATGTCATCGTTCTTCATAATCGATACATCTTACCTAGTGTGCCAATGAGGGTTAGACGCTCCATACCGATTATGCGGGCTCATCCCAAATACAACCTGTGTTTACGCTTAACACGCACTCGTAATGGGTCGAATCACCTGCTGGACTAGAAGTTTTTCAATTAGGAGATAAGCGTGGACCTTGAACTATATTTACAGCAGATCAATGAAGTACCTCTTCTTACGCCAGAAGAGGAAAAAATGCTGGGCTGGCGAATTATTAATGACAGCGATGCAACTGCAAAAGAGCACATGATTCGCGCAAATCTTCGGCTCGTTGTCTCGATTGGAAAACGGTACCTAGGACGAGGACTCGCGCTTGGAGACCTCATCGAAGAAGGAAATGTCGGTCTCATTCGTGCCGTTGAGGGGTTTGACCCAGCGCATGGTGCGCGTTTTTCAACGTACGCATCGTGGTGGATTAAGCAGTCAATCAAAAGGATGCTAACAAACGCAACGCAACCAGTCCACATTCCTGCATATATGGTTGATTTGATCAATAGATACCGTGATACAACAAACAAACTTAGAGAGCACTTAGAACACGCGCCATCAAATCAAGAAGTTGCAGACACGATGGAAATTCCATTAAAAAAATTGAATACCATTCGACGTGCAATGCGAACTTGTTCCGGAAGGGTGCCACGTGCTATTGGCGGGGAACCAATCTCACTCTCTGAAGTATTTGAAGATGCAAAAAACAAACGACCCGATGAACAGGTGGAACAACGTGAAACCATCAAGGATATTATGGGTTTTCTTGGACAGCTTGACCATCGAGACGCGCGCGTTCTTCGACTTCGATTTGGTTTAGAAGGTCAAGATCCACTCACCCTAAAAGAAATTGGCGTAGTTATTGGGCTCACAAGAGAACGTGTTCGGCAAATTGAAATTGATTCGCTACGCAGACTGCGCGAACGCATGCAACACGGAACACCTGTAAACAAACGACGCGCTTCATGACGGTTCGTCAAGGGTAATGTTTACGTAATTCGCTCTAGCAACTGTATTATACGCTGCAACAGCATGATCCCATCGTGTTTCATCGGTGGGCTTAATCTGTATCGGATGGGTTTCCGCAAATAACCCGGAAGAACCAAACGTTCCAATTTTATTGTTCCGCAAGAACGATAAAAGTTCTTCGAGTGAAGCAATCGAATCCCACGGACCATCTAATCTGATCCGTATATCGCTTGGACTCGTACCTGCTGATTCAACAAATATGACGAGCGGTTCATTATCAAGAGTAAGTATATTCCCATGATTTCGCATTGGCAAATCCATCGGGAACGATTCTTCCGCCGTTTTAAACTCCGTTGCAACCATAAAATAAATCAGCAAAAGAAATACGACATCAATCATTGATGTCAAGTTAAGCCCCATCGAGCCAGCTTTTCGGCGCTTGATGATCACTGTTCTTCTCCTTCAATAACAAGTTGCAACCGTGGGGTTACACCAACTTCCCTAATTGCTTCGATAACTTTATGCACATGCAAATACTTAGTCGAACGGTCTGCACGAAGGTGCACATCAGTTGCTCCGCCGCGCAACCGAGTATCAACTATCGAAGTCAATTCGTGCATGGCATCCCAAGCAATCGTATGACCGCCAACCATAATGCCTGCCACTTCACCATCCTCAAGTGGAACAATGTTTACAACAACTCGGTTTTTTTTGTCGGGAACCCCCGCTACTGCGTGCTCTGGGGATGGTAAGTCCATTGAGACAGCATCACGGTCCACGATTTGTGAAACCACAACAAAAAAGACTATCAACAAAAACGTGACGTCAATCATCGGCGTCATGTTCGCGTTGATCGTGGAAGATGATTTGCCTAGACGCGCCATCAGCAGGGCTCAAGTGTTTTTGTTGGTTTCGTCTCTGTAACTTGTTGTCCCTGCGAAACGCTGCTTGGTTTTCTTGGTCTAAAACTATTTAAAATCTCTTCAGCCTCAATCGTTGCCTCTACTGTTAGCTCATCTATTTTATTTCGGATAACCGCGTATCCAGAGAGTGCCGGAATCGCAACAACAAGCCCCCAAAATGTTGTTGTAAGTGCAGTACCGATACCGCCAGCAAGCGCAACAGGGTCTGCGCTGCCGCCCGCGGCAACGATTGCACCAAAGGCAAGAATCATCCCGTATACCGTTCCAAACAAACCAATCATTGGGCTTACTTGTCCAAGAACATTTAATAATTCAATTCGACGAAGACGCTTTGTTGCCAGTTCGTCTGCTGTTTGTTCAAGCGCGCGCATCATCGCGGGAAAACCAAACTTTGCTTCACGGAATGCTGCTACTAAAATACGACCAAGATAACTGTCGTCTTTTGCTGCAGCATCGATAGCGTGTTGAAATTTCTTCTTTTTTATGTGCCCACGAATTTTTTTTACAAGTTCGTCTGGCAACACACTCGGTCGGCGGTTTGCCAGTGAAAGGTGCACGATTAAACCAATCCCACTCATCGACATCAACAACAACAGCCATGTGACTGCACTTCCAAGCAATTCCACTGAACCGTCGTTTCGTCGTGAAACAAAAAAAGCTTCCCCAAAACTGTGTTCGCCGCTTTCAGCAAACGCACTCGTAGCTGTTGCAACGACGCACAAAACACTAAATTGTAACAGTCTCCGTTTGGCATCCATGCCGTTTCTCCTTACTTCACTACTCTACCACGCTCAATAAAGGTGTACCCATCCTCACCACCATGTATTTCAGCAATCTTTTCCATTGTGCCATTCACGTCTTGCGAGAGATACTGAATGCAATTGATTTGCACTGCTCGAAGCCCGTTCCTCGAGTCCACGGGGTTTAACCTATCAATTGCTGCAAGCAATTCGACTGCGGGAACCTCGTACCGACCCGCACCAGTGATATTTTCACTCAATAAATAAACTACTTCTGGTTTTAGACGCATTGCGGTTTTCAAAGCAACAACCGGATTACTTCCCCCAGTAGGAATCACCTTCCCGCTCGTGTTAACCCATCGAATTGCCTTATCGATATTCGAGGAATTTGCTGGAACGAGTTTATCTTTGGGCGGAACGTGAATTGATTTTTTGTTTTGAAAAAAAATAACTCCAAACTCTTGTTTCGGATGCAGGGTTCGTAACGATCGTTCAAGTTCTTGAAGAACCGTTGACAAGTGCAGCAACATAGAACCAGAGGCATCAACGACATACACAATTCGTTTTGCAGCAACTGCGTCGAGACCCATAAACTTGACTTCTGTTTCAGGCACTCGTACTGCTTCTTTCGGCACTTCACCAGTCGATGCGATTTGGTGAAGAACCGATAGCCCATCCTGAACTGGTTCAGGTTTAGTTTGTTCAACAACAACTTGTTCTGGCTCTACAGGGTCTGTTTCGGAATCTACAAGTTTTTCTGGCTTTGCCGGCAATTCGATTGGCGCAGAAGCTTCCTCAACAATCGGTTGTTCGTGCCACGTTGCCGTTACAACTTGAGGCGGAGCTTCTTCCTCTCGAATAACTGACCACGTAATGAAAAATGCAAGAAGACCAATGCCGATGTGTGCACCGACAGAGAGCGCCCAAGCAATTGGACCGCTGATATCGTGTGCTTTGTTTGCATTTTGCGGCGAAATGTGCATGTTTGTTCGTGCACCTTACACTAGATTTTTTCAAAACCGACTACTCGCTGCGGTTTTTCGCCTCACTGCCTTTTTGCAGCGGCTCTGCCTTTTTTTGTCGAGCATCAATCGCAAGCCCGCCACCGCCGCTTAGGAACAGCCCAAGCGAGAGCGTAAATAGTCCAAGACCTGCAAACAGCTGGATGAAACGATGGGAATCCTGTGGCCAATCAAACGGATTCATTGCAAACATTCCATGTACGCCACCCGAAACAAGATAGACCGCCATCCCAGTTGCGATGCAGATTGCAAGTGCAGCGAAGCGGGTAAAAAGCCCAACAAGTAAAAGTATGCCCGCAACTAGTTGTGACACTGCCGCAGCCCAAGATATAAATGTACCCCACCCACCAAGATCAGGCCATTTCTCATGGATGAGCCAAACAATTCGGTTCACACCGCGGGTTGTCGCGTTTTTTGCAGGTGGTGGCTTAGGTGTTTCTGCTGCATCCACATCAGAAGGTGCCAACACCTCTTCAGCGACAGGATCGTGTACTTCTATTTCCATCGCCCGAAGGCCGTCGGCTATATATGCTCGTATTTCAATTTGTCCAAAACAATTAACCCAGCCAGAAGTCAACATCGCAGCAGCGATAACAATTCTTGCCAAGAATGGCATTATGGAAGTTGTTGCAAAGTTCGTCATAAAAAAGTCTTTGGGAAAGTGCGTTTCACCATATCATATCCGCTCTGCACCACCCGAGCGGGCGTGGCGAAATTGGCAGACGCGCCAGATTTAGGTTCTGGTGGGGTAACACCCGTGGAGGTTCGAGTCCTCTCGCCCGCATTAGCAATATGGCATGACGAACTGGAAACCAACATCTTGGCAAGCCAAAAACACGGCGCAACAGCCAAATTACGAAGATTCTTCATCGCTCAATGAAACCGTTACAAAACTCGCCTCCCTCCCCCCGCTCGTATCGTCATGGGAAATCGAAACCCTCAAAGCACAATTAGCGGATGCCGCAAATGGCAAACGATTTTTGCTGCAAGCGGGTGATTGCGCCGAACGATTTGCCGACTGCACCCCAGGAAGGATTACGGGACAACTTAAAGTGCTTTTGCAAATGTCACTTGTTCTTGTGCATTCCACAAAACGGCGAGTAATCCGAGTTGGTCGACTTGCAGGGCAGTACGCAAAACCTCGATCAAGCGATATAGAAACTGTTGATGGCGTAAGTTTTCCAAGTTACCGAGGCGACTTAGTCAACGACATAGAGTTTTCCGAAATCGCACGAACACCAAACCCCAACCGTTTACTCCGCGGCTTTGAACGAAGTGCAATGACCATCAATTTTGTACGGGCACTCATCGATGGTGGTTTTGCAGATTTGCACCATCCTGAGTATTGGGATTTGGGGTTTGTAGACCATTCGCCAAAAGCAAGCGAATACCAAGCAATCGTTGCCTCCATCGCAGAAAGTTTGCGATTCATGGAAACTCTTGCAGGTGAATCGGTGGGAGCCATTAATCGTGTTGAATTTTTTACGAGCCATGAGGGATTGCACTTACATTACGAACAAGCGCAAACACGGCAAGTTCCAAGGCGCGAAGGATGGTACAACTTATCTTCCCACTTCCCATGGATTGGCGCGCGTACGAAAGATTTAGACGGCGGACACATAGAATTTTTTCGTGGTATCTCTAACCCAATCGGTGTCAAAATTGGCACGCATGATGTTGATATTGAAAAACTTCTTGATGTACTGCATCCAAACAATGAACCGGGTCGGCTTACATTGATTCATCGTTACGGCGCAGAGAGCATTGCGGATGAACTTCCAAAGCTCATCGATGCAGTGCGAGCAACCGGCAAGCAGGTGTTATTTATTAGCGATCCAATGCACGGCAATACGAAGAAAACTGAAAGTGGAATCAAAACGCGGAACTTCGATTCAATCCTTTCCGAATTAGAACAATCAATCGATATTCACACGAACATGAACTCTACTTTTGGCGGGGTTCATGTCGAAGTTTGTGGCCAAAACGTGACAGAATGCACAGGCGGTGCTCGTGGTCTTGACGAATCGGGGCTTGGCGATTCCTACGAAACGCTAGTCGATCCACGACTCAATTACGAACAATCGATTGAACTCGCTATGCTTATCGGGCAAAAGTTGGGCTGAATAGGGTCTGGTACAATTCGAAACGATGACAGAGCACCAAGAGCAAATTGTCATTTCGGGAGTTGGCGTTATCACGTGCTTTGGCGTTGGCATCGATGCTCTTTGGGAAGCGATGATGGAAGGCAAAACAGGTATCCATCGCATCGAGCGATTTGACCCAAGTGGATTTAAGAGCCAAGTTGCTGGCGAACTCGCTGAAGACGCCTTTAAGGTAAGAAAAATCGTCCCAAAAAGCCATCGGAAAGCCACGAAAGTCATGTGCCGCGACACCGAACTCGCTGTGGGCGCAGCAGCAGATGCTGTTGAGAATGCTAATTTGACGACTGCTGGAACAAGTGACGAAGACCCGACCATTGCACCCAATAGAGTCGGTTGCCATATCGGCGCAGGTTTAATTTCCGCAGAAGTCAACGAACTCGGTGCAGCCCTTGTGACAAGCCAAAAAGAAGATGGAACGTTTGACCTGGCACACTGGGGAGGCGAAGGCATGCAAAACCTAACACCACTCTGGCTCCTTAAATATCTTCCCAACATGCTTGCGTGCCACGTTACCATCGTGCACGATTGCCAAGGTCCTTCCAATGCAATTACATGCTGCGAAGCTTCGAGCGGCTTATCAATCGCGGAGTCGCGACGTGTCATAAAACGAGGAGATGCTGATATGTGCCTCTCGGGAGGCGCCGAAGATCGCATCAACCCACTCGCTCTTTACAGACAACACTGTACGGGGCGCCTTGTGGAGTCTGATGGCTCAGGTGATATGCATACTCTTGTCCAACCCTTTTCAGAACACGCAAACGGAACAGCAATCGGCGAGGGTGGCGGCATCATGATTGTTGAATCAAAAACATCGTGCGATGCACGAAACGGTTCTCCGTGGTGTACTATCGATGGAATCGGTTGCAGACAATCTTTTGCGGATTCTCCGCTTGATGGTGATCCAAAAGCAATTGCATCAGCTATCAATAAAGCCCTTGCCGAAGCAAACTGCGAAGCGTGCAACATAGATGTCATTGTGCCACTTGGCGCTGGTATACAACAACTTGATTCTGCAGAGCGCGAAGGACTTGCCGAAGTTTTCGGAGATTCGCTTCCTTCCATCCCGACCATTACAACCATTCCTTATACAGGCAACTGCATGGCTGGCAATGGAGCCATTGCCATCGGTGTTGCGGCAAAAGCAATCAAAGAGCAAACGGTTCCCGCACGGCTTGGTTGCAATACTACTAACGGAATTGATGCAGCAAAAAGCAGTCCACAACAAATTCCCATCAACAGAGTTCTCGTTGTAACACCAAGCGAAGGCGGTCAATGCGTTGCAATTATTCTTGGAAGGATGGAAGTAAAAACATGACAAGAGTAGTCATAACTGGCATGGGTTGGATAACCCCCCTTGGCAACGATCTTGAGTCCGCTTGGAAACGAATGTGCAACAGCGAATCAGCGATTGCTTCAATAGATCGCTTCGACGCTTCAAGCTTCCCGACCAAGTTTGCTGGTCAAGTTCGTGATTACAATTGGAAAAATTTTGTCAAAGATGCTTCCATACACCATGAACCAGCAATGAATTCGCAATTCGCTCTCGGCGCTGCTAGGCAAGCGTGGGAACAGTCTGGGCTTGGAGATTGCGACACTCTGAACCTCGATAGAGCAGGTATTTATCTTGGCGCGGGTGAAGGCGTCTTAGACTTTTCAGCACACTCGATGATTGACACACACTCTTGGGATGTTGAAGATGGGAAGGTTGACGCTGTTGCTTGGGCAAAGTTTGCTAGCGACAAACTCGACGAATGGGGAGAGGTTGAACAAGAGCCCAACATGCCGCTTTGGCACGTTGCAAAAGAGTATGGCTTACAGGGCCCTGCATTTAATTGTTTAACAGCGTGCGCTGCAAGTACGCAGGCGATCGGTGAAGCTGTGAGTGTTTTGCGCGCTGGTGATGCCGATGTCATGTTGAGCGGTGGAACGCACACCATGCTGCACGCCCTTGGCATTACTGGATTCAACCGCTTGACTGCTCTATCCACGTTTGACGGCGACCCCAAAAAAGCGTCAAAACCGTTTTCAAAAGATCGTGGCGGATTTGTCATGGGCGAGGGCTCTGGCATGCTCGTTCTCGAAACCCTCGACCACGCACTTGCTCGCGGCGCAACTCCACTTGCGGAAGTTGTCGGATTTGGTTCAAGTGCTGATGCATACCGCATTACCGACTTACACCCTGAAGGTCGCGGACCTGCTGCTGCAATTCAAGGCGCACTGAAGCAGGCAAATATCAATCCAACATCTACGATTAAAGGCAAACCTCCTGTGCAGTACATTTCTGCGCATGGAACCAGTACGCAAGAAAATGATTCCATTGAAACCAAGGCAATCAAACTTGTCTTTGGTGACAATGCACCAAACGTTCCCGTAAGTTCTATCAAGTCAATGATGGGGCACTTGATTGCCGCTGCCGGATCGGTCGAACTCATTACATGTGTCATGTCTATTCAAACAAATATGCTTGTGCCAACTATTAACCTAGACAATCCAGATCCTGAACTTGATTTGGATTATGTTCCAAATGTTTCGCGCGAAGCACAAGTAGATTGCTGTGTTAGTAACTCATTCGGTTTTGGCGGACAGAACAATACGGTTGTTGTAAAGCGGTACGACGGGACGGTCGCCTAGTGAGTATTAGGGAGATGAGTGCCAGCAACTGCTACAAATAAATCGAAAGAGCTCAGTGTATTTACTTTCAGAATTTCTTCTACTACTACATCTGATGTTTCGAAATCACTCATGCATTAAAGC
>PVBE011301418.1_pt1 | contig 18029 bp, 10 predicted proteins | sample 1631181 | NCBI WGS metagenome assembly PVBE01 (sample SAMN08397723, study PRJNA350692) | Marine metagenome, whole genome shotgun sequencing project. | isolation source: water | place: Pacific Ocean | collected 2012-04
AGTCCAGCGCCCAAGAGCACGGCGATGGGAAGTGGCACTTCCGGGTCCACCAGAGCCAGCACGTCCGCATCACTCACTGCGTTGAGATGGTCCCTGATGAGGTCGCCATCGGCCTCTTGGACCTCGCAGAGCGCCTGATCGAGGGCTTCCGAGTCGACCTCGTGGACCCTTACCGCTCAGACACCTACCCAGACAACATCCCCGACGGGTGGTTCCAGGAGTTCTATCTCGGCCCCGACGACATTCAGATGCATGAGAAGATCTGGGAGTCCTTCTACGCGCAGAGTTGGGGCTCCCGCAAGGCACAGAGCCTCCAGATGTCCGGGACTGGCGGAAACTTGGGCCCCCCGCTGCGGCGCGTCAACTACTGGCGACTGAACGACGGCACAGACCTCGACGGCCTCATAGCCCACGGGCTCGGCCACACCCTCGCTGACCTCCACTACGGCGGCAGCTTAAACACGGTGTCACAAGATTGGCTGGAAGAGGCGGTCGGCTACTACCTCAGCATCGAAAACCTCGGACGTAACAACGTGACCTGCCACGGACACTACGACCCGGAGAAGGACCGCTACGGAAAGTCCAAGCGTGATGAAGAGACGAAGAAGAAGGGAGACAAGCCCCTGCGCATGGGGTTGCGGGACTTCTTCGTCGAGCACGCGCTCGCCTCCGGGCCTCGCTACGACAAGCTGATCCCCAAGATCCGCTTCGAGCTCAACGAGGCCGACCTGTGCAAGTCCTGGAGCTTCTTTGAGTTCATCGTGAAGTCAGAGGGCGAGAAGGGACAGCGTCTGCTCCGCGCGACATGTGATCGCGCGCGAAACAAGAGCACGCTCGTCAACTCACTCCGTGAAGACGGCGCCGAGCTCTATGAGATCGAAGGCGAGAACTTCTACATATGGATCGATGACCGCTGGCGAGCTTGGGCGACCAAGAACCCCTGAGCGGCAGCGCTCACTCAAACCACTCGGTGTCGAAGACGCAGGGCATCGGGGTCCACCACTCGCCCTCCGTCGCGTTGGGGATCCGCTGTTGGTACTGCCGCATCAGCTCGTCCCACTCCTGACAGCGAGCTGACTCCGTGTAGGTCTGGAAGTCTCGCTCGGGGTCGAAGTCGTCCGGCGCGCTGAAGTACATGAACATGCGCGTCCCGACGCGAAAGATCTCCATGCGCTCGATCCCGATCTCGCGGAGCGCGGCCAAGACCTCAGGCCAGACGGCGCGGTGATACTCCTCGTAGGCGCTGATCGCGGCGGGGTCGTCGACGAGGTCCAAGGCTTGGGCGAATGTCTTCAAAAGGGGGCTCCTGTGATTGCGGAGAGGCGAGGTCTCATCATCCATCACTCGCACCTTCAGATCCATCCGTGACCTTGAGCTCCATCGAGTGACCGCCGTCGCGATCTCTCGCCAACATCGAGCGGACCAGCGGTGGCGAGGCGCTCGCTCGCCTTGGCTTGCATGACTGATTGATCGCGAGCTGGTGGTAGTTGGGAGCTGAGTGGCGATCAGAAGCGTCAGCCAAGACGTTAGAACTTGTGCACCTCAGCCTTCAATGTGGGGGGGTCACGTCTAAGGTAGAGTCTTGGACGAAAGCCCTCTCCCTCACCGAAGGGCCCACGAGCCTGAAGATCTCAACGTCAATGGAACACAGTCAGCTACACGAGAAGCAGTGCGAGGCCATCCTCCAAGGCGAAACAGAAGAAGCCGCCGCCCTCGCCCACCAGGCCATCGAGCTCGGTGTGGATCTTGGCGAGTGCGTCGACTTGGACTACGCCCGCGGAATCCGCGAGGTCGGTCGACTCTGGGAGGAAGGCGAGTACTTCCTGCCCGAGCTGGTCCAAGGTGCCGACGCCATGAAGGCCGCCATGGCCGTCCTGCGCCCCGAGTTCTTGAAGGACCAACTCGAATCCCGCGAGGAGCACAAGGTGGTCCTAGGGACCGCAGCTGGGGACATACACGACATCGGGAAGTCGCTGGTGGGCACGATCCTCGAAGCCAATGGTTTCGTGGTCGTCGATCTCGGTAACGACGTCTCCAACGAGGCCTTCGTTGAAGCCGTGATCACGGAGTCTCCGATCGTACTCGGCATGTCCGCGCTCCTCACCACGACCATGCCTCGGCACGGAGATGTGATCGAACTGCTCAAGGAGCGTGGGCTCCGCGATCAGGTCAAAGTCATCGTTGGCGGGGCGCCGCTGACCCGCGAGTTCGCGCAAGAGATCGGAGCCGATTCCTACGCGGCCAACGCCATGGAAGCCCTGAGCGAGATCCGGAAGCTGGCAGGGATCGAAGTTTGAGCTCTTCAGTCAGCAGCGACATCGTCGCGCTCCTTGATCGCGGGCTGGTCCTGCTCGACGGCGGGATGGGGTCTTCGTTGATTTCCCTAGGGTTGGCAGATGGTGCATGTACAGAGCTCTGGAATCTGCAACACCCAGAGCGCGTGCGAGCGGTTCACGAGGGGTTCTTGCGCGCCGGCAGTGACGTAGTGCAGACGAACTCCTTCGGCGCGAACAGCGTCGCCTTGGCGCGCCATGACGCTGGTGACAGCATGACCGACATCAACGTTGCTGCCGCTGTGATCGCGCGGGGAGCATGCGATGCGGTGGGACATGGCTTGGTGGCGGGCAACATCGGGCCCAGCGGCGTCTTTCTCCCGCCGGTGGGCACCGCGACTGAGGACGAGCTGCGCGCAGCTTTCTCGTCGCAAGCGCGCGCCCTTGCCGACGGCGGCGTCGACTATTTCAGCCTCGAGACCTTCTCGGATATTGAGGAGGCGCTCGTCGCAGTGTCCGCGATCCAGACCGTCAGCGACCTGCCAATCACGGCCTGCCTCACCTTCGACCGCAAGAAGCGGGGGCTCTTCACCCTGATGGGCAATCGGCCATCGGCCGCTTTCGAGGCCTTGAAGGGCGCTGGTGTGTGTGCGGTCGGCGCGAACTGCTCGATCGGGAGCGAAGACATGGGAGCGCTGGCCGATGAGTTGGTGGACGCCGCCTCCCTACCGCTGATCCTGAAGCCGAACGCTGGCATGCCTCTGCTTGAGGACGGCGTCGCCGTCTATGGCCAGCCGGCCAGTGAGTTCGCTCAAGAGGTAGCCGCCATGGCCTCCCTGGGCGCGGGTGCGGTGGGAGGTTGCTGCGGCAGTGATCAGGCCTTCATCGCAGCCATCCGAAGCGAGATCGACGCACAGTCATGATCACTGACCGTATCGCACAGAGCTTGGAGATCCGGATCCCAGGGGATCAGGGCCTACGCCTGATGGGCATCACCCCCCGTAAGCGCGCTCCGCGGGCCTCCATCATGAGGTGCTTCGAGGAGGAGCTCGCCACCGCACACGACATCATTGAGCCGCGCGTAGTCCACGCGACCGTCCCCGCCGGCTTGCCCGGCTCCGCCTCGATCACTGCCGACGTGCCGCACGCCTTGGCCGTCTGCACCATCGGAGGAGCCCTCGAGGCGCGCGCCAAGCACTTCATGAAGGCTGGAGACGCTACCCGCGCCATGATCATCGACGCCATCGGCTCGGCCGCGGTCGAAGAGGTCGCCGACAACCTGAACAGGGAGTTCTGCGAGCGCTGTATCAGCGCCGGCGATCTCCCTGGGCCACGCATCAGCCCCGGCTATGGTAGCTGGGCGCTGGCCGAACAGGAGCTCATCTTCGAGGCCTTGCTCCCGGTCGAGAGCGGCGTGGTGCTGAACGCCAGCTACACCATGATTCCATCCAAGTCCGTGTCCTTTGCCATGCCGCTCGCAGGTGGAAAGGCGCTCAGCAAGGCGCGCGCGCAGCAGGGACGCTGTGCACACTGCAACATGTCGGGCTGTGAGTATCGCGTGGTGCCCAAGTGAAGACGGATCGACCCGACCTGCGCTTCCTGAGCTCATTTCAAGTACAGAGCGCCCTCGCCGACGCGCACCGAATCCTTGCCGAGGTGGGCGTCGAGGTCGAGCTCTCCGCTGCCCGCGAGCGTCTGATCGAGGCGGGAGCGAGCGCGGACGAGGCTGGCCGCATCCGGCTGCCTGCGCGACTCATCGAAGACGCGCTCGGCTCTGTCCCCGCCCAGATCAAACTCTTCGACCGCAGCGGCGAAGAGGCCTGCGTGCTAGGGCGCGGCGAGCCCCACTATTGTCCCGGGTCCGCGGCCATCCGGGTCTTGGATTGGGGCAGCCCGGAGATGCGTCCATCGACATTGGAAGATTGCGTGGCCTTCGCGCGCCTGACTGAGGCGCTCCCCGCGTTTGACCTGCAGTCGACATGCGTGGTGCCGACCGAGCTGCCTGTGCTCGAGGGCGATCGGCAACGGCTCGCGATGGCGCTCTTACACTGCACCAAGCCGATCATCACCGGGACCTTCGTGTCCGCCTCCTTCGAGCCCATGATCGACATGCTCGCGGTGGTGCGCGGCGGGCGCGCAGCCCTGGCCGCCAAGCCGCTGGCCATCTTCGATTGCTGTCCCACCGCGCCGCTCAGCTGGAGCGAATTGACCACGACCTCCCTGGTCGGCTGCGCGGAGGCTGGCGTCCCCGCCGAGATCATCTCCGTGCCCATGACCGGCGCCACGGCACCGATGAGCCTGCGAGGCTCCATCGCACAGCACGCCGCCGAGTGTCTCTCGGGCGTCGTGATCCATCAGCTGTTCGCACCTGGGGCGCCTGTCATCTGGGGCACCTGCGCATCCGGCTTCGACATGCGCAACGGGACCTCCCCCATGGGTGCCGTGGAGTCGATGCTCCTCAACGCCTCCGTGGCGCAGGTCGGTCGGCACCTCGGCCTGCCCACACACGGTTTCTACGCGCTCTCCGACTCGAAGGCGCTCGATTACCAGGCAGGCTATGAGTCTGGGTGTGGCGCCTTGGTGGCCGCGCTCGCGCAGGTCGATGTGGTCACGGGGCCAGGCATCCTGGAGTTCGTCGGCTGCCAGAGCCTGGAGAAGCTCGTGCTGGACCACGAGGTCTGCCTCTCGGCACGACGGGCCGTGGCTGGGGTGACACACCGCGAGGAGGAAGACGTGGTGGATCTCGTCGAGCAAGGCATCGCAGCCGGGCAATTCCTCAACCTTCGCCATACTCGCAAGACCTTCCGGGAGGAGCTGCTCTTCCCCGGCCCCACAGTAGATCGTCAGGACGGCACTACGTGGCTCCTCTCCGGCGGTAGCCAGGCGCATCAGACAGCGCACAAAGAGGTCGAACGCCTCTTGGCCGGAGATGGCGCTGCCCCGCTCGAACAGGGCGTCGTTGACGAGATCGACCGCCTGCGCGGCTAGCAAAACCTCGCTCGCCCGCCATGATGGATGCTCGGTCTGAGCCTCTGTTACGTTTGCGGACCGGACAAGGATCGCCTCGTTTAGAATTCCAACCTGCCAGTGTCACCACTCCGCACCTCTTAGACCAGTCTTCCCGATGCTCATGGTCCAACCCAACAGCTCCTTCCTGCTCAAAGACAGAGAGCGCCTCGGCATCGCCCTGACCCTGCTCGTCCTCTGTGCGACAGGCTCCGCCCAGGAGTCCACCGACGCGCAACCCGCTGGAGAGGTGCTCTTCGACGGAGAGACCCTCGCTGGCTGGGAGACGCTCGAGTCCGACCGCAAGTGGTGGACCGTCGCCGATGGTTGCCTGCGCGGTGGCTCTCTTGAGGAAGACGTCCCACACAACACCTTCCTCGCCACGCGCGTCCCCTACCAGAACTTCGACCTGCGCCTCTCGATTCGTCTCGAAGGCTTCGGAGGTTTGGTCAACTCAGGAATTCAGATCCGCAGCACCCGGGTCGAAGGCAGCTCAGAGATGAGCGGCTACCAGGTCGACGCTGGTGAGGGCTGGTGGGGCAAGCTCTACGACGAGTCGCGCCGAAACCGCGTCATCGCCGAGCCCGTCGACGCCGCCGCCTTAGCGGCGGCCGTGGTCTCTGACGGTTGGAACGACTACCGGATCCTGGCCGAGGGACCGCGCATCCGCTCCTGGATCAACGGCGTGGCAGCGCTCGACTACACCGAGGTCGACGGCGGGATCCCTCTCGACGGGTACATCGGCATCCAAACCCACAGCGGAGGGCGAGTTCGGGTCGAGGTTCGTGACGTGACCCTCGAGGAGCTCCCGCCGACGCCTGGAGCCATGACCTGGCGGCGCCACGACAAGGCCCAGTCGGTCTCCGAGCAGGGCAGCGCTCCCACTCGCACAGCAGCCGAGGAGTTGGCGGGCTTCCACGCGCTCGATGGCTTCGAGGTCGAGCTGGTCACCTCTGATCCGCTGATCGACAAGGTGGTCGACGTCGCCTTCGACGACGCTGGGCGCATGTGGGCCATCACGGCTGTGGAGTACCCGATCGATGGCAATGAGTCTGCGGGCGTGGCCGACCTCTACGCTGCCGGCGGCCGCGACAAGGTGCTGGTCTTCGATGAGCCCTGGAAGGAAGGGCCTCACAGCCCGCGCGTCTTCGCCGACGGGCTCTTCATCCCCATGGCGATCATGCCGCGGACGGACGATGTCCTCATCGGCATGGGCCCCGACATCCTGCGCCTGCGCGACGACGACGGTGACGGTCGCGCCGACTCTCGCGAGGTCGTGCTTTCGGGCTTCGGCATCCAAGACTCGCACCTGCTGCCGCACCGCTTCGTGCGCGCGCCCGGAGACTGGGTCTACCTGGCCCAGGGCGCCTTCAACTCCTCACGTGTCCAGACAGGTGAGGGCGAGGTCGTCGCCTTCGACAAGTGCAAGGTCGGTCGCTTTCGCACCGACGGCAGCCGCTTTGAGGTGGTCGGCATCGGCCTCAACAACATCTGGGGGTTTGTGATCGATCGAAACGGGGACAAGTGGATCCAGGAAGCCAATGACCTGGGTTTCCCGCTCGTCCCTTTCGAACACGGTCGCTCCTACCCAGGCATCGGGATGGACCGCTTCCACCCCTACTCGCCCTGGCACCCGCCCTACGCGGAGTTCTCCATGGGCGGGACGGGGCTCTCGGGGCTGGCGCTCTCACAAGATGGTGAGGGCTTTCCCCCTCCCTGGGACGAGACCTTCTTCATCGCCAACCCGATCCTGAGCACGGTGCAGTCCATCCGTGCCACTCGCGAGGAGAGCGCGCCCAGCGACGTGCAGCTCGAGCGGGCGTCGGACCTGTTGACCTCCGATGACAAGAACTTCCGTCCGGTGGCGATCCACTTTGGCCCCGACGGGTGCCTCTACATAGTCGACTGGTACAACCCGATCATCTCCCACAACGAGGTGCCCCGGGACCACCCCGCCCGCGACCGCATAAGCAGCCGTATCTGGCGCGTAAGGCACTCCTCGCAGGCGCGGCGCGCACCGCGCGATGTGAGCAGAGCCGCGTCGAGTGAGCTGCCTATGCTCCTCACCTCCCCCTCGACCTGGACCGCGCGTGCTGCCTGGCACCAGATCGCCGATCGCGACGCGGTGGAGTTGGAGCCACGCCTCGCCGAGCTCGCGTCCGACTCCAGCGCACCGGCGCGTGACCGGGTCCTGGCCCTGTGGTCGTTGCAGGACACAGGCAGCCTCTCATCCGAGCTGCTCGCACCGCTCGCCGCCGACGCGCACCACGCCATACGGCGCGAGGCCGCGCGCCTGGCTGGTGAGCTTGAGATGCCACCTGCTGAGCTGGCACGATGGCTGAGCTGGGCTGTGGAAGAGAGCGACCCGCGCGTTCGTCGCGCCGCGCTCGAGTCCCTGGAGCGGATCGGGTCACCCACTCCGGAGGTGACAGCCCTCCTCCTGCGTTTTCTGCGCCCCTCGCCCGACGGCCCGACGGTGCACTCGCAACAGCTCAACGCTGCAGTCTTGACCGGCGCTGCCGCTGACATCGCCTTCGAGCGCAGCCTCGTGCGCGCAGCCCTAGAGCGTCACCCTGAGGCTCTCTTCGACCTCCTCTCGACGAGTGATGGGAATGAGCTGGACCAGGCTGCCCGACGCTTCGCGCTGGTCTGCGTCGGTGGCGAAGAGGGAGCTAGCCGCCTCGCGACAATACTGGCCGAGGAGCAGGAGAGCCTGCCCGCTGCTGAGGAGCTCTCCTTCCTCTCACGGCATGGCACGCAGTCTGAGGTGCGCGCGGTGATCGAGGCTTGGATCGGCCGCTCGGCGACCCGCGTCCACGGCCTGCGCATGCTCGCCGACTCCGGGGAGGCCTGGCAGCAGGAGGGGTTGGCCCCCACCGTGGTCTTTAGCGTGCGCGCGCTCGTCGCCGAAGAGCCCTCCCCCGCCTCGCATGAGCTGCTCTTGCGTCTGGCCCGCGAGCGACGCTTGAAGGGGCTCGAGCCCGACGTGATCTCCCTCTACGAGAGCGGCGGAGTGGACCCCGGCGCCTGCCTGGGCGCCCTCGTCGAGCTCGGCTGCGCCGACGCTCAGCTCTACTTCGAGCTGGCCATCGCGAGCCTGCCCGGCGCGCCCCAGCGGCGTAAGGCCGCCGCGGCGCTCGCAGGTCTGGCGGGCGACGAGCCCTTCGAGCGCTTGCTCGAGCTCTGGCCGAGCTTGGAGCGTAGCTCTCGCGATGCAGTGCGCGCCGCGCTCCTCCAGCGTGAGGAGGGGGCGCGCCGCCTGGTCGCCGCCATCGACTCGGGAGACATCGAACTGGAGGTCCTCAACACCTCGAGCGTGGACCGCCTGCGCGAGCACCTCGGCGACGAGCCGGCGCTCTCAAGCCTCTTGCAGCGGGCCTCCGCAGGCCAGCTGCAAGTCCTGCGTCTCTCTGGTGGAGGCGACGACTACGCAGACACCGACCTCGCGCTCGAAGGCGCCTTCTCGATCGAGGCCTGGGTGCGCCTGGACGAGGGCGTGACCAACGCCGACGGCCTCCTCTGCTCGCCCGGCGCGTTTGACTTGAACTTCTATGCGGGACGCCTGCGGCTGTGGGCCGGGCCTGGGGGAGGCGACGTGATCATCGCCACGCGCACCACCGCGGCCGGGGTCTGGACCCACGTCGCCCTGACCCGCACTGCGGAGGGTCAGCTCGACCTCTACGTAAATGGCGAGTTGGATGTCTCCGGACAGTGGGACGGCGCACCCTCCTTCAACGAGCTCGACGTGGGGCGCACGACTCCGGGACCGGGGACCGCCGCTCAGCTCTCTGAGCTGCGCGTGTGGAGCGTGGCGCGCAGCGCAGCAGAGATCGGCGCTAGCTTCCGCAGACGCATCGAACCCGGGCAGCGTGCCCCGGGCCTGGTGCTCGTCCTGCCCGGAGACGAGGTCACGCTGCTCGGCGACGCCCGCTTCGAGGGTGTCTTCGATCCGCCGCCGGTCCTCACGGACGAAGAACGCGCAGAGGAGGAGGCGCGATTCGAACGCTACAGGGGGCTCGCGGCCGCTGCGGGTGATCGCTCGCTCGGTCGAGAGTTGTTCGGTGTCCACTGCGCCACCTGTCACATCGCAGGCGGCGAAGGCGGCTCCATCGGGCCGGTGCTCGATGGCGTCGCGGCCAAGGGCACCGAAGGCATCCTGCGATCGGTGCTGACCCCGAACGCCGGCGTCGAGTCGGGCTATCGCACCCTCATCGTGCGCACGACCAGCGGCGAGCTCCTCGACGGGTTCCTCGCTGCGGAGGACGCCGACTCGATCCTCCTTCGGCGCAAGGACCGCGAAGACCTGCGCCTGCCGCGCAGCGAGATCGAGAGCGCGCGCTTCGACCGTTTGTCGCTCATGCCCGAGGGCCTCTTCGAGGGCATCGATGACGTTCAGGTCACCGACCTCCTCGAGTACTTACAGAGCCTCGAGTAGAGGTTGGCTCAAGAGGCTCGGTCAACTCGGGGATTCAGATCCGCAGCTCCTGGGTCGGAGGCCGCTTTGAAATTTGAGGCGCTGCGACAAGCGGAGCCCGGCCGGCTCCAGCTGATTTTTGATATTGTGAACTGGATGGTGTCTCCACCATCGCAAGCCAGATGGAACTGAACCCAAAACCTACCCCGCTCGTTTCAGACTGCTTATCAACTGACTTATGGGAGCTGCTCTCGCTCGGAAGCGATGAGGAGCCGCTCTGCCGTGAGGAGGGCGCCGCGTTAATCGAGGCTGGATCACCCCACACCCCCTTGCTGCTTGTGGAGGCGGGACAGGTGGAGATCAACACTGCGACCGGCGGCAGGGTCACGCTTGAAGCCCCGACGGTGGTTGGCGAGCAGTCCTTGCTGAGTGGAAGACCGACGAACGCCACCGTGCTCGCAGGCGGGACAGTGAGAGTAAGAGAGGTGCAACCAGAGAGATTCTGGGAGCTGGTGCGGACTGACCCCTCTGGGACTGACCTCCTGCAGGGCCTCACAAACCTGAACATCGATCGGCTGAAGGGGAAGTTTCACCCTGAGCCCTACATCGCGTTGATCGCCCACGACGACCGCAAGGGCGACCTCATCAAAGTAGCGGGTGAGTTCCTGCCTTATCTGCAGAAGCAATCGCTGCTCAGCACTGAGCATACGGCTCAGCGATTGCAAGGGGAGCTGAACCTGACAGCGGGACGTGTGGTGCGCTCTGGTCCACGTGGCGGTGATCAAGAGGTCGGGACGTTAGTCGTTGAAGGGCTCGTCAAGGCGGTGTTCTTCTTCCCAGACCCGCTCACTAGTCAGCCTCACTTCATGGACGTGGGGGCGCTGCAGCGGGTCTGTGATGTCTGCCATGTGCCTATAGCGACGAACCGTGGCAGCGCGATTCACCTCTTCACCTCGCTTTGCTCCGACATCGAGCGCTGAGTCAGGGAGGGCCCTTCCCGCCTGCTGAGCCTGGGGCTTGGTCATCACCGCGAGCTCGTCAGAGGGCAAGATCTCAACCCTGATAGGGTCGGCTCAAGTCAGGGCAATTGGGTAACACAGCAGCAAACACGCTCTATTCGTGTAGTGCTGCCAGGACATGGGTAGCTGCTGAGGCTCTAGACATACAGGGGCAGCGCAAGGCTCGCCCTATCTTAGGTCAACTCAGCATCAAGGCACGAACCAGGCGGAACCAAGAGCACACAGACCAGGTCATACATCATCGGGTGAGGAGGATCTCTATGGCGATCCAAGAAGACAACGAGAGGCAGGAGGACCCTGAAGAGGGAAGGGGGCGGATTCTCGACCCATTTCCTGCTGCATACGATGAGCTGCGGCTGAGGGCACGCAGGATCTTGGGTGGAGCACAAGGGCCCGGCCCGCTCCAAGCGACCGCGCTCGTACACGAGGCTTGGATCAAGCTCTGTACCGGCAGCAGGAACACCTGGGAAGACGACATCCACTTCTTGCGCAGCGCGATGAGGACGATGCGCTGCATCTTGATCGACGAGATCCGCAGCGGAAATCGACTGAAGCGCGGCGCAGGGTGGGGCGTGGTCCCGCTGCACGCCGACTTGGTCGTAGACGCACAGGACGCTCAGAAGACGATCGAGGTCGAAGAGGCGCTCACAGAGCTCGCCGACCTGAGCAAGGACGTCGCGCGCGTCGTCGAGCTGCGCTTCTTCACCGGCTTCGACGACAACGAGATCGGGAGCGCGCTTGAGATGGCACCTGCCCGCGTCCGGACCGCGTGGAGGATGGCGCGCGCTTGGCTGCGCGTCCGCCTCAGTGATGACGCCGCCTGAGCCTCAGTTCTGAACGCAGACAGCGATCCCGTTCGTCGAGTCCGAGCGGCCGACCGCGCGGATGTAGAAGACCGTGCTCGTTGGGACGAGCTGCGCGGGCTGCAAGCGAGCGGACCAGCGCGGCAGGAGGAGCGAATGACTCACCGCGCCCTGCGCGTCAGCTTGGAAGGAGACCTCGAACGCGCCCAAGCGCTCAGCGATGAACTCACCATCGGCCTCGACCGCTCGACCGACCTCGAAGAGGCCTGCTCCTTTTGGAGCGAAGCCGCTGACGAGGAGCGAGACCACCTGTCCGGAGAAGGGCAGGCCCGTGGCTTGGAGGGCGGGGCTGAAGTCGAGGTCACCTGCTTTCAAGAAGCGCACCGCCTCACCGGGGGAGGGCTCGTTCATCTCGCCAGGCGATGGCTCGAGCAGGCTCACGAATGTGTCTGAGGTTGTAGGCAGGCGCCCATGGGAGCGATCGCCCAACTGTGCGCCGTAACTCACAGAGTCCACGAGGTACGCGCCGCCATCCAGCGGCGCCGAGAGGAGCAGGCGCTCACCCTCGATGGCGAGCTGGAAGGGAGCGTGGAGCGGTCCGTCCGCCTCATCGTCGTCAGCCCAAACGAGGAGTCCCTCGCCAGGAGCCAGGATAGAACCTGACGGGAGCTCCCACTGGGTGGGGTCGAGCTCATCATCTGAGAGGAACCAACCGGAGAGGTCGACGCTCGCCCCGCTCCCGTTAAAGAGCTCGATCCAGTCCTCGAACTCCCCCGCCTCGTCCGAGACGACGCTCACGTTCTTAGCCATCACCTCGCTGATGAGGACCTGGGTGAACACAGCGTCTGTGAGCGCGCTCCACTCTCCGCCGGAGAGAGCGCGCGCCTTGACGACGACTATGCCCTCATCAAGAGAGATGGGCGCGGAGTAGAGGAGCGCAGAGGGAGAGATCGCCCCGCCGAAGAGGCGCGGGTCGCTCCCGTCGGTCGTCAGGTAGATCTCGCCTGTCGTCGCTGAGAGCTCAAGCTCGTATCCAGACGCCACGTGCCCACCGTGCTGTGACAAGACCGGCGGGTCCGTCGTTGGATACATCTGTGGGGTGGCGGCGCGCAGCTGTTCAATGAGGATGGCGGAACGGACTGGAAAGAACTCTTCCAGAATCCGCGTCCGCTCGACCTCCCAATCTGACGGGCTGACCGAGCCGGTCCCGACAAAGAAGTTGGCCCACCGCGCGTACTCCAATCGCACGGCCGTCTCAATCTGTCGCGAGCGATCGTAGTAGAGGTCCGCGGGCGTGTTTTGACCCGGCTCATACGGTGTCCCCTCCGCCTCGGCGCCAGGCTCGACGTAGAGGGCTCCGCCGGGCTCGACCATCCGCTGCGCCATGTCCGCCATGATCAGTCGGAACTCTGGGTGACTCTTGAGTCGCCCGTAGATGTAGGAGATGTTGCGGATGTCGTTTGTGTCCCCGACGAAGGTGCGGTCATACCAGCCGTCATTGACGGCCGTGACCCCGTGCCAATGGAGGGTCGTCTCCGCATCCCAAGACTGGAACTCAAAGGCTGCGTCTGGGTTCACGTCGATGAAGTCTTCGCTGTTCCGCGAGTGGCTCGTGGCGTTCCAGTTCTGCGAGGGCCAATCGAGGTGACCGCCGTAGAAGTTGAGCAGCATGTAGTCGGCGTAGTTGGCTAAGTCGAGGTGCTCCGCGAGGGCCTCATAGGAAGAGACGCCCTGCCACTGGGCGTCCACGCCCAGGCCGTTCGATGCGATCTCGATCGCCGTCTTCCATGAACTAGGGCTCGTCGGATGGTCAAAGGAGTTGTGGTTTCCGGCGAAGACCACGCCCTCTTTGACCCAGTCGTACTCTTCGGGCTCTCCGCCTTCATGGTTCGCCGCCCAGTCATCGTTCGGGTTCTCATGGACGTTATAGAGCCCCCAATAGAGCCCGTTGATGAAGACGTGCGCGTGCCGACCTATGACCGCAGAGCGCCCCATCGAACGCTGCAAGTCCATCATGAACTGATCACGCACACCCTGCGCATGACGCCGCGCAGAGACCTCTACGTTCGCGTGGATCGAGTTCTGATTCCCAGCGTCAAAGACGAGCTTGTCGAACTCTTCGATGGCGTCGTCTTCGAACAAGGGATAGCGGAGCTTCCCCTCTCCGTACTCGCGCTTGAACTTCACGTCCATCGAGGCCTGTGAAGCCCACGTGACAGAGGAGCCGCTGCCGCCCTGCATCCCCACGCCACAGTTGATCTGAAAGCCCTCACCTGTTGAGGGGTCGATCCACTCCATCGAGCCAGGGCGCTCCCACTCGTCTCCCTCTAACCACACGTTCGCGTAGATCCCGAAGACGCCGTCGGGGGGGTTGTAACCGAACCAGTCGTCGATCGACATGACGAGAGACACCGACGGGATCGAGAGCAGCGCCTCCCTCAACTCTTCCTCCGTGTGGAGAGAGAGCTGGGCTTGCTCATATCCGTACCAGGCCCCTGGGTGGTTGCCGTTGTGGTAGTCGGTCCAAGGGGTGCCGTCTTGCTCGATCCATTCAGCAGGGAAACCGTCAGCGATCGTCTCCGCGTGATCTTGAGAGAAGACGTCCGCGACGAAGAGGTACGTGCGCGTAGAGACAGGAGAGGGCGCCATGCCGTCCAAGAGCGCGATCGCTCGCAAGCAGGTCGTGTTCGAGAAGACGAGCGGCGCCGCGTAGGTCGAGCCGTTCGACGCTGAAGGCTCGCTCCCATCCGTCGTGTACCGGATCAGTGCGTCTGCCTCTTCACAGCTGAGCGTGACCGTCACGGGGTCATCGTAGAAGCCGCGTGGCGCGTCGAAGTCCACGTCGCGGGCGGGGTGAAGCTCGTCACCGTTCGGAGCGCCCGGCGTGGGCTCCGCGAGATAGCCGAGCGGTCCGGACGCCCTCGTACCGTAGGAGACGTCCTCGAACTGGCTCGGGTAGGCGGGTGAAAACTCCGAGGTCGGGGCCGCGCCACTCGGAGGTGAGAGGGCTAGATATTCGCCATCTGTCGAGAGCTTGAAGTCGGCGTGCAGCTCGCTCCCGAAGCGGCTCTCCCCGGACGCGAAGACGACTAGGTACCCGTCTGCGGGCAGCGTGGCAGCGGGGAAGACCCAGGGAGAGAGACCACCGAGCTCATCAGTGAGCTCCCAGCCCGCTAGGTCGACGCTCGCACCAGAGATGTTGTGGAGCTCGATCCAATCGGAGCTCTCTCCGTCCTCGTCGAAGAGCGAGTCCTCGTTGTCCGCCATGAACTCGCTGATCTCGACCTGCGCGCTCGCGCCGGGAGCGAGCAGACCAAGGAGGAGGAGCGGACGAGTGATGTGTGTTGCGACTTTCTGCATCGGGCACCGATTCCCTCCACAGACAAGTCTACTTCAATCTACGGATTAGGCCCGCGATCAGGTGCACGCCCGCTCGACGGCCGACCTCCAGCCCCCACAGAGCTCTGCGCGCCGCTCTACGCTCATCAGCGGCTCGAAGCGCGCGTCCTCTTGGATCACCCCCTCGAGCTCACCAGCGTCCTGCCAGACGCCGGCACCGAGCCCCGCGAGGAGCGCGGCGCCGAAGGCCGTCACCTCCAAGTTCGAGGGGCGCACGACCGGGACCCCGAGGACGTCCGCCTGGAACTGCATCAGGAAGTCGTTCGCTGAGGCGCCGCCGTCCACCTGGAGTGAGCTGATCGCGTCGCCGGCGTCCTCTGCGAAGCACTCGACGAGGTCCCTCACCTGGTAGGCGATCGACTCGAGCGCGGCGCGGACGAGGTGCGCGCGACCAGCGCCGCGAGTCAAACCAGTGATGAGGCCCCGCGCCTCCTCCTTCCAGTGCGGCGCGCCCAAGCCTGTGAAGGCCGGCACGATGTAGACCCCTTGCGTGTCCTCGACGGAGGACGCGAGCTCGGCGCTCTCCTCCGCGTCGGTGATGAGCCCGAGCTCATCACGCAGCCACTGGATGACCGCTCCGCCGACAAAGACGCTGCCCTCGAGGGCGTAGTGGACCTCGTCCCCGAGCTGCCAAGCGATCGTCGTGATCAAGCCGTTCTCTGACGCCTTGGCCTCAGTCCCCGTGTTCATCAAGAGGAAGCAGCCGGTGCCGTAGGTGTTCTTCGCTTCACCTGAGCTGTGACAGCCCTGTCCAAAGAGCGCCGCCTGTTGGTCCCCCGCGATCCCCGTGATGGGCAGCGAACACCCGAGCACCTCCGGGTCAGTCTCACCGAAGGAGCCGGATGAAGGCAGGACCTCCGGCAGCATGGCGAGCGGGACCCCGAGCTCTCTGCAGAGCTCCTCATCCCAGCCACCCTCGTGGATGTTGTAGAGCATCGTGCGCGAGGCGTTCGAGGGCTCGGTCACGTGAGCGCGCCCGCCCGTCAGCTTGTAGACGAGCCAGCTGTCGACCGTGCCGAAGCAGAGCTCTCCCTGCTCCGCGCGCTCTTGGGCTCCCTCGACGGCGTCGAGGATGTGCCGGACCTTGGTCCCGGAGAAGTAGGCGTCGATCACGAGACCTGTCTTGGCGCGGACGAGGTCTGCGAGCCCGCGCGCGCGCAGGTCGTCACAGATCCCCGCTGTCTGTCGTGACTGCCACACGACCGCGGGGTGGATGGCGCGCCCGGTGTCGCGCTCCCACACGAGGGTGGTCTCGCGCTGATTCGTGATCCCGATGCACGAGACGTCCCCGCCGCCGCTCAAGACGCTTCGAGCGCTCGCGAGCTGGCTCTCCCAGAGCTCCTCCGGGTCGTGCTCCACCCAGCCGGGCCTCCGGTAGTGCTGCTGGAACTCCTTTTGCTCGACGCGCTGGACCTCGCCAGCCTCAGAGAAGAGGAGCGCGCGGGAGGAGGTCGTGCCTTGGTCGAGAGAGAGGACAGAGCCCATGACTCCCGGAGGCTAACGCAGAGAGCGGCGCGTGCAAGCGCGCTGCCATCTCCTACGTGCTAGCCTCATGTCCCCATGGCTGATCGATTGAGAGAGCTGGAGAAGGAGCGCTACGACGCCGTCGTCATCGGCGCAGGCACTGGGGGCCTTATGTGCGCCGCCAGGCTCGCGCGAGCGGGCCTCGAGGTGCTCATCATTGACCAGCACTACATCCCCGGCGGCAACGCGACGGTCTTCCGCCGCCCTGGGTATGAGTTCGACGTCGGCGTCCACTACCTCGGGGGCTGCCACGAGGAGGGCAACATCCCGACGATGCTGAGGGAGGCCGACGCGCGTGGCGTCGAGTTCGAAGAGCTCGACCCCGACGGCTACGACGTCTTCCACTTCCCAGAGTTTCAGTTCCGCATGCCAAAGGGCTTCGACGCCTTCGAGGCCCGGCTCATCGAGCACTTCCCAGCGGAGCGCCGCGGCGTCCGCCGCTACGTGAAGCTCCTGAGGCAGCTCGCCCGCATGGCAGACGCCTCTGAGAGCAAGCTGAAGACGCTCCTCGCTGCGCCTCGCTCGGTGCTCCTCCTCCGCCACCTCATGGACACGCAGGACGAGTTCCTCGACACCTGCACCCAAGACCCAGGTCTGCGCGCTGTCTTCGCCGGGCAGGGTGGAGACCACGGGCTCCCCCCAAGTCGTGTGTCACTCCTCGTCGCGGCCGGGATCACCCAGCACTACCTCCGCGGCGCGTGGATGCCGAAAGGTGGCAGTCAGGCCATGTCGGATGCGCTCGCCGACTCCATCGAAAGACACGGTGGAGAGGTCCTCTTGCGCGCGCGCGCCACGCGCATCCTCGTGGAAGGAGGACGCGCAGTCGGCGTCGAGCTCGAGAACCCTCACCTCGGGACCCGAGTCATCAAGGCGCCCATCGTCGTCTCCAACGCCGACCTGCGGCGCACGCTCCTCGAGCTCGTCGGCGACGAGCACCTCTCTGCCGAGACGGTCCAGCGCACGAAGGACTACGAGATGTCCCCCGCGCTCAGCGTGCTCTTCCTCGGCGTCCGAGGAGACCTCAGCGAGGACGGCGTCGGGCGAGCGAACCACTGGATCTACCCCGAGCTCTCGAGCGAGCCATGCTACGCCGCCGCGCGTGAGGGGCGCTTCTTAAAGCAGCCCTTCGTCTTCGCGTCACCCGCGAGCCGCAAAGACCCCTCCAATCCACGCCTCGCGCCAGAGGGCGTCGACAACCTCCAGCTCCTCACGATCACCCCCGCTGAGCCGGAGGCCTGGGGCGTGAGCGCTGCCCAGCTCACCGACGGCACTTACCGTAAAGAGCCCGCTTACCTCGAGCGAAAGGCTGAGGTCACCCGCGGCCTGCTCTCTACGGCAGAGGGCTGGCTCCCTGGGCTCTCGGAGCGGGTCGTCTTCAGCGAGCTCTCTTCCCCGCTCACCCACACCCGCTACACAGGCTCGACGGGAGGGACGAGCTACGGGATCGCCCACACCCCTGAACAGGTGCTTGTTTGCAATCCTACGGCGACCACCGAGATCGACGGGCTCTACCTCTGCGGCGCCAACACGCGCAGCGGACACGGGATCGAGGGCGCGGCAGCGAGCGGCCGCTTCTCAGCAGAGAAGATCC
>PVBE012414148.1_pt1 | contig 18027 bp, 12 predicted proteins | sample 1631181 | NCBI WGS metagenome assembly PVBE01 (sample SAMN08397723, study PRJNA350692) | Marine metagenome, whole genome shotgun sequencing project. | isolation source: water | place: Pacific Ocean | collected 2012-04
ACTGTTATTTTTAGTGCGTCTGAAAAGTCCCTTATTTTTGAGGTGCAATTCAAAAAGAAGGGGCTTTTCAGAATTTAAACTTTCGGATAGTTGTGAAATGAGTTGAATAAAAGCAGGAAATTAAGTCAGGTCTTTTTGCTACTGATGAAGACAGGTTCGCTATTCGTAACGTAGCGCCTCTATGGGGTCGAGCTTTGAAGCTTTGTTGGCGGGATAAATACCGGCTCCTAGGCCCACAATAAGGCAAATGATAAAACCCAGTATGATCCATGCCCAGGGGATGATGAAATCTGCATCGAGCAACAATGAAACCACGTTTCCGCCCAGGATGCCAAGCACCACCCCTACAAAACCCCCGATCTGGCATATAACTACAGCCTCCGTCAGGAATTGAATCAGGATTTCCCGCCTGGTGGCTCCGATGGCTTTTGTAACACCAATTTCGCGGGTACGTTCAGTTACTGAAACCAACATGATATTCATGAGACCGATGGCGGCACCCAACAAAGTCACGATTCCAATGATGATGGTAGCCATCGACACATATTTCAATTGATCGATCATCATACTCGCCAAGCGGTCGCTCCTTACGATATCGAAATCATTCTCCGAACCTGGTTTTAAACCTCTTACATTTCTCATGATTCCGGTAGCATCTGCAACAGACATGTCCAAATCATCAGGGGAATTGACTGCAACGCTCAACACAAAACTCGGATTGGAAGACCGATAGTTCCGCCTGGCATTTGAAAGTGGGATCAGAATCATATTGTCTGAGCTTACAACACTTGCTCCTTTGGGTTCAAGAATTCCTACCAGTTTATACTTTATGTTTCCAACAGAAATGGATTTACCCAGAACGCTGTCTTTTGGGCCGAAAAGTTTTCGATAAGCATCGCTGCCCATCAGCATGACATTGCTGGCCGCATTCATTTCAGACATTGAAATATTACGGCCATTGGTCAGTTGCATGCCCATTACGTTGAGGTATTCCACATCCACACCAAAAACGGTAACGTTTGGGTCGGTCTTTTTTGATTGGTACTTCAACGTGGCAATTCCCGAAGCCCGATATGACATGGAAACTTCTCCATAGTCCACAAAACTATTTTTGAAATTTGAAGCTTGTTGATAGTTGATTTTGGTATAACGTTTTCGTTTTTGCCCACCTGATGTCATCCTTGCTCCAAATCCTCCGCGCCTTATCGTGAACGTGTTTGCGCCCATGTTACTGAACTGGCTGCTGATGCTGCCTTCAATACTGTCGATGGAAGTAAGGATACCCACCAACGCCATAATGCCAAATGAAATGATCATCACAGTCAGGGCGGTTCGTAACCAATTGCCACGAATGGATCGCAAAGCCAGTTTTATGTTTTCCTGCAAATTCATGCTGCCCGAGGTTCCTTATGGCGATTGCGAAGACTGATTATTGTAGTTTACTGGGAATTCTAAAAAGCGGTTATAATTCCAAACCTTTTCGCAACAGAAGTGGTTGATACAATTGGGTGTTCGATAAATTCAAGCATCTAAATTCCGTAAATTTGCGGCAAATTTCATTCACCTTAAAAATAAACCTTATGGCCTTCGATTTCGAGATGATCAAAAAACTTTACAGCGAACTTCCTGGAAAAATTTCTGCAGCAAGAAACGTGTTGAACAGACCCCTCACGCTGACGGAAAAAATCCTTTATTCCCACTTATACAACAACGATCAGATCGAAAATTACGAACGCGGAAATGCCTATGTAGATTTTGCGCCCGACCGTGTCGCCATGCAGGATGCTACGGCACAGATGGCTTTGCTTCAGTTCATGATGGCTGGCAGAGATCAGGCTGCAGTTCCTTCAACCGTACATTGCGATCATCTCATTCAAGCAAAAGTTGGAGCATCTCAGGATCTTGAGACGGCCACACAGGTTAACAGTGAGGTTTATGATTTCCTTTCTTCCGTTTCTAACAAATATGGAATCGGCTTTTGGAAACCGGGAGCAGGTATCATTCACCAGGTGGTTTTGGAAAATTATGCTTTCCCCGGTGGAATGATGATCGGAACTGATTCGCATACGGTAAATGCGGGTGGTCTCGGAATGGTCGCCATTGGCGTGGGTGGCGCAGATGCTGTAGATGTAATGGCCGGAATGGCATGGGAGCTTAAAATGCCGAAACTGATCGGAATAAAACTCACGGGTAAAATGAATGGCTGGACATCGGCCAAAGATATTATTCTGAAGGTTGCAGGAATTCTTACAGTAAAAGGCGGAACAGGTGCTATCGTTGAATATTTTGGAGATGGCGCACAGGGTCTATCCTGCACTGGAAAAGGAACCATCTGTAACATGGGCGCTGAGATTGGCGCAACTACATCTCTGTTCGGATATGGAGATGCCATGAGACGATACCTGAAATCAACAGATAGAGCAGATATAGCTGACCAGGCCGATCAGGTTGAGGAACATTTGAATGGCGATGCTGAAGTTTATGCCAACCCAGAAAAATATTTCGACCAGGTAATTGAAATTAACCTCAGTGAATTGGAGCCACATGTAAACGGACCATTCACCCCAGACAAGGCATGGTCAATCAGCGAACTGGGACAAGCCATGAAGGATAACAACTGGCCTGAAAAACTCGATGTTGGTTTGATTGGCTCTTGTACCAATTCTTCCTACGAAGATTTAACCCGCTCTGCCCACATTGCCCGCGAAGCTATTTCAAGTGGCTTGAAAGCGAAATCAGAATTTACAGTTACACCCGGTTCTGAATTAGTACGCTACACCGCAGAAAGAGATGGTTTGTTAGATGTGTTTGAAGATTTGGGCGGAGTAGTTTTAGCCAATGCTTGTGGACCATGCATTGGCCAATGGGCTCGTCACAATGATAATCCTGACCAGGAAAATTCAATCATTACTTCTTTCAATAGAAACTTTGCGAAACGGAATGATGGTAATCCAAAAACGCACTCTTTCGTGGCTTCTCCTGAAATTGTAACAGCACTGTCCATTGCGGGTGATATGACGTTTAACCCAATGACAGACACCATCACCAACGAAGCTGGCGAGGAAGTAAAACTGGCCGAGCCTCAAGGAATTGAGTTGCCACCACAAGGATTTGATGTTGAAGATGCCGGCTACCAGGAACCAGCCGAAGATGGAAGTGGAATTGTAGTAACAGTTTCCGGTTCTTCGGAACGATTGGAATTGCTGACTCCATTTGCCGCTTGGGATGGCGGTGAATATGAGAGTCTCGTTTTACTATTGAAAGCCAAAGGCAAGTGTACAACCGACCATATTTCGATGGCCGGACCATGGCTGCGTTTCCGGGGACATTTGGATAACATTTCAAACAACTGCTTTATTGGAGCAGTGAACGCCTACAGCGACCAAACAAACACCGTAAAAAATCAGTTGAACGGGGAATATGGAGAAGTACCTGCTACGGCTCGATCATACAAAGCTGATGGCGTAGGAAGCATTGTGGTTGGCGATGAAAACTATGGTGAAGGTTCTTCAAGGGAACATGCGGCTATGGAGCCACGGCATTTGGGTGTAAAAGTAGTTTTGGTGAAATCATTTGCCAGAATTCACGAAACCAACCTGAAGAAACAAGGAATGTTGGGACTGACTTTCGAAAACCCTGCAGACTATGATAAGATACGGGAAGATGACAAAATTGATGTAATTGGCTTACAAAACTTCACACCAGATTCACAATTCTCGATAGTGTTGAATCATGCAGATGGAACAACTGAAGAATTCAAAGCTAACCACACCTACAATGAAGCCCAAATTGAGTGGTTCAAAGCCGGAAGTGCTTTGAATATGATCAGGGGTGGGGTTGAAGCATAAATTATGTAAAACCTAAATGAAAAAGGGCTGTTCAATTGAACAGCCCTTTTTGGTTTTAGTTCATCAATTTGACTGTCCTTAGCTCTTGGCTGGGGATTCTCTCCCGCAATCATTTTTTCACGTGAAAAAATGGTTGCGACACATGGCGCAATGGTTCAGACAGTTGTCGCAATGGTTGCGCGGCTTGATAAATTCATCGGGCCACTTGGCGGAATGGCTGCGACAAGGGCCGCAATGATTCCTACACACATGGTGCAACGGCTGAGTGGCTTGTCGCAACGACTGCGACAGTTGGCGCAACGGCAAAATCAGTTAAAAAATGATGAGAGAAGCTAAAGGAAAAACCAATCAACTGATTTTCAGAATCTGTTGCCATAATCCTGATATCCATTAGGTAGAGTTGTCAGTCCTTCACCTTTTCAAACACAATTCTGTAGTGCTCAAATATTTCCTTCTTAAATACCTGAAGATTGGGTTGTATTCTAAACCTGCGCAACCATGCTCTGAAATTCCGGTCTGCCAAATAATCGGGCAGAAACGATGCGAACAGCAGGTATTTTTTCAGGTTGAACCTGGTGAATGCGGCAGTCCATCGGTTTATGGTTTCGATATAATCAAGCCTGCCACTGTCAATCGATATTAGCTTGAAATGTTCTTCAGTTGCCGGATTAATCAGTCCTTCTTTTCCATAAGGTAACCACGAACCCGGAAATACTTCACAGATGAGATCCATTAATTCCTCACCAGTGAATTCACTTTTGTTTAAGTCGGTTTGTTTGAATTTAATATCCTCGAAATTAACCATGTTGGGGCCAAACACCATTGACTGGCAATAAAAACGGCCTCCTACTGGCAGCAGACTGGCCATTTGTTTAAAATATCTCCTGTAAATGTTATCCTGTTCACCCGCCACATATTCTTCAACTGAACAAAGGTGTTCAGGACTACCCATAGCCGCCACCGCATCAAATGTTCCGAAAGTTTCGGGAGCTATGTCTTTTGAGTCCATGTGCTTGACATTCAACCCATTCTTAATGCAGGCATCAGCCTGGCCTTTTGCTAACACCACACCGTAAGCATCAACCCCCATCTGCGATAAGTAATTGACAAATGCCCCCCAGCCACATCCAATATCAAGGACTTTCGAACCTTCTTTTATATTGCAACCGTCAACAATGAACTTATGTTTCTGTAATTGTGCATCTTCTATGGTCATTGAGAAATCACCGTCAAATCTTGCACCGCTGTAAGCACCCATTTCACCTAAACTCAGGCGGAATATCTCATCCATTTTTGTGTAATGGGCATCTAAATGTTTTTGGTCGGCCATGTTATCATTTAATTCGTTTGTGAAAATCGGAGGGCGAAAATAAAATTGTTTATTGATTCTTTAAGATGATTAAGAGCATCTTACGGAATGGATGGTATTTATAATGAGTTGGAACAAGCGGGTACTAATGGAGTTATAATGAGCCTCTTTCTTTTAGTCTTTCCCGATTCTACAACTCCGGAGCCAATTCCAAATTCATAAACTTGTCCGGCCCCACAAACACCCGATCAGTCAATCCACCTTTTCCGTCAAAATAGCCATCAGGATTCAAAGAAGAATGAAGCACCACATTGGCAGAATCCAGGGCGTATCCTTTCACAGTAATTGTTCCGGCTGAGGAAGATTCGATGTTCAGTTCATAAGCTCCACCACCACTGGGTTGAAAACCATCCACAAATTCGCCTCCAAACAAATTGCCCATTTGTGTGAGTGTTCGTGTCACTTTGGTGGAATCGGCAGGAGCTCCATTAAGCAACCAATTCCCTGTTCCATCTTTCGATAACTCATACATACCGGTGGTTGGAGAAATGCAGGAAACACTTGTCCAGTTTTTCCAGTCGTCTTTCACGATTTGTTTATCTCTAAAACTGTTCGCATCGCGATTGAAAGTGGCATCGAGGAAACCATCTACTGCGTAGGTCTCTATGTCACCTTCCAACCGAACGTAAGTCGTCATGCTCTGTGGTTGCTGCTGGAAACTGAATTTGCCGATATACATATCGAGTGTTGTTTCGCCACCTTCTTTTACTTTCAAGTGAGTAGCCGTTTCCCCGGTAACTTCATAATCTGTCCACTTTTCTTCTTTTTTCGAAGCCAGTCTTTTGGGTTTAATGGATTCAAGTTGGTCAATCATTCCAGCAATCTGGTCGGTTCCGACAACGGCTGTTTTGCCGGTTGGCAGGTCAACCCGCCAGGTGGGGCCTTCTTTGTAGAGTTTTACATCCGGTTTTTCCTCACCGGCTTTCTTTTTAGGAACAATGTAAATTTCCGTGACTTTCGATGAGTCTATCTGAACAAGCACATCGCGGAAAGTTCGTTCACTTTTAAAGGAAGAACTCATTTTAACCACGGCCACCAAACCGCCCAGCACCACCAGGAGGATCAACAATTGGGTTGTTGTGAATTTCTTAAGCATAGCGTGTTTCCATCCATTTGTTTCGTAAACGACTTCTCATTTGCATTCTCACAAAACCATAAATGATTATCAATAAAATCGGCAATAGAAAGTTTACCCATTTAATCATCGTTTTTTTACTGTCATCAATGTCTTCATCAATAGGTCGTGAGGTGACGGCTTTTGTTCTCAACTCGTTCAAACCAGTGTCATCACTAAGCCATTCTATGGAGTTTACAAATAAGCTCACATTGTCTTGCTGCAATTGTTGTGCGCCTTGCCCTTCACCGTTCACCGCAAAATCACCATCGCCAAATACCACCATTTTTGAAAGAGAAGTTCCGGCAATATTTCCTTCAATGGCTACTCCGATAGGTAATCTTGAAAGTTGGAAATCGGTGTTGTTCCACTGTTTTTGAAAATTGAAATAAGTGGTTCCGGGTTGAGTTCCTGATTTTTTTGAGCTGTAACCCAAATAGTCGTATTGAATGCTTGAGTCAGCCGGAGCATAAGTTATGGGGCTGGCAAAAGGCAGCATCACCCCTTCTAATCCTTTTGAAATAGGATGATCGGCAAATTTTGAAATGAGTGGGAGGAACGGAAACTGAACCGGGGTTTGAATCGAGAAGAACCCTTGTTGTTGTCTTACAGAAACGCTTCCGCATTTCGAGTCAATGAGAAATTTTTCTTCAACAATTACTCCCTTGTTTTCCAACCAAGTTTCCAGACCTGTGGTGATTGGCGAACCGTTGCTGGCCTGGAAATCTCCGTTTACGCGGTTGATACCAACATACAATCTTCCGCCATTTTGCAGGAATTGATCTAACTGATCGAGGTGACTTTGCGGGAATTGTTCAGTCGGTGCGATGATAGCGAGGCAACCAAAACCAGGATCAATCGCGGCAGTATCCGAAAGTTCAACAGTTTCAACATCATAAAGCACCCGAAGCACATTAACCGTTTGATTCAGAGCACTCAAACTTGGCTCCCCGTGGCCTTGCAATAAACCAATTTTGGTTTTGTCAACGATGGTTACTTTTTTGATACTCGAAGAAAGGGCATACTCCATGGCTGCTCCCGGCTGAATAAATGGCATAACATCCTTTTGTTCTCCGGATTGGATCACAGCACCCAGATAAGCTTTCACCTGTGCCACTTCATCCTTTTCCCGAACATTTATAAGGATAGGCTGAATTCCAGATTGCTGCGCTTCGCGTTCGGTTTCTTCATCTTCATTCGGATCGATAAACTCAAAAACCACCTGCTCATCGCTGTAGTTGGCGTACTCCAGGAGCAGATCCCTGAAATCTTCCTTCACCCTGGCAATGTGCGCAGGTAGTTTATCAGCAGAAGTGAAATAAGCGGTAATGGTTACCGGTTCTTCCAGGTCACTCAGAATATCCTTGGTAGCCTCGCCCAATGTGTAGCGTTGGTCACCGGTAAAATCGAGCCTGAAATAAAATTGTTCGCTGAGTATGTTGATCATAACGATCACACCAATCATCAGCAACAAGCGTGTTTGTAAACTTTTCATTTTCAATTAATCGTTATTGTGATGCAACATTACGCCTCGCCAAAACCGATTCGGCAATAACAAGCCCGGTTAAGGTGATGGATAAAAAATAAATGATGTTTCGTGAGTCGAGCAAACCTCTTGAAATGGCTTCGAAATGCGTGTAAAAACTCAGATAATCGAAGATGCCGCTCATGAAACCTGCATTCATACTCAGCAACCAGAAGATCAGAAGGAAAACCAATTCAATTGCTGCTGCCAACAAAAAGGCGACAATCTGGTTGTTGGTTACCGCACTTGCAAAAATGCCGATGCTGATGAGCGCTGAACTCAATAGTAACAACCCGAAATAACCGCATATTACCGCACCATGGTCAACTGGCCCGAGGTTCATTACCGTTATATAATAAGGTAGTGTCAGGATCAAGGCGATCAACACCAGCAGAAAACAAGCGAGGTATTTCCCAAGAACCACTTGCCAGTCGTTGATAGATTTGGTGAGCAAAAGCTCGATGGTTCCCGTTCGTTTTTCTTCCGAAATCATTTTCATGGTGATAGCTGGAATCAGAACAGAGATAAACACAAATGCCCAACCGAAGAATTGATCGAGGCTGGCTTGTTTGGTCATAAATACATCACCTCCAAACATCCAGGTGAAAAAACCTGTTGCCGCCAGGAAAAGCACCAGCAGCATGTAGGCCATCAGGGAATCGAAAAATGTTTTCAATTCACGAATGGTTAGAATCCAAATCGTTTTCATTGTTAATATTTAGACTAAGTGAATGGTTAGTTTAAAGTCAGGTCACGGAAAATATCTTCGAGGCGAGTTTCAATTGGTGTCATTTCCAACAGCGTCCAGTGATTCTGTACACACATATTGAAGATATCTCGTCTCGAAGATTGATTGGACGCACTTTGAATGGAATAGTTCAGGAAATCGCCTGCTACAGGATCAACCATATTTACGCTGCCTAATCCCTGTAAGGCAGTAGCAACCGTATTGTTGTCTGGCCCTTCTATTTGAATCTTAACAAGTTCCTGTCCCTGCGCTTGTTTCCTCAAATTATCAGCCGAACCATCTGCCACAATTTTACCATTGTTGATGATCAGGATCCTATCGCAAGTCGCCTCCACTTCAGGAAGAATATGCGTGCTGAGGATCACGGTCTTTTCTCGTCCCACTTCGCGAATAAGTTTTCTGATCTCTACAATCTGGTTAGGATCAAGACCTGTGGTTGGCTCATCAAGGATCAGGATTTCCGGATCGTGGATCATTGCCTGTGCAAGCCCAACTCGTTGACGAAATCCTTTCGAAAGCTCACCGATTTTCTTGTGCTTCTCAACATCTAAACCACAAAGACGAACCATTTCAGCAATTCTTTCGGGAATCATTGATTTGGAAACACCTTGTATTGCAGCTGTGAATTGGAGATATTCCATCACAGGCATATCGTGGTAAAGCGGGTTGTTTTCCGGCAAGTAACCAATCCTGCTCTTTATCTGATCTTGATGATCCTTTACGTTGTAGTCACCAATGTGTACATTGCCACCATTGGCGGCCATGAAACAAGTTATGATTTTCATGGTTGTGGTTTTACCCGCACCGTTGGGCCCGAGAAAACCAACTATTTCACCAGTTTTAACCTCGAAGTCGATATTATCTACAGCCTTTTGTGGGCCGTATTGTTTGGTTAATCCTTGTACTCTAATGTCCATTTTTTTTTGAACCTGTTTTTTTTTACGGCTGCAAAAATATTAATTGAAACATAACGAGCAAAGGCACATTAACACATTTTAACCACCGTTTTATAAGACTGGATGCCCAATGCTATTACTCACCGAGATTACCTAACTTTGTTTAACCCCTTTCTTTCCCACCGTTTATTGGCGAACCTTTAACCAAATGCACATTAGTTAGACGTGCTTATTCGCTCAAATTGAAAACCGAATTGTAAGCGTACTTCATTAATCTAAATTGTCGATGATGAACATAAGAACATTTGTTTTATCCACGGTAGCTGCCTTACTCTTGTTAACCTACACGCCAGGTTTAAAAGCAGGTATTACAGACAGTACTCCACAAGCAATCAATTTCCAGGCAATTGCCCGCGATGCGGCTGGAAATGTTATGTCAAATGAAAAAGTAAGGCTGAAAGTTGAAATTGTGGATCGTGTTTTATCGCAGGTGGTTTATGTTGAAGAACATGAAGCCGGTTCGAATAAGGTTGGCTTGTTCAATTTGAAAATTGGGGAAGGGGAAGTCATAGAAGGATCTTTCGAAAAATTAGATTGGTCTGCAGGGGATTTGTGGCTGCGCTTACACCTGGCCATTGGGCAAGGTGAATTGCGAATGGTGAGTGAAACCCAGTTTGTGAGTGTTCCTTATGCGCTTCATGCTAAAACTGCAGATCGACTGGCCGGCACAAATCGTGCCCTGGCAGACAGTGTTTGGTTATTGGGTGGAAATGTAGGAATCAGTTCAAATTTGAATTACATTGGCACCAGTGATTTTGAAGATGTTGTTTTAAAAACAGATGGAACAGAACGTTTGCGCATGAAAGCCCAGGGCCAGATTGGAATTGGAACAATCAGCCCCGCCACCAGTCTTGAAATATTTGGTGACATGCGGGTAGGTGACGGCTCAAATTATGGACAAATAGATGCAGATGGGGACCTGTTTTTCAAAGGAGCGGGGGATTACCTGGTTGGCCCAAATCGTTATGCTTTTCGTTATCAATTCCAGGAAGATTATGGCCTGCGATTCAATGCTCTGGACTTTCGATACGAGTTTCTGACTGCTGGGATGACCCGTGTCTTCAGTGTAGGAGCCAACAATGGAGAAGCTTATGTAGCTGGAAAACTTGGAGTAGGCACAACAACCCCAACCACAAAATTAGACGTAAATGGAACAGCCACCATAGGAACTGCCGGTAGCAACTACGCGAGTTTTGGCGCAGATGGAGATTTAACTTTTGTTGGAAATGGTGATTACCTGGTGGGTGGAGACCGGTATGCATTTCGTTACCTGGCCAATCAAAACTTCGGCATGTTTTTCAGTTCCACCACCGGTTCTTATCAGTTGATGGATGCTACGGCATCACCTGTCTTTAGTGTCAGAGCTGCAAATGGAGAAACACATGTTGCTGGAAACCTCGGAATCGGAACAACGTTGCCATCCACAAAACTTGATGTAGCCGGAACAATAACGGCAACCGGTTTCACTTTACCCGTAAATGCGACTGCCGGCCACGTGCTCACCACCGATGCTTTTGGCGTAGCCTCCTGGCAACCAGGCGGGGGAGGCGGAGGTTCCGACAACGACTGGATCATCAATGGAAATGATATGTATTCTGGCGTTTCAGAACGAGTCGGAATTGGGACCAGTGCCCCACTTTCCAAACTCCATGTTTCCGACACCAGTGGCGTTTTGTTTGAAGGTCAGTTTGGAACCGGAACGATTCCAATTGAGGGACCTGGCACAAGATTAATGTGGTATCCTGGGAAAGCGGCATTCCGTGCGGGAAGATCTGCAGCTACTGAATGGGATGATGTAAACATTGGCTTTTCATCAGTAGCCTACGGTTTTGCAACCGAAGCATCCGGCAATAATGCAGTTGCGATGGGTTCTGTGACCATGGCATCCGGTTCTAATTCAACAGCCATGGGAAATTTCTCCATAGCCAGCGGATCTGCTGCAACGGCCATGGGTTGGAACAGCACGGCAAGTGGAGAGTTTGCAACCGTTATGGGCCAGGGTACTTTGGCAAGCGGGAAAAACTCTTTGGCCATCGGTGCAGCGAGTCATTCTGAGGCTTTGAACAGTGCAGCATTCGGATTGAACACAACAGCTAATGGAACCAACGCAACAGCTCTCGGAAGTTTCACGACATCATTCGGAAATAGTGCGCTGGCAATCGGCCACAACACGCATGCTCGTTCTTATGCCTCTTTGGTATTAGGACAATACAATATTCTTGCTGGAGACAGTGGAATGTGGTTGGCCAGCGATCCAGTTTTTGTGATCGGAAATGGAGCGTCAACGGTTAGTCGTTCCAATGCTGTTACGGTTTTGAAGAATGGAAATTTTGGAATTGGGCAAACTACTCCTTTGGAATTACTTGACGTAAATGGGGGAGTTAGGTTTGGAAATACTACAGCAACAAATGCAGGAACTATCCGCTTCAATGGCAGCGATTTGGAAGGATTTGTTGGTGGTGCATGGATTTCACTGACTGGAGGAGGGGGAAGCCCAGGTGATCCTGATCAAACCTTGAACCTTTCCGGAACCAACCTGAACATTTCTGGCGGTGGAGGAAACACCATCAACCTGATTTCTTTGGTAGATGATGCGGATGCTGATCCTTCAAATGAGATACAGGAATTGATTCAAACCGGTAACAACCTGGCCCTGACAAGTGGAAGTAACATTGTTGATCTCAGCGCCTACCTCGATAACTCCGATGCACAAACACTTTTGTTAGCCGGAAATGATCTTTCAATTTCAAACGGAAATTCAGTGGATCTAACAGCTCTTGTAAACGACAATGACGCAGACCCCACGAATGAAATTCAGAACATCAGCTTGACAGGAACAACTTTGGGTCTGTCTGGAAGCACTCCTGGCTCAATTAATTTATCCGCATTTCTTGATAATACAGATGCACAATCTTTGAGCCTGGCAGGAAACAACCTGAATATTTCGGGTGGAAACAGCGTAAACCTATCTACATTAATAAATGACGCTGACGCTGATCCATCTAACGAGATTCAGGACTTATCATTCTCAGGCACTAATCTTGCTCTGTCAAACTCGGTTGTTTCAGTTAACCTTTCCTCACTGGTTGACGATGCAGATGCCGATCCATCAAACGAGATTCAAGACCTTTCGTTGAATGCGAACAATTTGGGACTTTCCGGAAGTGGGCCTACGGTTTCGCTTGCCGGATATTTAGATAACACTGATAATCAGAATCTCTCTCTTTCAGGAAATAACCTTTCCATTGGTGGGGGCAATAGTGTAAATCTGAGTGGTTTCATAAATGATGCAGATTCCAATCCGATAAATGAGTTGCAAGATTTGACATTGAGCGGTACAACCCTTTCATTGACGGGCAGCACTCCTACAATTGATCTTTCGCCATTACTCGATAATACCGACAATCAATCCTTAAACTTATCAGGAAACACACTCTCCATATCTGGGAGTGTTCCAACTGTCAATCTTGCCGGTTATCTGGACAATACAGATAATCAATCAATTTCGCTTACAGGAAATACATTATCCATTTCCGGAAGCGGACCAACTGTTGATCTTACGGCTTTTCTGGATAATTCCGATGCCCAGACACTTTCAGTTTCCGGCAGCTCGATTACAATTTCAAATGGAAACTCTGTAGCCATTCCAACCAGCAGTTCGTGGACTACCAGCGGAAACAACATTTACAACAGCAATAGTGGAAATGTAGGCATTGGAACCACTAACCCTATCTATTCACTTGACGTGAATGGTGGCTTCCAGGTTTCACAATTGGCTGTTTTTCAATCACTATCTATTTTTTCCGGAAACGCCAATTTCACGGCAAATGTTGGAATTGGAACAATTTCACCTAGCGAAAAACTGCATGTTGTTGGCAATGCACGTATCAATGGAAACCTGTGTTACAGCGGCAGTTTTGGGGCCTGTTCCGATGTGCGTTACAAAGAGGATTTTCTACCAATTGGGAACGCGCTCAGTCGTTTACTGTCAATTGAAGGTTTGTATTATGATTGGAAACAGACCCAGTTTCCTGAAATGCATTTCCCCGATGAAAGGCAGATTGGAGTAATAGCTCAGGAAGTTGAAAAGGCTTTTCCAGAATTGGTGATGGATGATGAAGACGGTTTCAAATCTGTGGATTACAGCAAATTCAGCCCGGTATTGATTGAGGCCATCCGTGAGCAACAGGCCATGATCAATGCACTTCAACGGGAAAATGCCGAAATGAAAGTGCGACTGGATAAAGTAGAACAGGTTACTAATTTCTCCAGCCGATAGATCAATACCAGCTTCAGGCAGAATATCGCGCAATCCGTCTGAAAATAATTTTTAGACTGCCCTAAAAATAGCATTACCTTTGTGCTATAATTGGCACAAGTGATCTCTCAAACAGAAGAAAACTATCTGAAAGGCATTTTCAAACTTACCAGGAAAACGGATAAGCCGATTTCCACCAATTCAATTTCAAAATTGATTAATACCACAGCTGCCTCGGTAACTGATATGTTAAAGAAGTTGGCGGAAAAAGAGTTGGTGCATTACGAAAAGTACAGGGGTGTTCAATTGACTGAACATGGCGAATCGGTTGCAAAAAACCTCGTGAGGAAGCATCGCCTCTGGGAAGTGTTTCTGGTTGAAAAGCTCAATTTCACATGGGATGAAGTGCATGACATTGCCGAGCAGTTGGAGCACATCAAATCGCCCTTGCTTACCGATAAGTTAGACGACTTTCTAGGCAATCCACAATACGATCCACATGGCGATCCTATCCCTGACAGAAACGGAAAGATCATTTATCATGAAGAGGTTTCGCTTCAGGATTTAAACAAGGAAAAATCAGGTGAAGTGGTTGGCGTGAAAGACACCTCTCCGCAATTCCTGAAGTTTTTGGATAGCATGAAAATTAAACTGGGCACAAGACTGACGGTAATTGATCAAATTGAATACGATGAGTCACAGATAGTTGAGATTGATGGGAAAGGACCGGTTACTTTATCTAAAATGGCTGCCCGGAATTTGTACATGAAAATAGAATCCAACGGATGAGAGCCTTCCTCTCAATTTTAATATTGTTTACTTTTTGGATGCTATCACTTCCGGTGAAGGCCGGTGAAATTGTTGCAACCACCTCATTCCTCCGCGATATTGCTCAAAACATTGCCGGCCCTGAGATCGAAGTTGTTTCAATTATGCCCGTGGGAGGCGACCCACACATTTACGAACCCATTCCTGATGATGCCAGGACTTTGGCAGATGCTGGTTTGATCATTAAAAACGGTTTGCTACTGGAAGGTTGGTTGAACGAGCTAATAGATAACTCAGGAACACAAGCCATTATCATTGAAGCATCAGCCGGTTGCTCAGCGATAAAAAGTACAGAATATCACGATTCTCCCGATCCACATGTCTGGATGGATGTAGAGAACGGAATCGTTTATGCGGAAAACATCATGAACGCGCTGATACTCTTTAATCCGGATGGAGAGGCCGGCTATCGACAGAATTTTCGCGCTTACAAAAAGCAACTGGAAGCTTTGGATGCGGAAGTTGTTGAGTTGATCGGTACGCTTCCGGAAAGCAACCGTATCCTGGTTACATCGCATGATGCGTTTCAGTATTTCGGTCGTAAATATGGCTTGAGGCTTGAGTCGGTAATGGGCACTTCTACTGACGCAGAGGTGCAGATTGCTGACATCAACACCCTGGTGGCTGTGATAGACCGGTATTCTATTCCTGCTGTTTTTGTGGAGTCCACGATCAATCCCAAATTGTTGGAGCAACTGGCTTCGGATCGTGGCATAATCATAGGTGGAAAACTTTTTGCCGACAGCCTTGGCGATGAAGAAAGTGGGGCTGAAACTTACATCAGCATGATCAGGCAAAACACCAAACGAATTGTCTTGGGTCTTAGTGGTAAGGCCGAAAACCAGGCTACAACCCAAACCGATCTCTGGCTTTTTATTGGAGTGATATTTTTGTTGTTTGTGGCTTCGTTTGCCGTGGTTGCTGCCAAGTTGAGGGTTGCACAGCAGAAAATGGGCAACCGAAAAGATTATCACCTCAATATAGATGGTGTTTCTGTGAGTTATGACAGAAAGACTGTTCTCACCAACATCTACCTGAGGTTGCTGCCGGGAAACATTTACGGACTGGTTGGACCAAATGGAGCTGGAAAGTCAACACTGTTAAAAGCAGTTCTTCAACTCATTGACCTCGATGCCGGAAAAATTGAGGTCAACACTTTGCCTCTTGCTTCTTTGAGAAAATACATCGCGTACATTCCGCAAAAGGAGGAGATTGACTGGCAGTTTCCGGCAACCGTGGCCGATGTGGTGGCTATGGGTCGTTATCCTCACAAACTGACATTCGAAAGATTATCGAATGGTGATTGGCGGCTAGCAAACGAAATGATGGAAAAAACCGGAATTGCCGATCTGGCAAGCCGTCAGATTGGGGAATTGTCAGGGGGACAGCAGCAACGTGTTTTTCTGGCCAGAGCACTTTGCCAACAGGCCGAGATTTATCTTTTCGATGAGCCTTTTGTTGGGGTGGATGTCACCACAGAGCGCAAAATGATGGACATTCTAAGAGGATTGGCCGATGAAGGAAAACTGATACTGGTGATCCATCATGATTTGAGTAAGGTGGACGAATACTTTGATTCTGTGATTTTGCTGAATCAAAGATTAGTGGCGTTCGGCCCGGTAAACGAAGTTTTCACTGATGAAAACATTAAAAAAACCTACAGCGGCAAATTGAGCATTCTTCAACAAATGGAAGAATTGGCATGATCGAGATTATTGAGGTGTTTCAGTACGAATGGGCCATCCGGGCGTTGTTGGCTTCAAGCATGGTTGGTATCATGTGTGGAATTCTTGGGTGTTTCATTGTGCTTCGCAACATGGCTTTGATCGGTGATGCGCTGTCGCACGCCATTTTGCCTGGTGTTGTTGCGGGCTTTCTGATTGCCGGGCACAGTATTCTCGGATTTTTTGTCGGATCGGTGGTAGCAGGATTGATTGCAGCCGTTTTGATTACCCTACTTCAGAGAAACGTAAAATCGAAAGATGATGCGGCCATCGGTATTGTTTTCACTTCCATGTTTGCGCTTGGTGTAATGGGCATTTCCTATATCAGCAGGATGGAGGGTGTGCATATTGACATGAAAGATTTTCTTTTTGGGAATGTGTTGGGTATAGCCGATCAGGATCTTTGGCTCACATTTTTAATCACGCTTTTCGTTTTGGTTTCGGTCACTGTATTTTATCGCTATTTGTTCATCACCACCTTTCAGGAAACCATTGCCCGAACCATGGGTATTTCGGTTGGTGTTATCCATTATTTCCTGATGTTGTTGTTGTCATTTGCCGTGGTGGCATCACTTCAGTCGGTTGGGGTAATCTTGGTGGTGGCCATGTTGATCATTCCAGCATCTACGGCTTATTTGTTGACCAACCGCCTGAAAAGGATGTTGGTGATTGCTGCAATTGCGGGCTGGGTTTCCTGCGTGTTGGGGTTGGTTTTGGCTATTGTTTTTGAAACCACACCAGGGCCGGCAATGACAATCACATCGGCATTGTTATACTTGCTGGCCGTTATCATGGCACCAGAAAAAGGTTTGATTTCGAAGTATAGGATCAAACAATCGAAACGAGCTAAAATTATGCGCGAGGATGCCCTGAAGCAGATGGTGAAGTTGCACGAATTAGGTCAACTGAATTTACTGAACCTTCAAAACCGGTTGGATTTGGGAGCACTGAAGTTCAGGTCGGTGATTCAAAATTTGTCTCGACAGGGTTTGATTTCACAAGAAGAAGATGAGCTAAACCTTACCAAAACCGGTTTAAAAACTGCCTATCGGCTGATTAGAGCACATAGATTATGGGAAACTTACCTTGTAGAAAGGGTTGGACTTTCGAAAGAGCAAATCCACGAGGATGCTGAGAAATACGAACACATTCTTACTCCCGATTTGATGGATGAAATGGAGGTGAAACTTGGAAATCCGCAACGCGACCCTCATGGCTCCCCTATTCCAAAACGCAAGAATGAAAAGCAGATCACCTTGCAGATGCTTGAGCCGCGCCAAATGGCGGTTATCACAACTGAGCAGGAAGATGAAGATATTTCGCTAAAACTTTGGCAAATGGGCATCACGCCAAATATGCCATTTTCTATCACGGCTGCTGATAACGGCTATATGGAAATTGATCTGAACAATCGTACACTTAAATTAGACGAGACTCTTGCCGGCCAGGTTAGGGTTTCTGTGGTTGGGGAATTGTATTCGTAATGGGTGCATGGTTTCGATCAGATACTGATGCGCACAACTATCCGAAAGTTTAAATTCTGAAAAGCCCCTTATTTTTGAATTGCACCTCAAAAATAATTTATGGGACTCTTCAGACGCACTAAAAATAACAGTAAGCCTTTAATTCGTCAAATAATAGATTTGGTGCCACCTTG
>PVBE012873697.1_pt1 | contig 18026 bp, 21 predicted proteins | sample 1631181 | NCBI WGS metagenome assembly PVBE01 (sample SAMN08397723, study PRJNA350692) | Marine metagenome, whole genome shotgun sequencing project. | isolation source: water | place: Pacific Ocean | collected 2012-04
AAAAACGCGGTATTACGTGCTAAACGCGACATATATTAGGCTTATCCTACCTTATTACGAGGGCTAGATCAATTGACATTGGACCATGCATCGCGTATAAGTATTGCAAGGAGGTACCGATCATGAGATCGAGAATCGTTATAAACGGAAAGAGGCTGTTCCTTGCCGGAGCAAGTTGCACTTGTGAGTTGATCTTGGCGTGTTACGCGCTGCTGATGTTCTCGCTCGCTGTAACGGAAGCGATCGACAGGAATCAGATCTGCTTGATGCTGTTCATCGGAATCCTGATCGTCGCCGGGCCCATGAAGGTGTTCGGTGACTGGCTCAATATCGAGGCACTCAAGGTTACTAGGCGGGTCTTGGGCGTCACAGAAGACAGAGGGCAGTAGCCGTGGTTGACTGGCTGAAGCTAGCTGTTGATTTGGTCACCTTCTACGTTGGGGTCATCATCGTTGCTTCACTCGTTGCGGCGATAATCGTTCAGCTTCTCTTGTGCCTCGGTGCACTTGGAGCGCACGCGTACGAACTCTGCCTCATCTTCGCGGCAGCCACGTACGTGTACATGGCCCTTGTGAACAAAGTCGTGCTGGTGATGAAGCGAGTACACACCCATGCAACGAGGCGATTGCATGCTAACGCAGCAAGGTAGATCGGATGTCTACACGAACGCAAACCACCCGCTCTGGGTGAGTTTTTTTGACAGCAGTTATTTTACCAAGTATAAATACAATCAACGGACACGAAGTCCAAGACCCAAGACACTGAGAAAAGAGGTGACAACATGCAGACATCAAGTTTCGTAGGCAGGAGTGTGTTCCCGATCGTGCTCACTCAGAGCATGCTGGCCGCCGTAAAGCTGCTCGTTCTCGTGAGCTCACCGTTCATGTGGATCGCTGGGTGGCTCGTGATGCTGGCGGCAGTCGTCGCGTACCTCGTGCGAGTTGAGTTCGCCGCGAAGGTGCTTGAGGAGATCTCGGACGCGCTCAATGGAGTGGCCGTACTCACGATGAAGACTGTAGTCAGCGAGATCCGCAGACTCTTTCACTGCTGAGGCGCCATCTTCTGTGGAGGCGTTGTGCTTCAAGCGGTAGCTGAGCTGATCCAGCACATCGAGATCAGACGTGGAACGATGGCTCGAGTGTGAGGCCGTCGCTGGCGATCATCTGGCGGCAAGCCCAAACGAAAACCACCCATCTCTGGGTGGCGTCTTTTTTATCGCTTTGACCATTGTGGGGCTTTTCGAGCCTTCTTTAGTCCTGGCTTCTTTCGTTCCTTTACTCGAGCGTCTCGTGAAAGCAACCCTTCTGCCTTCAATGATGCTCGTAAGTCTGCATCGATCTTGATAAGCGCTCGCGCTATTCCAAGTGATACTGAATCAGCTTGTGCTGCAATTCCACCACCGAGTACTCGAACTGATACATCTGCTGTCTCTGCCATTCCTGCAGTTGTAAGAGCCGCCATTACGCGCTGCTGCCATTCTAGTACTGGGAAGTAGTTCTTCATCTCACGACCGTTGATCTGAAACTGACCCTTTCCTGCTTTGTAGACACGTACTTGTGCTACAGCACTTTTTCGTCGTCCGAGTCCACGAATGTACTCGCCTTCGAAAGTTATTTTTGAATCAGCCATATTATTTCTTTATCGTCATTCGTTTCATGCGCTCTGTTCGAAGTCGGTTCTTTGGAAGCATTCGCAATACTGCTCGCTTCAAAACTTCTGTAGGATCTTTATCCCATACCTTTCGCAAGGTCTCTTCTTTCAATCCACCTGGGTGACCTGAGTGACGGTAGTAAATCTTTCCGTCCATCTTGTCTCCAGTGATCTTCATCTCTCCAGCGTTCTCGACGTTTACGATGCCACCCATGTCTATGTTTGGCTTGTAATCTGGTCGATCCTTTCCTTGAAGGATGTGTGAAATCTCTGCGGCAATACGACCTGGTGACCGTCCAGCGGCGTCGATCGTATGCGTTGTTCGTGTGATTGCTTCCATATTATACAAATGAGATTTCAACCATAGGAGCTCCGTCACCCTGTCGGGCTCCGAGCTTTGTGATACGCAGGTAACCACCTGGTCGCGTTGCGTACTTTGGCCCTAACACTTCAAGTACTTTGTTCACTGCACCTTCGGTCATCAATGTCTTCATCAACTCCCGTCGTGCATGAATCGTATTCTCTTTACCAGTCGTAATTGCACGTTCAACAATAGGACGAACTACTTTCGCCTTTGTCGCCGTCGTCTTCACAGTCTCGTGCAAAATGATACTTGTCGCGAGATTACGAAGCATGGCTTCCCGAGGAGCTTTCTTGCGTCCCAATGTTTTTACTGCATTACGATGTCGCATATTCTAGTTTATTCCTCCGATTCTGATAATTCTTCTTCCTCTTCTACCACATCTCCTGAAATCTCACCACCGGCGAGCAACTGGAAATGCTTCATAAGTATCTCTGTGGACGCCTCAACCGCCTCTTGTGCAGTCATGGTCCCGTCTGTCTGAATGTCCATTGAAAGTCGATCGTAGTTCGTGATCTCACCAATTCGGACTGGCTCAACTCGGAATGCTACGCTCTTAACTGGACTGTAAAGTGCATCTAACTTGATCCACCCTACCTCCTGCTCTTCTTTCTCCCGTTCTTCCACTGGAACATACCCTTGACCCTGTGATGCTAGCGCCTCCATCTCAAACGTCACTTTGTCGTCTGTGATAGTTGCAATAACCTGGTCTGGATTTGCGATCTCAACGTCAGCATTCGCTGCGAAGTCACCAGCTGTTACTACACCTGACCCCTTCTTTGAAAGGCTTATGCGCACTGGATTCTCGCTGTGAACTTTGATGTTCACCTGCTTAAGGTTGAGCGTAAGTTCTACTGCATCTTCCTTCACACCATCTACGGTAGTGAATTCGTGCGATGCACCGGTAATTTTTACAGCGCTGAGTGCGCCACCGGGTAGCGACGTAAGGAGAACGCGACGTAGCGTATTTCCGATTGTCGTTCCGTATCCGTGTTCCATTGGCTCGACTGTGAGAGTGGCCATGTTTGGCTCGTCTCCAGGTGCGTAGCTAATAGTTGACGGAAGAAGCAATGACTTCTGTTCCATAGCAAAGAGCTTTTAACGTGAATAGAACTCAATTATGAGCTTTGTATCGAATGGTTGATTCAAATCATCCCCCTCCGGTTCTGAAAGAACCGTTCCGCTTCCTGCCTTTGCATCCGTCTGTAACCAACTTGGGATTTTTGCCTCTTCTGCGTTCTTCAACAGTTCTGGCATGATTGGCTTTGCTTTCTTTGTTTCCTTGAAAGCAATAACGTCTCCAGGTCGAGCAACGTACGAAGGTACGTTTACTGTTATACCGTTAACTGTAAAGAACTTGTGTGTAACGAGCTGACGTGACTGCTGTCGTGTCTTGGCGAAACCAAGTCGGTGGACAACATTGTCTAGGCGTAGCTCGAGTGCCTGGATGAGCAATTCACCAGTATCACCCTGCTTCTGAATAGCCTTCTCGTAATAGTTTCTAAACTGCTTCTCTCGCAAACCGTAAAGAAGCTTTGCCTTCTGCTTCTCTCGAAGCTGCAATCCATAAATAGAAACGCGTCCACGTTTCTGCTTTGGACCATGTACACCCGGACCGTATGGTCGTCGTGACATTACCTTGGCAATAGAAATACTTGGACTCAACGGAATCCCTTCACGACGGCTCAATTTTCCTAGTTTCAACTTCGGCATATTAGAGTCGTCGAGGTTTAGGAGGACGGCAGCCATTATGTGGTACTGGCGTAATGTCCTTTACTGACAGGATTGAGATACCAGCTGCGTGCAATGTTCGCACTGCTGAGTCTCGACCTGATCCGATTCCGTTAATAAACACGTTTACTTCCTTCACACCATACGCTGCTGCTTTCTTTGCTACATCCTCAGCTACCTGGGATGCTGCAAACGGTGTTGACTTCTTAGGACCCTTGAATCCCATATGTCCAGAACTCGACCAGGCGAGCGTATTTCCATTCAAGTCTGTGATGGTAAGGATTGTGTTGTTGTATGAGGCGTGCACATGAGCGTGTCCATGAGGAACTTGCTGTGCTACTTTCTTCTTGCCTCGTGATTTTGTTACAGCCATATTACTTCTTCGCTACTGCTCTTCGTCCAGACCCAGCCGTGGATCGAACGTTTCCTCTGTTAGTACGACTGTTTGTCTTGGTTCGCTGTCCGCGTGCTGGCAGTCTCTTTGAGTGCCGTATTCCGCGATACGTTCCAATGTCCTTCAAACGCTTCACGTTTGACTGCACTTCTCGGCGCAACTCACCTTCTACGCGATACTCTTTCTCTACTATCGTTCGAATTTTGTTCGTCTCTTCTTCAGTGAGGTCCTTCACGCGTGTCGATTCATCGACCTGTGCCAACTCGATCACACGTTGTGCGTTAGCAGGGCCTATACCAAAGATGTAGGTAAGACCGATAATGATTCGCTTGTCGCGAGGTAATGTTACACCAGATATTCGTGCCATATTAACCTTGTCGTTGTTTATGCTTCGGATTCTTGCAGATAACATGAACTCGGCGATTTCGACGAATCACTTTACAGTCTCGACACATCGCTTTTGCTGAGGCTCGTACTTTCATATCTGCTTAAAATCGGTAGGTAACACGCCCCTTAGTGAGGTCGTATGGAGTAAGTTCAACTTTTACATCATCACCGGGCAGAATACGGATGCGATACATTCGCATCTTACCTGCAAGGTGAGCGGTCACTTCTTGACCGTTTTCGAGCACAACGCGGAACTTAGCTCCGGGGAGCAATTCCTCGACAGTGCCTCGCACCTCGATAACATCTTTAGTTGATCCTTGTCCTTTACCCATAGTTAAATGTGGTCGGAGATTATCAAATAATCATAAATCTTGCAACTCTCTATGAGAATTACGTGTCGAGCGCTAGTATAGGCCAAAAACTGCTAACCGTCAAGTAATTTATAGGGGCTCTGTGGATAGCTCCTATTACGCTAACATTAGCCACGTGAACCTAGAATCTGCTGGGCCTTGTCCCCTATCACCGCTTTAATGCGTCTAATGCCCGCAGATGAGGCCTCTTCTTTCTTGATTGCGAAGGCTCCAAGCTTACCAGTTTTATCCACATGCGGTCCTCCACATATTTCACGGGAGAATACCTCGCTATCGTCTCCTGCAGTGTATACCTTCACCTTTCCTTCCATCTGAGCATACTTGTCCTCAAATAGGCCGATTGCGCCTGCTTCCTTGGCCTCCTCGACCGTCATATCCTGAAAAGTCATTGGAAGATCCTTCGAAATAGCTTCATTCACGATAGTCTCAACTTCATGCCTCTGGTCGTCCGTCATCTTTGTATCGTGAGAAAAGTCGAATCGAAGTCTTTCCTGAGTGATATTGCTTCCTTTCTGCCCAACATGATCACCCAACACCATTCTCAATGCTTTGTGTAGTAAGTGAGTGGCAGTGTGGAGCTTCATCGACTCCTCAGAGTGGTCGGCAAGTCCTCCGGCAAACTTCTGCCCAGCTCCGGCTCGTGATAGGTCCTGATGCTTCACAAACTCGGATTTGAATGTATCGATATCAACATCCGCTCCCTTCTCGCGAACGAGCTCTTCTGTAAGCTCTAGCGGAAACCCGAATGTCGAGTAGAGCGCAAACGCTTCCTCACCACTGACATGTCCTGCGCTCGCAAACATCTTCTCGAACTCTTTCAATCCCTTCTTCAAAGTTTTTCCAAATTTCGCCTCCTCATTCTTCAGCACATCAATCAACTCAGTCTTCTTTGTGACGAGTTCTGGATATGCTTCAGCTAAAGTGTCGATTGCAGCGATCGCGATAGGTTCAACACCGCCAACCTCGACTCCAAGATTGAGTAACTGACGCACTGCGCGTCGTATAAGCCGTCGAACGATGTAACCCTGATCTTTGTTTGACGGAGTAGCTCCGTCATTGATCAGCAACAACGAGGATCGAATGTGATCCGCAATAATTCTCATGGATCGCTCGTTGCCGGTGTATGTCGAACTCGAGATAGACTCGATCACGGCGAGTATAGGTTGAAACAATTCAGTCTCGTATACATTTGCCTTACCTTGCAACACAGCAACTGTGCGCTCAAGTCCCATCCCTGTATCAACATTCTTTTGTGTAAGGGGCTCGTACCTTCCTTCAGACGTACGGTCGTATTCCATGAACACGTTATTCCAAATCTCCACCCACAATGCGTTCTCAGGATCAAAAGCTTTTGGAGCAGCCTCGTCTCCGGTCCAATAGAAAATCTCTGTGTCTGGACCCTGCGGTCCCGGATGCTTTCCACCAGCTGGCCACCAGTTATCTTCTTTTCCAAGGTAGGCGATGCGTGAATCTGCAATTCCGAGTCTCAACCATGTAACTGCAGAGTCTTCGTCGACAGAGACGTCGTCATCACCAGCGAAGACTGATACAGCAAGCTTGGTTGGATCGATCTTGAGCTCTGACGTCAAAAACTCGTAGCTCATCTCGATGGACTCTTCCTTGAAGTAGTCTCCAAGCGACCAGTTTCCCAACATTTCAAAGAATGTGAGGTGAGTTTCGTCACCAACTTCATCAATGTCACCCGTTCGGACACATTTCTGATAGTCCACGAGCCTATTACCTGCTGGATGCTTCTCTCCTTTAAGGTAAGGAACAAGGGGATGCATTCCAGCGGTCGTAAACAAAACTGAAGGATCATTCTCGGGAATCAATGAAGCAGAAGGGATCTCGACGTGGCCCTTCGATACAAAAAATTCAATATAACGTTTTCTAAGCTCGTTTGCAGTCATAATGTTGATACAGTACTAAAACAGTGAGTTCTGGGCAAGGCGAGGCTAATATGAGCTCTCAATGGCCTCATCAGCCGACTCTGCAATGTAAGGCTTCTTAAACAGCTTACGTTTGAGACCGGATACAAGAAGTGAAAGCTCGGGGCTCTTGAATACCCAGGCGATTATCAGGTATACGACCAATCCTGAAATTCCAGCGACGAGTCCCTGGCCTAGAACTGCAAAGAAGGTCGTAAGTGGAAACACTGCAGCAAAAAGCTCCTTCATTGCTTGCAAGACAATGCTACACACGATGCCCGCGCCAACCATGGTTACGAGCGACCTTAGTATTAGGTCCTCGTTTATATTGCCGAGCTTGCGATGCGCGCCAATCCAAAGCAGTATCAGCTGAACTATACTTGCTACCGAGAAAGCCAACGCAATACCCGGTACACCCATTGATTTACTCCACATGATTGCAAGCGCGATGTTGATGGCCGCCGAGATAAGCGCGATGATCGCGGGGATACTCGTGTTCTTGTAGGCGAAGAACACGCGAACGAGCAAAGGGATGAGTGCCTGTGCAAAAAGGCTGATGACAAAGAAGCCGAGAACATTCGCCGTTATGATAGTCTCGTTCCATCCGAACACACCGGCTCCAAGAACAACTCGAACAATCTGCGCTCGTAGGGCTAGGAAGATCACGGTAAGTGGCACTATCAAGAAGAGTATGTTTCGCGCTGTTCTTGAAACGATCTTAATCATGCTCTTTGTGTCCTTCTTGTTGGCGAACTCGGACATGGTTGGAAATGCTGCGATAGCAAACGAAATTCCAACGATTCCGATTGGTACGAACTGGATGTTATTCGCAAAGTTAAAAACTGTGATACTACCGATTGCCAACAAAGATGCAATCGCAGTCATGACAATGAGGTTTACCTGAGAAACCGCGAGGCCAAGCAACCGAGGCCCCATCATACTCATGAGCTCACGTGCATCGCTGTCTTTCCAGTTCCACACGAAGTGGTACCGCCACCCAGCGTTTGCAGCACCATATATTTGAATCAAGAAATGGAGCAACGATCCCAACACGACACCCCAGGCCACGACCTTGATCGACCCTGTGGTCCATTGTGCCGCAACAACACCAATAATAATACCGATGTTATATAGAAGCGGAGCGATCGCGTACAAGGTGAATCGCTTAAGACTTTGTAGCACACCTCCGAATACACTCGACAAACCTAGCAACGCTGTTGAGATGTACATGATTCTGGAAACCGATACTGCCTGTACAAGGGTCTGGTCATCAAATCCTGGCGCGACTACCTTGAGTATCCATGGAGTGAAAATTGCACCGAGCACCGAGAGGCCTACCAGGAATATTCCGAGAATGTGCAGGACGTTGTTCGTGAACTTCCACGCGTCTTTCGCGCTATCTTCCTTACACCAATGCCTTGTGAACAGCGGTATGAACCCTGCCGACAACGCACCTAGAACCAAAAAGGTAAAGATGAGGTCCGGAATTCTAAAGGCTGCATAGTAGATATCAAGATCAACTCCTGCACCATAGGTTCCAGCAAGCATCCTGTCTCGTATCAGTCCTAGAACTCTAGATCCAAGCGCTGTTCCTCCAAGCAAAACAGCAGCGCCAACTATTGCTGGAGCTGCCTTTGGTGGTGTTGTATTGCAATTAGTCTTCTTCATCTTCCTCGTTGCCACCCTTCAATCGAAACATTGCCGCGATAGTCAAAAGGCTCATGATTACGAGTACCACTACGAAAGCTAGGAACACAGGGTTCGACAGGTGGAAGAACGAGATTACTATCTCAACATCGCCCTCTTCTACATTCCCTTCTTCATCAGTAACTTGAAGCATTGCATGGTAGGTACCTGAACCTGAATATACATGAGAAACAAGAGCCTCGTCTGATTCCTCGCCATCACCAAAGCTCCACTTTACGTTCACGGGCACCAAAGATGACTGCTTAGTCTCAAATTCAAATGAATTCCAACTTATCTGCTTTAACGTGAAAATAGCGTCGGAAGAAAGTCCTTGTACGTCTCCCTCTCCAATTTCAAGCTCGTCCTTATCGCCGAAGCTAAAGAATCCACCAAACAAACCGTCACTATCATCACTCGTCGTAGTTGCATGTGATGAAACTGGGGTCGTAACAGTATCCACGACATCGTCCACCACCTCGACAACCTCTTCTTCGAACTTGGCTGGGTCGGTTGGGAATGCGTCATCAGGGTCATTTACACCATCACCATCAGTGTCTTCATTTAAGGTGTTCGTTCCAAGCTGCTGCTCGATGTCATCGTTCAAACCATCATTATCGTCGTCAACATCACAGACATCACCAATACCATCACCATCAGAGTCCTTCTGATCTGTGTTCGCAGCGTTGGGACAGTTGTCGTCATCATTTGCAATACCATCACGGTCGTCATCAAACGAAGGTGTGAAGAGAGTCGTTTGTACGTAGTTGTTGTTCATGTTCTGATCCTGGGGCGTTGTCGAGTCGATCCGAGCGGCGATATTGAATGCACTTCCTGGAACTATGAAGTCAACAAACACTTCTTCATCAAAACCATCAGCCGGTAACGAGATTGTCTGACCCTGCTGAAGGAGCACATCGCCCATGTAAAACCCAACAGAGCCAGCAAGGTCAACAGTCCCAGTGTTGCGCATGCGCGCGTATGCCCTAACTTCATCTCCAACTAAAAGAGTATCCGTTGAAAGATAGATGCCGTTATTAACAAAACCAACATCAACAACTGTTTGTGCTGATGCTGAGACTGGCAGCAATAAACTCAGAGCAAATATTAGCGAAAGAATCTTCATTCGTCTTCCTTTTTATGTCCAAACTCATGCTTAAAGAAGCGACCTCTGATTGGACCAAATACCAAAATGTAAAACTCTGCCATGATGTACTTCAGAGTGAGCATAATTCGCCCCTCCTTCTCGAGCCTTCGAACATCGGTGATGATCGGATGTGACTTTATTATACCAAACTGACCAAATTGCGCTCCTCGCCTCACGTAGTCGTGGTCCTCAGCAAGAGTGATGGACTCGTCAAAGCCTCCAATAGACTCATGAATGAAGCGTTTCGTGATCAGACACGTACCCGCAGCGTGTGGGAGTACAGAGCCCATGATGTAGATATACTGATTGTATCCCCAATGGAGAACCTTATCTATTAAACGAGTTGAGTCTGGCTTCACCATGGTTCCCGCGAGATCCAGACGACGTGCCTTCACCTCGCTAAATACATCCTTAAGGAAATCCTTGCTTGGCAGGATCGCATCCGCATCCAAAAATAAAAAGATCTGCCCTTGGGCCGCCGCAGCACCTGCGTTGCGTCCAAAGGAGACCTTCCCACCTTTTATCAATCGAACACCAAACTTCTTGGCAACATCTCGCGTTCCATCTTCTGAATGCTTATCCGCAACAATCACTTCGAAGTCCTGAAAGGACTGCTCATTGAGCTCCTTGAGGAGTCTCTCCAAATGCAGCTCCTCGTTCCAGGTTGGAATGATGACTGACACGAACATAAACGTGCTTAGTAAGTTGGCGTAGGTGGATCCACTACGAACCACTGACTATCGATCTTTGCTACACGCATTGCAAAAGTAACTTTCTGAACCCGGCAATCTTCTGTAACACAGAGCCGCTCCCTATTCCCTTCCTCGTTGAGAAATGCAACCGTGTGAACGAAGACGTGATCATTGTCAGGATCTCCAACGGTGTCGAGCTCAACTTCCTTACACACACTAGTCTTACACAGCTCCTCAAGGTATCCAGCAATCTCTTCTACCTGTAGTCCCTCAGCGAAACATCGTCGCTCTGAACACTCTGGCTGAATGTACTGCGCCGCCTGCTCATACTGAGATGAGGCAAGTGCGCTATAGAAGTCTACGAGCTCAGCTGATCCGTCCTCAGAGGTCACTGCGTCGCTCACTACTTGTCGAGGTGAGGATGCACGATTAGCAACAAATGCGAACACGAGTACAACTGCAATTAGCGGTAATATTACTTTCAAAGGTATTTTCATATATTTTTCAAATTCATTATATCATTCTCTAGACATAGCATACATCGCAACACCAGATGCTACGGATACATTCAATGATGTCTTTTCTCCGGTCATCGGAATGTACACTCGATCTGACGCATTGTCCAGTATGTCCTGTGGCAACCCATCCGGCTCGTTTCCAAAGATCAGTACAGCGTCATTATCCGGCGGAATCGCATCCAGTTTGTTGAAGCTCGGATCAGACTCAAACGCTATTACACGCTCTCCACCCTCTTTAAGCTCGCTTATCAGCGCGATAACATCCTCATGCTTTGACCACGGAATAGTCTTATCGGCCCCAAGGGCAGTTTTTGCGATTTCCGGTCTGGGAGGGGTCGCGGTATAGCCAGAAAGATAGATATGTGATACACCAAACGCATCAGCGTTACGAAAGAACGCGCCCACGTTATAAAGACTGCGAATATTGTGTACAATTATCTTCATATTGTTGATTGTTATACAATGAATACTCACACTTGTAAATGATATACTATACGCATGAAAGCTGGATTTGTCACATTATTTGGTCGATCAAACGTCGGGAAATCGACACTTCTTAATAGTATCGTAGGAACAAAGCTTGCGATCACGTCGCCAAAACCACAGACAACACGCCATCAGATTCAAGGTGTTGTACATGACGAGAAAGGTCAGATCGTGTTTGTGGACACTCCTGGTATATTTACAACATCAAAGAGCAACCTGGCTAAGTATTTGAACAAGGCGGCCGCCAATGCATTGAATAGTGTCGATGTCATTCTACACGTTGTTGATCCTACGCGTGCGATTGGACCTGAGGACAAAAAGATAATGAGCATCATCGAGAATACAAAACTTCCAAAGATTCTCGTGATAAATAAAATAGACCTAATTGATCGACCTCACCTAGCCTCATTCCGAGCATTGGCTGAGGATTACGACCATGTGGTTGAGGTTTCTGCAAAATCAGGACAGCACACAGGTTCACTGATCAACGCAATATTCGAGTTACTACCAAAGGCGCAGAAGATGTATGAGTTTGGTCAGCTTACAAACCTGGACAACGACTTCTGGTTCGCTGAACTGATTCGTGAAAAGCTTTTCTTGCGACTGCGTGAAGAGGTTCCCTACTCGGTGACAGTTAAAGTCGACGAGATCACGGTACGTCCAGACAAGACCTTGTACATTGCAGCACGCGTGATCACGAATGCTGATAGATACAAGAGTATGATCATAGGACTGGGTGGACGAGGGATACGTGAGATTGGTCAGTCATCAAGAAAGGAGCTGGAAGGTGTAACCCGAAAGAAAGTTTATCTTGATCTGAAGGTAGTGGTAGATGAACATTGGACCGAGGAATTTAAACACGGGAAATAAAACAGTGCCCAATTGGGCACTGTTTTTAGTTTTCAATCTTGTCTCCTGCCGCCCACTTCCGCAATGTCTCTTCATCTGCCTCTCCACAGATCCACTGCTCTGAGTCCGTATTCATGAAAAACGGAACACCTGGACACTTGCCGTCCGCAAACGGAGCCATTAGCGCGGCATTCTCCTCGCTTTTCCAAACCTCCTTTTTCTCGATCTTGACCCCCTCCTCTAACAACTTATCGACTATTGGCATTATTTTAATACAATGCGAGCACGTTTCTCCGTAAAATTCGTAAAGCGCCATAGTATTTCATTAAACGTTAGTTTATTGACAGTGATTATAACAGGTATTGGCAATGTTCAAAAAAGCATCTAAGATACCCTCATGAAACTAATGATCCTAACTTTCGCGTTACTAGCCATCATAACCTTGACCGCCGTCACGATAGACTTGTCACCGAGAAAGTTCGTAGCGGTTGAGGATAGCGATATCAAGCTGTATGCCGGTAGCGAGATCATCACGAAAAAATCTCGTTCATTAGCATACGAGTCGACCACAGTCATACTCGATAAAAGAACAAACTTCACTGTAAAGAAAATCGATGACGATCAACTGACATTCTTCACGAGTCGCGGTCACTGGAGCATCACTCCAGATCGCCAAGTAGTCTCGTGCACACGTGCGGTCTGCGCAACGACATCGTCAAAGATCGACATTCGCTACTACACACCCGGTGAGATCGTCGAGATCAAGGCTAGTGGCAAGACTCTCGTCACTTATCACAATCTTGAGTACGAACTTTCGGCCGATGATCGTATCAAGATCGACGAGCTAACTGGTCACACTGTTATCCAATCACCCTCGGAAGGAATAGACACCTCCTCTACACCTTGATGTAGGAGGTGTTTTTGAAATGCAATCATCGCTTCTTCATCTCCATGGATCAGTTGAACTCGTTTTGCAGTTGAGTCCTTGACCCATCGAGTGAGCTTATCGTAATCAGCATGTCCGCTATAACTGTCGATCTTGATGATCTTCGCCTTAACATCAACTGAGTAATCAAAGATCTTCACGGGTGACTGTCCTTCAATTATCTTGCGACCGAGTGTCCCCACTGCCTGATACCCGATGACGAGCAAAGTGTTGTTAGGATCGTCTAGATATCGAACAAGGTGATGCGTAATTCGCCCAGCATTCATCATCCCAGCACCTGCGAGTATCACCTTTGGCTGACTAGCATTGTTAATCCCCTTGGACTCGCCAACAGTCTCAGTAACATGCAATCCCTTGAAATGGAAAAAATCGTTGTCCACAAATCCCTGCGGAATGTCGAGCTCAAGCTCTTCCTGATAGCTTGCGTAAACTCGAGTTGCTGATATTGCAAGCGGACTATCAAGGTAAACCTGTCCGGGATCGATCCCCTCACTGTCGACGATGATGTTCATCTCAAACAAAACTTCCTGCATTCTCTCAATCGAGAAGGCCGGGATCATTAGCACGCCTCGCTTCTTGTGATTCTCGATCACAGCATCGCGCAACTTGTTGAGTCGGTCCGTTGGTGGATCATGCAATCGATCTCCATAAGTAGACTCACACATAAACATGTCGAGGTCTCGAGGCAGTGCTTCAGTGTCGTGCAAGATCGGTACACCTTCAGAACCGATATCGCCGCTGAAAGCAACCTTCTTTCCGTCACCTTCAACCACAACAAAACTCGAGCCCAATACGTGTCCCGCATCGTGCCAAGTAACAGTGATACCTGGCGCAACTTCGACAGGCTCACGATAGCTCACACCTTTCCACGAACTGAACACCGCCTCAACATCTCGTTCGCGATACAAAGGATCGCGCCCACATTTCTCCGACTCCTCAACCATGATGTTATAACCATCGTCGAGGATGAGCTGACTTAGGTCACGTGTTGGCTTGGTAGAGTAAATCGTCGGCTTCCCTTTTCGATTGAATAAGAGTGGTAAGCGTCCGATGTGATCTTGATGCGTATGAGTTATTACGACAGCATCGATCGTCTCTGGATTAAAACCAAACTCCTGGTAGTTCTTGTCCGAACAATAACCTTGACCCTGAAAGAAACCACAGTCAACGAGTATGCGTGACTCACCAACTGCAACTAAAAAACAAGATCCTGTAACTCCTTTTGTAGCTCCAAAAAATCCTATATCCATAATGACCACAGTATACCAGAATCAAAAACGGCACGCTTGAGCGTGCCGTTTTAATTACTTCATCTTTTTCAACATCGCTGCCAGTATCGGCGGCGTTACGAGTGTTGTTAGGATCACCATGATTACGATGATCGAGAACACTTCGTCTGATATCACTCCTATTCCCTTTCCGATCGACGCAAAGATCAAACCAACTTCTCCACGTGGAACCATCCCGAAACCGATAAGCATCTTGTTGACTCCCTTTCCTGCAGCGTAACCGGCTACAAGCTTTCCAAGGACTGCGATAACCGAGATAGCCAGTGCGACACCGACAACTCTTGGGTCTTTCAGTGTTTCAAGGTTCACCGCCATTCCTGTTACCACAAAGAAGATAGGTACAAGGAAGAGCGCTAGTGGCTCAACGATGTCCTCGATATGCGAGTGAGAGTGTTTGTTCATCACGCGCTGAAGCTTGGCCTTCATAGCTTCGTCCTTAGAGTCGGCCATTGCTTCCTTAATGTCTTTTACCACCTTAGGATCCTTAAAGTACTTGAAGTGAACAGGATCTAGAATCAAACCAGCGGCGAAAGCTCCAACTATAGCTGCTAGTCCGAAGACTGCGGCGAGGTACGCAAGTATCAAACCAAACGAGATTGCGAACGTAAACTTCATCCCAACACCAGCGTGGATCTTTGAGAATGCTGTCCCAAGATACGGTGCAAGCAACTGTCCAAGGATAATCGCTCCAATCAGGAACCCGATTGCCTTTGCTGCGATGATACCAATAACTCCGAGCGAAACCGCCCCCATTGTTGCCATCGCTGACACGACCGCAAGAATGACCAAGCCGAGCACGTCATCAATAACAGCGGCACCGAGAACGATCTGAGCTTCTTTGATCTTAAGTTTACCGAGCTCCTGGAATACTCGCGCTGTAATACCAACAGATGTTGCTGTAAGTGCAGCTCCTAAGAACAGGTATGCGTTGTTATCGAGACCGGGCATCAACCACGGCCCCACAATGTATGCTCCGAGCACGAAAGGTACGATCACACCTGTGATCGCAACAGCACCGGCTTTAGCGCCAACCTTTTTCATCTCTGAGATGTTCGACTCGAGTCCAATTTGGAAAAGCAAGATCACGACACCAAGTTCGCTCAAGAATGCGATGATGGGATCGTGCATGATAGGATCAAAGGCATGAATTCCGACCAATGCGAGGTTTCCAAGTATCACACCCATTACGAGCTCACCTAGTACTGATGGCTGCCCAATCTTCTCAACGAGTCCTGATATCTTAGCGAGAACAAGTATGACTGCAATCCACAAGAACGTTGTAACAGGCCCATGACCACCCTCTGCTGCGCCCTCTGAAGCCTGAACAAATGGAACTATTGCTACTGACATCAGTGCTATCAACAGCACCATTTTATAACGTAACGCCTTACCCTGAGAGAGAATCTCACTCACTCGCATCGAAAAACCGGACATAAATTTTACTAATGTTGCTTAATTACGGAGGGATTCTACCTCCATATTTGCAACATGTAAACCCTAGCTGTTTATAACCACCCTTTTTACGTGTCGAGCGAGTCGCGTCACACACTCATAGTTAATCGTATTCGCCCATTGAGCATGGTCATCAGCAGAGATAGCTTCATTGCCCTGATTTCCAATCAAGACAACCTCATCACCAACGTCGGCATCGATCTCTGATATATCGACAACCGTGTGATTCATGCAGACACTTCCAAGAATCTGTGCACGTTTCCCATTGATCAATACGTAGCCTGAGTTCGACAGTGACATAAATATTCCATCGTAGTGACCTACTGGCAGAATTGCTACGCGAGTCCTTTTGTTTGTTCTGTATGTGCACCCATAAGAAATGAATACGCCATCGTTAAGCCCCTTCACTTGCATGACACGCGTTTTCCATGAGAGAACCGGCTCAAGCTCAATATTGCTCGCATTACGCACGTCACTCGATGGCCAAAGTCCGTATGCTGCAATGCCGGGTCTCGCCATAGTCATGTCGTCAAGATCTTCTGTCAGCATTGCTCCTGAGTTGCTGCAATGTAGGTCAACGATACTGGTGTGTCGAGATTTTATTCGAGATGAGATTTCGCGGAAACTTTGTAGCTGAGTTTTGAAATAGGACCGACCGCTTTCACTAAGATCGTACGATGTCGCAAAGTGAGTCATTAGGCCGGTAACCTTGATCCCTGGCAAAAGTATGAGCTCGTCAACAAACGGGTCTATGCCTTCCACTACCTGACCTTGCCGGGACATCCCAGTGTCTATCTCTACATGCACATTCACAGATCTTTTCATCTGGACGGCTGTCTCCGATACTCCGCGCGCCACATCAAGATCGTGAGCAATGATCGTGACATCATACGTGACAACGAGCTCGTACTCAGCCGGCGACGGCGAGCTAAACAGCATTATTGCCACCTGAACCCCCTCCTCACGCAATTCTCGCGCCTCATTCATGTTTGTAACGGCCAACCACTCAATTCCCTCCTCAACAAGCATCTTGGACACCTCAATCATCCCATGTCCATATGCGTTTCCTTTCACTGGAATTACAAGCTTTTGACCGATAGCGCGACTTTTAAGCAACCCCAGGTTGTTTTTCAGGGCTTTTTTAGATAATTCGATCCATGTATACGCATTCTCCATATTGAAGGATAGTAGCATACGAGCGTTGACAAAACGAGCAAAATCCGCTAGCATTGCAGCATTATGAACTTTACCTGGGACAAGTTACCTCGTCCCATCATTGCCCTTTCACCAATGGCTGACATGACAGACTCAGCTTTCTGTCAGACGGTGAAGGATGTTTCCAATCCAATCATGTTCAGAGAGATGGTTAGTTCTGAAGCTATGGTGCGTGGAAATGATAAGACGATGATGATGACGGGATTCGTTGATGCTGAGCGGCCTATCGTTCAGCAAATTTTTGGAGCCAATCCAGACACGATGGCAGAGTCTGCCAAGATCGTTTGGGACGAGCATCAACCAGAAGGTATAGACATAAACATGGGTTGCCCAGTCTACAAGATCACGAGCAACTTCAACGGTTCAGCCTTGATGAAAGATCCGGAACTCGCTGCAGACATCGTTCGCAAGATGAAGGCTGCTGTTCCCTGTCCGATATCAGTAAAGATTCGAGCAGGTTGGTCTGATCCGAATCAGTGCGTAGAATTTGCAAAAGTATTAGAGAAAGCCGGAGCCGATCTCATCACGGTTCACGGAAGAACAAAGGAACAAGGATACAGTGGACATGCTGACTGGACCAAGATACGAGACGTAAAAAACGCGGTGTCGATTCCCGTGCTTGCCAACGGTGACATCTTCTGCGCAGAAGACGCAGTGCGCATCTTGAAAGTTACTGGCGCAGACGGTATCCTAGTGGGACGTGGAGCGCTTGGAAACCCATGGATCTTTAAACAGATTGCGGAAATTCTGGAAACAGGCAAGATCCTAACTCGACCAACGTATAAAGAGCATTTTGAACTAATCCTACGCCATGCCGAGCGACATCTAGCTCAGTACGGTGAACGAGGACTGGTAACATTTAGAAAGCACCTGTCGTGGTATACGAAGGGCATGGAGGGTGCGAAAGAATTTAGATCTAAGCTTGTC